>ERZ507185.8-NODE-8-length-186842-cov-11.214_pt1 | contig 186842 bp, 162 predicted proteins | sample MGYA00513763_ERZ507185 | MGnify/ENA metagenome assembly ERZ507185
CAAATCGATGTCCGCCCTGTTCCAGCGTTGTCAGCCGGCCCCGGAAGTCGGACTAGGGCGCGTATCTGCTGACGAACAGTAAACCAATTGCTTAGCGCACCTTAGACACAGCTAATCATCTAGTACAGGGTCAACTCTCATTTACCATGCTGACAAAGCTAATTTTAGCTCGTCAGCAATATTGTCGAAACGTGTTCGGGTCAGACTGGGACTTCCGGTTAGCTACGCTAGAACGCCAAGCGGAAATTCACCGCTTAACGCTCTAGCTAGGCTAATCCTCAGTCCCAACCCGTCTGAACCTCACACTCTGAACCCCTTAATCAGCGACAGTTACACGTGCCTATGAAAACTTTTAGTTGACAGATGTAAACTCTAGCACTAATCTTATCTTAACTAGTTTTTAATTATTTGGGAGGAATCACGATGACTAACTTAGGATCACAAAACGGTCAATTAGTTGTGAAGACCAGCAGTATGCGGCTCACGACGGATAATGGCGGCTTACCGTTGATGTGTTGTTGTTGCCAAGCAATTGACAGTCGGCAATAACACAGGATTACTAGGTGAGGGGTTATGAGTGATGAAAATTAAATTATGGGTCAGCGGTGTCAGTATTGCGTTACTAGGGTTAGTCTTAGCAGGGTGTGGCAGTCAGAAGTCTAGTCAGCAGAAGACTCTGAACGTCACTGCCAGCCAAGCGATGGCAACGGCCGACCCGGATAAAGCTGATGATATCGTCAGCCAGGCCGCCATTGCACAGTTCATGGAAGGGCTATACACCACCAACCAAAAGGGTAAAGTGGTACCCGCGATTGCCAAGAAGGTCGTCAAGCCAACTAATAATGGCAAGACGTACACCTTTAATTTGCGGCACAATGCGAAGTGGTCGAATGGTAAAAAAGTCACGGCGGCCGACTTCGTTTATTCTTTACAACGGCAAGTTGACCCGAATACGAAGTCCCAAGAAGTTGGGCACGTGGCTGAAATCAAGAATGCTACGGCCATCACGGCGGGTAAAAAAGCTGTTAAGACCTTAGGCGTTAAGGCGCTGGGCAAGTACAAGCTGCAAATCACGCTGAAACAACGGGTGCCGTACTTCAATTACCGGCTAGCAACAGAAATTTATCCGTTGAATAAGACCTTTACGGAAAAATATGGCAATAAGTACGGTACTTCAGCCACGAAGACCTTGTCGAATGGCCCGTACGTCCTCAAGGGCTGGACGGGAACTAATGACACGTGGAAGTACGTGAAGAACCCGTACTACTATGGGCATAAACAGGTTAAAATCAAGAACGTCAAGGTTCAGACGGTCAAGAATAATAGTACCGCTGAAAACTTGTTCCAAAGCGATCAGGTTCAAGTGACCCAGATTACCGGGACTCAAGTCTCCGAGGCAGAACGCGGGTCGCTTAAGAGTCAGTTGAAGATTACGAAGCTAAACCAACTCTACTTCATGCTCTGGAATCAGAAACGGTCTGCACTACAGAACACCGATTTACGGCGGGCGGTTAGCTACGCGCTCAACCGGCAATCGCTGGTCAAGAACATTCTGAAGGATGGTTCCGTTGCGGCGACGTCGTTAGTCCCATCAGGCAATACGACGAATCCAACGACCGGCAAGGACTTCAATACGGATACGGGTAATTTGTATCCATACAGTCCCGCGAAGGCCAAGCAATACTGGAAGAAAGCCCAGGCTAGTCTTGGTAACCAGAAGTTGACGCTGCAATTATTAACGAATGACAATGATATTAATAAGTCTGTCGCTGAATATATTCAAGCGGCCATCCAGAAGAATCTCAAAGGGGTGACCGTCAACGTGAAGTCAGTCCCACTGACCAACGAAATTTCAACGCTCAGCAAGGGTGACTTTGACTTTGCGACCTTGTCCTGGTCCAGTGACTTCCAAGACCCGATTGATTTCTTGAACAAGGCGTCAATGACCAACTCCGTTAACTTCGGGAAGTTCAACAACGCCAAGTACGAGAAGCTGATTTCAACGATCACCGCTGATAAGCAGTCCACCAAGGCGCGTTACCAGACGATGCAACAAGCTGCTAAGTTAGTTGCTCAAGAACAAGGGGTAACCCCAATCTATCAAACGTCGGCCGCACACCTGATCAGTAAAAAAGTCGGCGGCGTACACTTCACCCTGTTGCGGGATACGCTTTATCGGTACGCTTATTGGAAATAGTACTTTATGTGGGGCAAACACTACTTTAAGAAGTTTTAGAAGCTTCAAATCAGAAGCTTCTGAAGTGCCAACTCTCAACCACAACGCCATTCAGGTCTACGCGCCTGAATGGCGTTTTTAGGTCCAACCACCGCCAGGAATATTAATAATTTGATAGAAATGTAATTGAATAAATCAACTAAGCCGAAAAAACCACGTTTTTTCGGCTTTTTTTGATCAATTGTGAGACTAGACAAGTTAACGTTAGTCACCACGGGCTTCACTGCGAATAGTTGTCATGACTCAGTTTGCAGAGAATTGACGACCAACCAATAATAATCCTTATATTTTCGGCGTTTGTACCGGTTGAAGGGGTTATGTAAGGCCACCTTATCAAGGATAGGCAAACGACAATCAACTACTTATAATAAGATTAATTTTATGGAACTGCTCAGTTAATCACATAGGGGGTGTGAGGTGTTGGTCAAACAAGTTACTGAAATAAACGATGCAAGTTACTTATTTAATACCGGCACGGGTTTTAACAGTCAGGATTACCTCGGGTGCCACTTAGCAACGACAGGTCGCGCGGTCTTTCGCGTCTGGGCGCCACATGCAAAAGCGGTCGCCGTTGTCGGTGATTTTAACGATTGGCAGCCGAATCGCCTGAAGTTATTAGGGGCGACCGGCATTTGGCAGGGACAACTCGTGGGCGTCCATGCGGGGGACTTATACAAGTTTCAAATTACGACCGCGACTGGTCAGGTGACGCTCAAAATTGATCCGTTTGCCCAACAGTTTGAACGTAAACCCGGCGATGCGAGCGTCGTCGTCGAACCCGTCTCAATGGTGTGGCACGACAGTTTATGGCTCGCACGGCGGAAAAAATCACACGCGGTCAACCGACCAATCAATATTTATGAAGTCCACTTAGGCTCGTGGCGCCGGCACGCGGATGATAGTTATGAGACCTATGCTGAGTTGGCGACGGAATTGATTCCCTACGTCAAACAATTGGGGTATACGCACATTGAACTGATGCCCGTGATGGAACATTTATTAGATGCTTCGTGGGGCTATCAGCAGCTCGGTTACTTTGCTCCGACGAGTCGGTTTGGCAGTCGCGATGACTTTCTGAAGTTCGTCGACCAGTGCCATCAAGCTAACATTGGCGTGTTAGTCGACTGGGTGCCCGGCCACTTCATCCGCAATTACGATGCCCTGTATCAGTACGACGGGACGCCGACCTTTGAATATGCGGATGCGAAACGAGCGGATAATCGGCGCTGGGGGGCTTGGAACTTTGATCTTGGTAAGACGCAGGTCCAAAGCTTTTTGATTTCAAGTGCGCTCTTCTGGCTCGACCAGTGCCACCTCGATGGGCTCCGCGTCGACGCCGTCTCGAACATGCTGTACCTCGACTATGACGAAGGACGTGAGGGCCAGGTCAACCAGTATGGTGATAATCGCAATCTCGAAGGTATCGCCTTTCTGCAAAAGCTCAATACGACGATTCTAGCGCGTCATCCAGACGTTTTGATGATTGCCGAAGAATCATCCGCTTACCCCCAAGTCACCGGGGCAGTCGCTGACGGCGGACTGGGGTTTAACTATAAGTGGAATATGGGCTGGATGCACGATACGCTCGACTTCTTCATGATGGATCCGCTCTATCGCCACGACCACTTTAACCTGTTGACCTTTGCTTTTGTCTACATGTTCGATGAGCGCTTCATTTTGCCGTTTTCTCACGATGAAGTCGTGCATGGCAAAAAGTCGTTAATGCATAAAATGCCAGGCGATCGCTACAATCAGTTCGCCAATCTACGCACGATGCTGACGTACATGCTGGCATTTCCAGGCAAGCAGCTGAATTTTATGGGGGCCGAATGGGGCCAGTTCCTGGAATGGCGGGATTGGAGTGCCTTGGAATGGGTCGACTTGAAGGACAAGTTAAATAAGCGGATGCAGCACTTTACCGCGACCTTGAACCAAGTTTATCGGCAAAATCGGCCGCTATGGGAACTCGACCATGCGCCTGAAGGGATTATTTATACCCATACCGATGATCCAGAAAGCTCGACGATGAGTTTTATTCGCCAAGCCAAACGCAAGTACAGCTTTGTCGTAGCGGCCTTTAACTTTGTGCCCGTCGAACGGCGAGAATACCGCATCGGCGTCCCATATCGGGGTCATTACGAACTGTTACTCAATACAGAAGACCAAGCCTTTGGCGGCACGTGGACCAAGCTCGAAACGGACTTTACGGCCGACGCGATTCCGTATCGCGGCCAACCAGCCAGCTTTACAGTAACGTTACCCGCGATGGGCGCGCTGTTAATTCGACCAGTCAAAATAATGCGAGGGGGAGTTAAGCATGCAAGATGACATGTTAGGAATCATTTTAGCGGGCGGTCAAGGGACCCGTCTAGGTAAGTTAACGAAGGATACGGCCAAACCAGCCGTGCCGTTTGGTGGCCGTTATCGGATCATTGATTTTACGCTCAGTAACTGTGCGAACTCCGGCGTGAACACGGTCGGCGTCATTACGCAGTATCAACCCTTAGAGTTGAATGCGCACATCGGCAGTGGCGCTAGTTGGGGCTTTGACAGCTTGAATGGTGGCGTGACTGTTCTGCAGCCGTATTCGTCAAGTGAAGGCGAGAAGTTCTTCCAAGGAACCGCGCACGCCATTTATCAAAATATCGAATATATCGACCAACAGGACCCGAAGTATTTGCTGGTCTTGTCTGGCGACCATATTTATAAAATGGATTATGACGCGATGCTGAAATATCATCAGGAGAAGAAAGCGTCACTGACGGTCGGCGTAATTCCGGTGTCTAAGGAAGAAGCGAAGCGCTTTGGCATGATGAATACAGATGCCACTGACCGGATCATCGAGTTTGAAGAAAAACCCGAACATCCCAAGAGCGACAAAGCCTCGATGGGGATCTACATTTTCAATTGGCCGACGCTTCGGGACTACCTCGTCAAGAGTTATGCAACCGATAAGTCGTTGGAAGACTTCGGGAAGAATGTCATCCCATCCTACTTGGCCAATAATGAATCCGTTTACGCGTACGCGTTTAAGGGTTATTGGCGCGATGTCGGGACCATCAAGAGTCTGTGGAAAGCCAACATGGAGTTCTTGTCGCCACATAATCGGTTGAATATTGGCGACCGCTACTGGCGCATCTATTCTAAAGCGGAGGTCCTACCACCGATGTTTTTGACCGAGACGAGTCAGGTCAATAACGCGATGGTCGTCGATAGTTGTTACGTCGCGGGTGAAATCGACCATTCGATTTTGTCACAGCGGGTCTCCGTTGGGATGGGCAGTCGCATCGTCGACAGTATGGTCATGCCGGGCGCAACGATTGGCAAAAACGTGGTGATCGACCACGCACTAATTGGTGAAGATGCAGTGATTGGTGATGATGCCCAAATCATCGGAACGGATGATAAGATTGCAGTCGTTGGGTATCACGAAACGATGGGGGTGGAACAGCCATGAGACGTGAACAAGTTAGTGCCATTATCAACCTACTAGAACCAAGTGATGAGTTACAGCCCTTAACGGCCGTGCGACCAGTTGGCATGCTACCATTTGGCGGGCGGTACCGCTTAGTCGATTTTCAACTTTCAAGCGTGATTAATGCCGGTATTCAAAATGTGATGGTGACGGTGCCCCGTTCTGGTCGCTCCGTTGCTGACCATCTCAGAAGCGGCCGTGATTGGAGCCTGAACACGATTCGCGGGGGACTGTTCCTATCGCCCTATAATGATTTGAAGCTGGTCGCCCCGGAGAAGAAAGCTGCGCTGTTACATCACTACTACGACAATTCGATTCAGTTCCTCAAATGCAGTCAGAGCGAGTACTCGGTCGTCATGAGTACCCGCAACGTCGGTAACATTGATTTGAAGGCGCTATTACGCTATCACGAGGAACGCAATAGTCCCGTAACGGCCGTTTACAAACGAGTCGACCCGGCCAGCCTGATTCCTGAAAACACCATTTTACAATTGACTGCCAAGGGTGAAGCGACGGCGGTGGTGCCAATGAGTAAGGCGAAAATCGGGCCGCGGACTAAAAAAGTGGCCAAAAGTATGGCGATTTATCTGATGAGTACGGTCGACTTGATTGAACTGTTACAGTCTGCAAACCAGCGCGGCGACATGATCAGTTTGGAAGAATTGATGCGCCAAGCCGTGATTCAACACAACGCGAACGCCTTTGAATACACTGGATTTGAAGCCAATATTCATGATATAAAGAGTTATTTCGCCGCCAACATGGCCGTACTGGATGAAGCCAACTTCCGGGCGCTGTTCTACAGTTCACGGCGGATCTATACCAAGGTCAAAAATGAGATTCCAACGTTCTTTGCAACGGGTTCACTCTGTCGTGACAGCCTCTGCGGAACGGGGGGTTACATCGAGGGTCAAATCACGCATTCTGTCATTTTCAGGGACGTCCTGGTCAATCGCGATACCCAAGTCAAGAATGCCATCATTATGCAAGGCGCCCGGATCGGGGCCGGCTGTAAGCTCGAAAATGTCATTATTGATAAGGATGCCGTGATTGGGCCCAACCTGGTACTCAAAGGCACGCCAACGGCACCGTTAATTATCAGCAAGGGCCAGCGCGTCTTCCAGCAAGCGGAGGTGGCGGTCAATGACTAGGGTGTTATTTGCAGCGGCAGAATCAGCGCCCTTTTATAAAACGGGGGGACTGGGTGACGTCAGCATGGCCCTGCCGCGTGCGTTACAAGCAGAAGGTGTCGAGACGCGGGTCGTGATTCCCTACTATCCCCGGCGGATGCCAGCTGAGTATCAGCAGCAGCTAAAACCGGTGACGCACTTTACCGTTCAGGTGGGCGCCCGCGCGATGTATTGTGGCGTTAAGACGGTGACGGTCGCGCACGTTCAATATTATTTAATTGATAATTTAGACTACTTTGGACGCGACGGTCTATATGGTTACTGGGATGACGGCGAACGCTTCGCCTTTTTCCAGATGGCGATTTGTGAAATGATGGAACGCATCGATTACATTCCAGACATTTTGCAACTCAACGACTGGCACACCGCGTTTATCCCGGTCTTACTTGCCGAGAAGTACTACTGGATCGAAGCTTACCGCGATATCAAAACGCTGCTGACGATTCACAATTTACAATTTCAGGGCATTTATGACCCGATCATCTTAGATAGTCTATTTCACATCGGGACCGAGACGTATACCGAGTCGGGGGTCGCCTTCTATGACCGTGTGAACTGGCTGAAGGGTGGCATTAACTTTGCGGATGCCGTCAACACCGTCTCACCGACCTATGCGCAGGAGATTCAGACACCGGCGTTTGGCGAGCACCTGGACGGGGTCTTGCGGGCCAATCGGCATAAGCTGAGCGGCATCTTGAATGGCATCGACACCCAGGTCTATGATCCGGCGACTGACCCGGCATTAAAGGTCAACTATACGGTCAAGGATTTAAAGTCGAAGCGGTTGGACAAACGGGCGTTGCAACGGCGTCTCGGCTTGCCTGAAAAAAATGTCCCACTATTGGCCGTCATCTCACGGCTGACACGGCAAAAGGGGATTGATCTGTTGCTCGATTCATTGAATCCCTTCTTGCAGCGCCAGGATGTGCAATTAGTCGTATTAGGAACCGGTGAGCCGGCGCTCGAACAAGCCTGGCGGACCTATCAACAGGCTTACCCGCAAAAAGTCGTGGCCGCGATTCAGTTTGATACGCAGCTAGCTCAGCAAATTTACGCGGCTAGTGACCTCTTCTTGATGCCGTCAGCCTTCGAACCCTGTGGCTTATCGCAAATGATGGCGATGCATTATGGGAGTCTGCCAATTGTTCATGCGGTCGGTGGGTTGCGCGATACGGTGCTGCCATATAATCAATATACCGGTCAGGGCACGGGATTCAGCTTCGATGATTACCGGCCAGAAGTGTTCCGCAAGATGCTGACGGTCGCCGTGAACTTATATCGGCACGACCCGCAAATCTGGCGGCAGTTACAACATCAAGCGATGACCTGTGATTTTGGCTGGGAACGGTCGGCGCAACAGTACCGAACTACCTATTTGAAGTTAATGCGTTAGGTTTAGTGGGGGTGTGAGTTTGAAATTAACGTGCGCACAGTTTAAGAAAGATTTTTTAAGTGAAATTGAGACGCTGTATTCGACAGCGCTGAATGACACGTCAACGATCGGCCAGTTTATTGCGCTTGGGCAGTTAGTCCGGCGTTACAACAGTCAAAGCTGGACGCGGACGGCGAAACTGTATCGCGACCAGCATCAAAAACAAGTCTATTACTTCTCTATCGAATTTTTGCCAGGTCGACTCCTGGCTTCTAACCTGCTGAACTTGAATTTACTGGATACGGTCAAAAAAGGGTTAAAAGAGTTGGGCTTAGATTTCGAGACCATCAGCCGAGCAGAACCCGACCCCGCACTGGGTAACGGCGGTTTAGGGCGATTAGCAGCCTGTTACATGGATGCGATGGCTAGTTTGAAAATTGCGGGCAATGGTAACGGCATCCGCTATCGCTATGGCCTATTCAAACAAGTCTTTATGGACGGCTACCAAGTCGAATTGCCCGATGATTGGTTACATCACGGTAATGTCTGGGAGACGCGTCGTGACAATAAGAGTTGCCTCGTTCAATTTGGCGGCAACGTCTGGCTCCAGCCGCAACCTGATGGCAGTTTGCAGCCGCAGTATGAAAATACGGATGATGTCTTGGCCGTTCCTTACGATGTCGGCATCGTTGGCTACCATAATGACATCACGAACACCTTACGTTTATGGTCGGCAGAACTGCCACCTAGTGCGTCTGAAAGTTATTCGTCGCAGGAACAACGGGACCGCATCAGCGATATTACCAAGGTGCTCTATCCCGATGATTCTAATTCAGCCGGACAACAGCTGCGACTGCGCCAAGAATACTTTTTCTCATCCGCTGGTGTGCAAAGTATCGTCCGGGACTTTTGTGCGAGTCATCATGGCTTACGCAATCTGGGCAAAAAGGTCGCGATTCACATCAATGATACCCATCCGACGCTCGTCATTCCGGAAATGATGCGGCTACTCATGGACGAGCATCACTGTACCTGGGACGTGGCGTGGACGTTGACGACCCAAGTGATGAGTTATACCAACCATACGATTTTACAGGAGGCTTTAGAGACGTGGCCAATCGACATGTTTAAGGGCCTGTTACCACGAATCTACCAGATTATCGTGGAAATCGACCGGCGTTATCGGGAACAACAGACGCCCATTTTTGGCAAGGCACTGGTCGATCAGACGGCGCCTTTGGGCAATGGCCAGGTGCGGATGGCCTACTTGGCAGTGATTGGTAGCCACAGCGTTAACGGGGTCGCACCGTTGCATACCGAGCTACTGAAGACGGACGTGTTACGGGGACTGTATCAAGTTTATCCCGAACGTTTTAATAACAAGACGAACGGGATTGCGACTCGGCGCTGGGTCCAACTTGCCAACCAACCCTTAGCACACCTGATCGATCAGACGATCGGCACGGATTGGCGGCGACAGCCTGATTTGTTGCAGACGTTACTGCCGTATCAACAAGACGATCACTTTTTGCACCAATTAGGACAAGTCAAACAGATTAATAAACAGGCTTTGGCAGCGTATGTACAGCGGACGATGGGCATCAAAATCAGGACCGATGCCATCTATGACGTCCAAATCAAACGGCTGCACGCCTATAAACGGCAACTACTGCACGTGTTTGAGATTCTCCGGGAGTACTTTGAACTCAAGGACCATCCGCAAGCGCCGTTCGTCCCGCGGGTGCAGGTTTTTGGCGCTAAGGCAGCCCCGAGTTACCACTATGCCAAGGCAATTATCAAACTGATCAACGTGGTAGCGGACCTAGTCAATCAGGATCCGGCCATCGGGGACCGGTTGAAAGTGGTCTTCATTCCGAATTATGGCGTGTCTATCGCTGAGTTGATCATTCCCGCTGCAGACGTGAGCGAGCAGATCTCGACCGCCTCTAAGGAAGCGTCAGGGACCAGCAATATGAAGTTGATGGCGAACGGCGCGCTGTCACTAGCGACTTATGATGGTGCTAACATCGACATTATCCAAGCGGCCGGGGCGGAGAACGAGTACCCGTTCGGTCTGAAAGTGGACGAGGTCTATGACTACTACCATCGCGGCAATTATCACGCGGCGGACTTTTACCAGGCTGACCCAGAATTAAAACGTATTTTGGACAGCTTAGTCGATGGCACGATTCCAGGGATTCCAACGGTCGGCCGCGAGATTTACGATTCGCTACTGCGTTACAACGATGAATTCTTTGTCTTGGCGGATTATCGCGCGTATGTCACGCAACAACAACAAATCAGTCGTGATTTTCAAGACCAGCCGACCTGGCAACAACGGTCGCTAGCCAACATCGCGGCTTCCGGGCACTTTGCAGCTGATTTGGCCGTCGCCCGGTACGCGGACGATATTTGGCAAGTGCCGCACGAGCGGCTGAATTAAGAAAGGGAGGGTGACAATGCAGGTCACGTATAACTCGTTTTTACCGACATACAAGACACCCTTTGGCGCGGTCACCCAACAGACGCCCGTCCAATTCACCATCGGCATTCAAAGTGTCACGCCGGTCAAACAGGTCGACTTGTGTGTGGCGCATGATGGCCAGTGGGATGACGAGGCCACGCTACCGCTGCGACCCGTGAGCCCAACGACCTACACGACGACGTTTATCCCAACTCAGGTGGGGCTCTACTTCTATTACTTCCGTATCGAAACGGCCACCACGACCGTGTTCTACGGCTGTGTCGATGGCGGCTATGGCGGTCCCGGTGTGCAATACGTTTTGCGAGAACACGTTCAGATGTACCAATTGACGATTTTAAAGGCGATCGAGACCTTGCCCCAGTGGTACCGAGAGGGCGTCGCTTATCAGATTTTTGTGGACCGCTTTAATAATGGCAATGCGGATGGACACGTCAATGCACCGAAAGCGAATAGCTTTATCTATGGTCGTTTGACTGACCGGCCGCTGTACGTTCGCGATGAACACCGGGCGATTTTGCGCTGGGACTTTTATGGGGGCAATCTGCGGGGCATCCGCGCGAAGATTCCTTATTTACAACAGCTCGGCGTGACGATCGTTTACCTGACGCCAATTTTTGAAGCCAGTAGCAATCACCGCTACGATACGGGTGATTTTCTGAAAATCGATCCGGTCTTGGGCACGCTAGCGGACTTCGATGACCTGGTCACCGCGCTGCACCAAGCCGGGATGCGCTTGATTTTAGACGGCGTCTTCAACCATGTGGGCGTGGATTCTAAGTATTTTAATCAGGCTGAAAAGTATCCCACTGTTGGGGCGACGCAGTCCAAGGATAGCCCCTATTATCGATGGTTTACCTTCATCCACTATCCGCAAGACTATGACAGTTGGTGGGGGATTCGGGACTTGCCGACGGTCGACAAGGAAGACCCGACCTACCGGGATTTTATCTTTGGCAAACCCGATTCGGTGATCGACTATTGGACGCAGCGGGGCGTTGACGGCTGGCGATTGGATGTGGCGGATGAACTGCCAGATGATTTTATTGCGGGGATTCGGCGGACTTTGGACCGCTATCCAGACAAAGTACTGATTGGCGAAGTCTGGGAAGATGCCTCGCACAAGCTTGCGTACGGATTACGACGGCACTATCTGGAAGGCGGCGGACTGCACGCCGTGATGAATTACCCACTCCGGCGCTTGATCATTCACGTGTTGAACGGCATACTCAGCCCCGCAGAATGGTGGCGGGAGCTGATGACGTTGAAGGAAAACTATCCGGCGTCGACCTTCCAGTATAATTTTAATAATATTGGGACGCACGATACGCCGAGAATCCTGACGATGCTAGAAGAGAACCAGCAACGGCTGCGTTTAGCAGTCCAGTTACTATTGACGCTTCCGGGAGTGCCGTGTCTCTACTACGGCGATGAGGCCCTGATGCTTGGCGGCAAGGATCCGGACAACCGAGCCTTTTATCCGTGGGCTGACGCTGATCAAGCGCAGGTGCGGTTTGTGACCGAGTGGCTGCACTGGCGCCGGCAACATCCTTGGTTGAATGCGGCCCACTTTGCGCCGTTTTACTTAGCGGACTACGGAATCGGCTACAGTTACTGGCAAGGCGACCAAACTGTCTTAGTCGTGATTAATGTGACGACTGAGCCGCGGACGGTCACTAGTCATGACTTGAAGTTAAGTGGCTTACCGCTGGATTTAGCACGGGCGATTCAACATTGCTTGGTGACCCGGACGATTGGTGGCGAACAGTGTCGTGTTATTGAAAACTTTACTTGAACTTTACAGAAAATTGATAGTTGAATAACTTAGTCTGCAGTACATTAAGGATGTACTTTTTAATAGCACCCCGCTAATAACATGGAGACCAGACATGTTAAAAAGTATCCTAGCAATCCTTGCGTTGCGGTATTAGATTGCACGCAGCTTTTCTTGAAAAGCTGCGTGTTTTGTTATGCCTTGATAATTGCCCAAGTGGGACGTGTGCATGGCCAGCTGGAATGAAAGTTCAAGCACAATTCCAGCTCAATTTGCACGACCCGCCTATAATAGACCTGTACACAGCTTCGTGTGAGCTGAGATTGTCACACGTTGAATTATTATAGGGGGTAATTGTGTGTATCAAGCAGTTGTATTTTTTGATTTGGATGGCACCCTGATGCGCGACGACAAGACGGTGGCGCCAAGTAGCATTCAGGCCATTCGACAATTAAAAGCCAATCACATCTTGCCAGTCATTGCGACGGGCCGCAACGTCTTTGAAGTGCGCGACATCATGCAACAGACTGGGATTGATTCGATCGTGAGCGCCAACGGTAGTTATGTGGCTTATCAGGGCCACTTTTTGAGCGCGCACGAACTCGATAAGGATCTCTTGGCGGATGTGACCCACTTCGCCAATCGTCAGCAGCATGCCTTGGCTTACTATAATAACGCCGGTTTTGCGTTGAGCCATCGGGATGCCCTCACCGTCGATAATTATCAAACGCTCCATCAGACGGCAACGGTCGACCCGCAGTTCTACCAACACCGCCACATTAATTTCTTACTGACTTTTGACCCACTGAATGCTTCTCAGTATGCACGTCGCTACCGCGGCCGGCTCCATTTCGTCCGCAATAATCCGCGGGCCTTGGACACGATGCAGTGGGGTGTTTCTAAAGCAGTCGGCATCCGCGATATTTTGACCAAAGCGCACCTGACGACCGTCCCGACCTACGCATTCGGCGACCAATTAAACGACATTGAGATGTTCCGCATGGTCCAGACCCCAATCGCAATGGGCAACGGTCATCCACGCGTCAAACGGCTCGCTGCCTACGTTACCGCGGATAACATGCACGATGGCATCGCACAGGGGCTAAAGCACTTTGACTTGATTTGAAGCATTGGGACAAAATTTGTTTGAAGGCAATAACGACAAGGCGTTTAGGCGCTTTGTCGTTTTTTTTTATGGATATAGTGTTAGGGATTAAAGTCAAGACCGCCAGCTGTGACCCGCCGGAAGTAGGGCGAGTTGGGCGTAAACATACATTGGTAGATGCGTCCTAAGACGGCTTACAGGTGTTTCTGACAATTGCCGGAACGCAATGGACACAGATTTAAGCCGAAAAACACGTCTTAAATACTGGTCTTCCACTAACCAAGCACAAAACGCTTGCTAAGTGGAATTTCATTGCTGGGCATTGTCAGAAACACCCTCCAGCCTGGACAGTATTCGAAAGGCAGACATGTGCGGACTCAACTTTTGATGGACTGGTCGTTGGTTCCTAGTAAACAGTCATCTTGGCTTTCAACTGTAAGGCTGATTCCCAATAATAGCTAAGTTATCTTGCCAACATTTTTGAGTCATCTAAGAGAGTAAAACTCTGAATTCTGCACTAATAACAACTCTAGCGTCTAATCTCAGGACTGGTTTCCCTGACGCTAGCCAGTAATCTTCAAGTCGTCTTGTCAGCATTTAAATACCGTAAACCATCATAAATACTGATTTAAAATTTTTTCTGAAGGATCATCCACCTAATATTCAATGGTCAATTGCACCCAGATAGGTGGTCGTTCATCCGCCATTCGAGCGGGTTCCCGACTGTCCGGCCCGCCGGACAATGCTCAGTAGCCAAATTATTCTTAGCTGGAAGTGGGGTTCTTCCGGCTTAGAATAAGACTCGTATTTGAAATTGCGCAGTGGTTTTCTGCGTGAGTTCAAATCGATGTCCGCCCTGTTCCAGCGTTGTCAGCCGGCCCCGAAAGTCGGACTAAGGCGCGCATCGGCTGACGAACAGGAATCCTACTAATCACTAAGTCAGATACCAAAATCCGGCTAATGTGCCCAATAAAAAAACGCCCGCATCAAGCTACTTTGATGCGAACGTTGATAACAGAGACTAATTAAATTGGCATTCAGGCAGTAATCAGGCCGTAACCAGTTGTGACTGAATGTTGGCTAAGGTCAATTGGGTGGTGTCGGTGAAGTTGATGTCAGCGGCAGCTAACACGGTGGGGTCACCGATACCAATCGATGTTTCACCGGCGCCGTTGATGGATTGGACGCCGGCAGCCGCATCTTCGACCCCGATACATTCAGCGGGGCTCAGATTCAAAATTTCAGCGCCGCGCCGGAAGATTTCTGGATCTGGTTTACCATGCGTTAGCGTGGCGGGATCAACGGCCTTAGTGAAGTAGTGCCCCAGGCCTAATTTGCTCAACACTAGTGGCGCATTCTTAGAGGCTGAAGCCAGCGACATGGCATAACCATGGGCTTGTAATTCTGCTAAGAAATCAGTGATGCCTGGCAAAATGTTAGCGGGCGTCATTTGATTGACCAGTGCGAGATAATTAGTGTTCTTTTCGGCAGCTAACGCGGCTTTTTGGTCAGGGGTGAAGTCATTTTCTCGATGCCCACGGGCTAAAATCAAGTTCAGTGAATCCATCCGGCTGATACCTTTGAGCGCGTCGGCCAACTGGTCATCCCAACTTACGCCGACCTTGTCCGCAATTTGATGCCAAGCCTGACTATGAAAGACCGACGTATCCGTGATGACGCCATCGAGATCGAAGACAAATCCTTTGATTGCTGCAAATTCAACCATCGTTTTTTCCTCCTAATTTAACTGGCATAAGTGACTGACAGTGGTTTCTTAGCTTGTAATTGGTACGATTGCTTGCCGATAATGATCGTGCTTGGTTGATCAGCGGTGACGGTGACGCGCTGATGGTCAATGACGAAGACGTAGTGGATACCCCGGAACAGATGCTTGAATTTCAAAGTCTGCCAGTGGTCTGGCAACTGCGGATTGACTTGCAGGTGCTCACCGAGGGGACTGACACCACCAAAATTGCGGGTGGTCAGATTTAAAGTGGCACACATCACGCCTAAGTGAATGCCTTCTGCCGTGGTCCCACCTTGAATATCATAGTAATCGGAGGCAAGGGCTTCTGAGAACAGCTTCCAGGCGTCATCATCGTTGTCATCCAGCTGGTTCAAAACCGCGTAAACGATGCGTGACAGGGTCGAACCATGGGTCGTGCGGGCCAGGTAGTACTGAATGTTGTGGGTCAAATACTCTTTAGGGAGTTGATACCCCATCTGTTCGATCAGACCCTGGACCATTGGCACGTCAAAGTTGTAAAAGGCCATCAGGGCGTCTGCTTGTTTGGCGACTTGGTAGGCATCCGGTGTCTTATCTTCCGCCTTCAAGATGCGGTCCATCCGGGCAATATCGCCGTATTTTTGATGATAAGCCTGAAAATCAAGTTTCGGCAGATTGAAGTATCCTTCAAATTGGGCAATGACCCCGCGATGGTTGATTTCTAAGGCTAGATGATGACTAATATCCGTCAACTTTTGACTAGTGGCCGTATCGAAACTGGCCGCTTCAGCCGCTTGTTGGAAGGCCGACTGTGGCATTTGTGCTTTGAACTTCGTAATGATATCGAAGAGCCAGGCGACCATGATATTGGTATAGGCGTTATTCTTCAATCCCGGCTTAGTACTGTTCGGGTAATTTTCGTGGAATTCGTCGGGACCCATCACGCCACTAATATTGTATCGTCCAGTTTCTTCATTATAGGTCGCTTTACTGATCCAAAATGCGGCAATTGAGAGCAATAATTCCATCCCGTAACGATTGAGAAAGTCGCGGTCTTGCGTGACGTGGTAGTAGAACCAGACGTTGTAGGCAATATCTAACGAGACGTGGCGTTGTAGGCGGCTGTTGTCTGGATCCCAAGTCTTCGTGATGGGATTCAGATGGGTGAATTGCGACTGCTCGTCACCCTTTGAAGCGGATTGCCACGGGAACATAGCGCCGCGATAGCCTTCCGCCTGGGCATTTTTACGAGCCGCTGGTAATCGCCTGTAACGGTAGTACAGCAGTTGTTTGGCTAATTCTGGTCGGTGCAAGGTGTAGAACGGCAAAATGAACATTTCATCCCAGAAGACGTGACCACGGTAAGCCTCGCCGTGTAATCCACGGGCCCCCACGGAAGCGTCTAGTTGGCCACTTTCAATGGCGGCAGCGGAAACGAAACTGTGGTAGATGTTCACCCGCAACAGGCGCTGACTAGTAATGTCGCCGCGAACTTTGATATCGGTCGTCCGCCAAGTTGCGTCCCAATAGTCCTTGCTGGCACTTGCCGTTTTGTCAAAACTGGACTGGTCGAGTTCGGCTTGGACCTGGGTCAACTGAGCGTCATCGGCGACGTTGCTCGTCGTGATCACGACATCTTTATCAAACGTATAAGTCTTACCAGCTTCAACGGCTAGCGAGACGGTTTGTTGAACGCCCTGGGATTGTTGCGTGCTGTGGAAATTCTTGATGGCAGGTACGTCGGGACTGGTTAGTTGGGCACCAATCGTATAGTTGATGTGCGATGATTTAGTTTGTCCCGAGAGAAAAACGGTATTGGCCGCAGTCTCGATACCCATCGTCTGTAAGTGATGCTGGTCAAAAACGTTGTAACGACTGACATTACTGTTGACGACGCTGCCATCGATTTCGGAATAAATCTGTAAACTCCCGGCAAAGTTGAGCGGTGTCACTTGATAGCGGATGCTGTAACGGTGCCAGTCCTGCATGTTAGCGACCTTTTGTGAGCGAATCTTGAGCTGATGGCCGGAAGCCAGCTGAATGAGTTTGGTCGTTGTCAGAATCCCAGTTTTTAGATCGAGGCTCCGATAAACGTCTTGTAAATCGTGTTCATTGAGTCGAAATGGGGTTTGGTGATCGATGCCAAACGTGATGAATTGTGCGTTCGGTAGATTGACTAAGTCTTCGTTGGTGACTTGGTGGTCATTGATGGTCGTCGTTTCTTGGTCGAAGACGCCGGCAACGTAGGTTCCTGGATAATTATCCTTGTCCGCGTGACTTTCCAAAAAGGCGCCACGTAGCCCGAAGTAGCCGTTACCAATCGTCAGCATGGCTTCTTGACCGTTATTGCGGACGCCGTGATACTGGCCGTAGTAGTCGAGATGCCACTTTAAGTAGGCACTCTTGGCTTTGACGGCGGCTGCCAGTCCGAGTTGCTCAACGGCGGCTTGACTAACGACCGGAATGTTCAGCAAGTTCGTTAACGCCAAGCCAACATCGATGCGGTCGTAGTTCACGCCGACGATCGTATCAGAGAAGGGGTACGATAAGCCGTTCTCAAGAATTGCCGCGTCAAATTTCAATCCCGCTAGGCGCACCTTGATGTTTTCCAGGTTTTCACCGATTGATTGGTCAGGATTATAAGCAATTAGGTAATGGACGGTCGCTTCTTGTCCCGATACCGGGTGATAGGCGATGTCCATCGCATCATTTTCAATTCGCAATCTAATAAGTTTCATTAGTTCACACTCCTTAGTTCGGTCATTAAAAATTGCATTCATTTAATTATAACTATGAAAATATTAGGTACACTTATAGCCTAGTCTCTTTTTAGCGGCCTCGCAAATATTGCGGCTGAAAGCACGTCGTTACGGGGATGAAAGCGGCATTACTTATGAAGGTGAATGAACGAATCGGGGGTAAACTTGTGGCCTTGTCGGGGCGAACTTGGTGCACGGTCAAGTTAGAGGCCAGTGCTAATTCGGGGATGATTTTACATAAAAAGCCGCCATTAAACGACGGTCTAATGACGGCTTTCAGAATATAATAATGGCAATATCTTGAGGTGCGCACACGCGGCCGGACGCCCGAAACGACGCTGTACATGCGCGCGCGGGTCAGATTTAATGCGGTCGCTCATCAGTGGGTGGATCGATGAGTTCCAGGTGGTCGATCGTCATCATCTGACGAATTTTGATCGAATTGGTCTGAAAATGCAGAATGACCGGGTCCTTGTAGTCCAGCTGTTGCTGAAAGTCGGTCAGCGCCGTGCGCCAATCCTGGTCAAACGCGTTGTTGCCGACCAGGGTCAATTTACCGCGTAACATAATGGACGAATAGTCCGAGAGTTGATAGTAAAATAGACTGGCCTGCCGACAGTTCTGAATATTTTGCGTGGTTGATGTTTGGCGGCTGGTGTAGAAGTAGAGTTCTTCCAGTCGCCGTTTGATTGGTAAAGGACTCAGCGCTACCATGGTCGGATAGCCATCCGCATCAACGGTTGCTAATGTGAAGACGGGGGCTGTCTGAATCATCTGGAGCGCTGCTTGTCGAGTGGTATGTTGCATGATTAGCTTCCCCCTTTGTTACTAATTAGTATGCCTGAACTGCGGGGGAAAGTCATCCGTTATGCATGGCGTTATTTGCCCTTAATTCGGCGAGGTATGATATACTTGAAGCACTTAGCGCGCGGGGCACTCCAGCGATGGGGCGTCCTAAGGGTTAACGTTGTCGCCACTTCAGTCAGTTCTGAGAGGACTTATATTAATGAAAAATGGTACGGTAAAATGGTTCAACGCGGATAAGGGATTTGGTTTTATTACGGGTGAAGACGGTACCGATGTCTTCGTTCATTTCTCAGCGATCCAAACGGATGGTTTCAAGACCTTAGATGAAGGTCAAAAAGTAACCTATGATGAAGAACAAGGTGATCGTGGTCCGCAAGCGACGAACGTTCGACCTCAATAGTTAGCAGTGTGCCGAACCGTTGATGTTAACGGTTCGGTTTTTCAGTTGGTGATGTCCGTCAGACAAATAAGAAAGCTAAGTGGTCAGGATGGATTTTGTAGATGTTTATGGTATTAAGCATGAGAATTGTACGTTGGTCACGCCTGCGCGTGAGTATCAGCGGGTCGTGATTTTTATGGATGCCGTGGGGCGGCGCTTTGTCGCGATGGACCCCGATGCGCAACCGACCAAGTACGGAAGCAGTAACCAACATTGGCACCAGGCTAAGCCGAGCGAGGCACCTGAAGGCTATTTTCATATTGAAAAGTAAACCCAGCATTGTTGTTATTGATGCTGATGTCAAAAAAGGACTGGCGCGGCTGTACGGCTGCGGTCAGTCCTTTCACTTTTTGGGCGTATAAAAAAATCAGCTTTCACGGTGGATTATCACAGCGTGAAAACTGATTAGTGTGGTTATATGATGGGCAGTCAGGGGATCGAACCCTGGACCCACGGATTAAGAGTCCGTTGCTCTGCCAGCTGAGCTAACTGCCCATAACTCAACAAAAAGTATAATATCATGAATTCTGAGTTCTGACAATACTATTTTGTGTTTTTTTTTCAAAAAAGCGCAATTTTTTGCTGAATTACCTATGAAAACGGTTACCGTAATTATCAGATTATTTCCCGGGAAATACTACGGCCACGCGGATTGGCAATCAAAGAAAGCCAACCCTATTTGTGATATACTAAAAACAGTGTTGAATTTTATTTCAACCGACCTGACGCGAGAAAAGTGACCTTTTCTCGTAATTAATCGTGAACCACCTTAAAATTGAAATGTAAACCTGTTTTCCCCTAAGGAGGAAGAATCGTTATGAAAAAAATCTTAGTTGTTGATGATGAAAAACCAATCTCCGATATTATGAAGTTTAATTTGACTAAAGAAGGCTATGAAGTTCACGTCGCCGCTGACGGTGAGGAAGCCTTGCAAAAAGTCGATGAAGTCCATCCTGATTTGATCCTCTTAGACTTAATGTTGCCGAAGATGGACGGCCTGGAAGTCGCCCGGCAAGTCCGGAAGAATTATGACATGCCAATCATCATGGTCACGGCCAAGGATTCTGAATTGGATAAAGTCCTAGGACTCGAACTCGGTGCCGATGATTATGTGACTAAGCCGTTCTCAAACCGCGAGTTAGTGGCTCGGGTCAAGGCAAACTTACGGCGGCAAGGTGCGCCAAGTGCGCAGCCGGCCGAAGTCGAAGAGAATTCAGATATCGAAATCGGTGATTTGGTCATCCATCCTGAGGCTTACATGGTCTCCAAACGTGGTGAAAACATTGAATTGACGCATCGTGAATTTGAATTACTACATTACTTAGCCCAACACATTGGTCAAGTGATGACGCGTGAACACTTGTTGCAGACGGTCTGGGGCTACGATTACTTTGGTGATGTCCGGACCGTTGATGTGACCGTACGACGTTTGCGTGAAAAAGTTGAAGATAATCCGAGTCACCCGAAATGGCTGGTGACACGGCGGGGTGTGGGTTACTACCTCCGCAATCCAGAAAACGAGTAGAGGTTGCTAAACCGTGTTGAGATTTAAACGGAAAAATTTTTTTAAAACGATTAATTTTAAAATCGCGCTAGTCTTTGCCTTACTATTACTAATTACGTTGGAAATCGTTGGGGCGATTTTTGTGAAACAGCTGGAATCGCGGAACATTCAAGATTTCAAACAGTCTGTTCAAATTCCAACTTATATTGACAACTCGCTAGCGGAACAATTGACCGTTAATAATACGAGTAAAGCCAATGGTCAGATTAAGACGATTCTTTCTAACTATAATAATACGAATGTTGACGAGATTCGGGTCGTTGACAGTAAGGGAACGATTCGCGGGACTAGTGACGTTAATGATCAATCGATCGTCGGTCAAAAAACAACGGACCGGAACGTGAAGAACGCGATTTACAACAATCGAACTTACACCAAGAGTACCTATGATACGCAGAATAATGGTCGTTACTATATTTCAATCGTGCCACTGTATAGCTCCAACTCGACTGGGAACAGTAGCCAGTTAGTCGGGGTCTTGTATGTCCGTGCGAATATGAAGTCGGTCTATAGTACGATCAACAACATCATGGGGATCTTTGTGATTGCCTCGTTAGTCGCGATGCTGTTAGGACTAGGGATTGCCATCATTATTGCCCGGGCAATAACGCGACCGATTGAAGAAATGAAGCAACAAACCCAGCGAATCGCGCGTGGTGACTATGCGGGCCAAGTGCGTGTCTATAGTGATGACGAATTGGGCCAATTGGCGAAAGCCATCAATAACTTATCGATTCGAGTCGAGGAATCGCAAGAATCGACTGAAGCGGAACGGCGGCGTTTGGACAGTGTGCTCTCCCACATGAGTGATGGCGTTATTGCGACTGACCGCCGCGGTAACATTACGATCATTAATGAAACGGCCTCGGACTTTATGGACGTGACCGCTGAGAAGGCGATTGGGAGTTCGATTTTAGACGTCCTCAAGATTCGTGACGACTATTCGTTACGTGACTTGATTGAGAATCAGGACGAATTAATGTTAGACCTCTCTTCTAATGAGCGTGATTTGATTCTGAATGCTTACTTCTCACTGATTCAGCGGGAATCTGGCTTCATTAGTGGCTTAGTCTGCGTGCTCCACGACGTCACTGAACAACAGAAGATCGATAATGACCGCAAACAGTTCGTTTCCAACGTCTCACATGAATTACGGACACCGCTGACGAGTTTGCGGAGTTATATTGAAGCATTGAGTGACGGTGCATGGAAGGATCCAGAAGTCGCCCCGGGCTTTTTGAAGGTGACACAAGAAGAGACGGACCGGATGATTCGCATGATCAATGAACTCCTGAGCCTGTCACGGATGGACTCAGGAACGACCCGTGTTGACATGGAACTGGTTAATATCAACGAGATGTTCAACTATGTCCTGGATCGATTCGACATGATTTTGAAGAAGGATGACAATCCGGCGAAGTATTACACGATCAAACGAGAATTTACCAAACGAGACTTGTGGGTCGAAATCGATACCGATAAGTTCACCCAAGTCCTCGACAACATTATGAACAATGCCATCAAGTATTCACCAGATGGTGGCGTCGTCACTTGCCGCTTGTTGGAGACGCATAACCAGGTCATCATCAGTATTTCTGACCAGGGCCTGGGGATTCCACGAGCAGACCTCAACCACGTCTTTGACCGTTTCTTCCGCGTGGATAAAGCGCGGTCGCGTGCGCAAGGTGGGACTGGGCTTGGTTTGGCGATTTCGAAGGAAGTTGTCCAGATGCTAGGCGGTCGCATTTGGGTCGATAGTGTTGAAGGTAAGGGGTCGACGTTCTACATTTCCTTGCCGTACGAACCTTATGAGGAGGAGGACCTTTGGGATGACGACTCACAAGATTAGACGCTTTATCTTACCCGTACTATTGACGCTTTTGATTCTATTAAGCGTGGTCTTATCCATGTACATCTGGCTAAATCCCTCGCGTTATGAACACGAAAGCAAGGTCAGTACGGCTTCATCGAACTCCTCGTTAACCACCCGGACGATCGATGATATTTATTTACCGACCCAGTTGATTTACACGAATAGTCAGGGCAAGCAGTCCCTGTTGATCAATAAAAATGTTAGTTTAGTGAGCCAGTTTAGTGAGCAGTTGCGGAAGTGGGATGCGCGGAGTATCTCCAAGGTACGAATCTCGTCAGCCAAGAGCTATCAAGCGCTACTGAATGGCGAAGATTCATACGTGTTGAACTTCCCGGATAGCATCACGGTCAGCCTGTTTAATACGGTTTTTAAACAGAATTTGAATAGTTTTCGGTCTTCAGAATTCAGTCGAATCGTGATTCCGGTCAATGATACCAATCACATCTACTTTCTGAATGATGATCATCATGAAATCTACAGTGTGCGTTTGAAGCATAAGTCGCTGAAGTCTTTAAAACGGGTCTTGTCGACGGATAAAGTCAAGCAGATCGCGGTCAAGATGTCTTACGGCAATGGCGAAGCGCATATCGACTATCCGAAGCAAGTGACGATGCAACACTATAGCTACTTGATGAGTAAGGCGGCAGCTAGTGAAATCGCCAACCGGTTGTTAGATGCGGATGGGAACTCGACCGTTTCGGTGCATAATCGCAATGGCAAACAAGAGTACACCACTGGTAGTTACAAGCGGATGACGGTCGATTCCAAGCTCGGCACGGTTTACTTTGAGGACTATAGTGATTCGGGCACGACCCGGAACTTATCGCTGACGAGTCAGTTAAAGAAGAGTTTTAATTTGTTGGCTAGTCTCGGCGTGGCGATGGACAATATCCGCTATTATGGCTTTGACGCCACGAGTAATAGCGTCATCTATCGAAGTTACGTTGAAGGGTTCCCAATCTTTAATCAGACTGAGAATGGTGACGTGCGGATTCAGCTGACGTCTAACGGCTTGGACCGTTACTACTTCTCCTTGTACAGCTTACAAGTGCCAGTTCCAACGACGGGCAAGAAGCAGGCGGTGACCTTACCAAGTTCGACGAGCGTCTTGAAACAGTTGAAGGCCGCGGGCTACAAAGATAGTAAAATCGGTAGCATCGAATTGGGGTATGAATGGACGCAAAACAAGTCATCCAAACTCGTGATCGATTTGACGCCGACGTATTATGTCTACTATAACGGCAGTTGGCGGACTTATACGTCGATGTTGAGTGGATCTTAGGAGGTGGCCGCATGAATTTTCGGAGAATTGAGTGGATCTTCTTACTCGCATTCGTCGTCCTCGATATCTTTCTAGGTTACATGTTCGTTCAGACGAGTTCCAAGTCAACGAAAACGACCGGTGATACCGCGACCACGGTGATTCGTGAGATGCGCTCTGATAATATTAGTTTCAAAGATCCAGACACGCACGAAGGGACCGGCTACTACATTGCGGGCAGTAATGAGAGCGGCCTCAAACAATCGTTGAGTCAGTTAACTGAACAGTCTGCGCGGGTTCAAAGTAGCGGCAAACTAACCAGCACGCTGCGGGCAACGACCACCATCGATACGAGTAAACCCAAGTCAGATTTGACGACTTTCATGAAGCAACGTACCAACGTGATTCATGGGTCGGAATACGTGTATGATGCAGACTTATCGTCCAATGGTGACTATGTGTTTGTCCAAAAGGTCGCGGATGGTGAGATCTTAACGGCTGCCGGGCAAGTGCACCTGTTTGTCAACAAAGAAAAACAGCTGACCGGCTATACGCAGACCTACGTGGCGAATGTCAAAACGTTGCGTGAAAAAGCGGTCACCATTAGTGAGAAAAAGGCGTTGGTGGCGCTGTATCAGTATAACCAAGTCTCAAGTAGTTCACGGATCGTGTGGGCCAAGCTTGGGTATTCACGCCTGCTGAAGCTAAAAGACAGCAGTGTCTACGTGCCGACGTGGATTTTCGCCGTTCGTAGTAAGAACAGCTCCAATGTGAGCTTGCACCGCATCAATGCCTTTACGGGTTCGTCGATGAAAAATAGTAATTCCGCTACGACGAGCAGTCTGGATACGACCGCTGGAATGGTCTGGAATATCGTAGAATAAACGCACAGTCATGCAGGTCTTACGCGTGATTGTGTCATAAAGAAGGGGTCCCGCAAGCTATGGGATTCGTTGCGCCGGACAAACGGTGATCAGATATAGCTGGTTACTGAGGTGTTGCGGCTGGTGGCGAATCTCAGGTTGGCGGGGCTTTTTTGTTTAGAAGCGGCTAGCTATTTGTTTTGAGCAGACCGCGACTATTTGAATACGGGCGTTTTAACCCAATCAGCGGTAAGCCTATTCTGGTCCAGTCAGGATCTTTGACGTGCGCGTTTGACCCAGTAGCCAGCGTCGCAACAGGTCGTTCACTTTTCAAGCCTGCTAAAAGCGTGTATCATGTAAAGATAGTAATGGATTTCAGAGATAGGAAGAGCCTAAATAATGGTATTAAAATTAGCAACGGATGATATGAAAGTAAGTATTCTGGCATCGGGCAGTACCGGCAATGTGACTTACATTGAAACGCCAGAACATAAAGTGTTGGTCGATGCGGGGCTAAGCGGCAAAAAAATCGCGAATTTGATGGCGTCGATTGGCCGCGATATTAATGAAGTCGATAGTCTCTTCATTAGTCATGAGCATACCGACCACTGTCACTCAGCGGGAATTCTCGCCCGGAAGTACGGGTTAGATATTTATGCCAACCAGGGGACGTGGGATGCCATGGCTCACAAAATTGGCAAGGTCCCCGCTGAGCTATGCCACGTTTTTGACCCCGATACGACTTTGGACCTCGGGGATCTCGACGTGGAATCCTTTAGTGTCTCGCATGATGCGGCCGAACCACAGTTTTATGAACTGCACCATGCTGGGAAGTCGTTTGTCATTATTACCGATACCGGCTATGTTTCAGAGCATGTCGAAGGGGTCATTCGTGACGCGGACGGCTACTTATTCGAATGCAACCATGACTTGGAGATGTTGCGGATGGGCCGCTACCCATGGCCGTTGAAGCAGCGCATCATCGGTGATGAGGGCCATTTGTCCAACGAAGATGGCGCTAACGCTTTGATGGATGTGATCGGTCATCGGACCAAACGAATTTACTTAGGACATCGGAGTCAGGATAACAACCTGAAATCATTGGCTCATTTGACAGTGGCTTCAATGATGACTGAGCACGATTTTGGCGTGGAACATGATTTTCAGTTATACGATACTGACCCAGAAAAAGCGACGAAGTTAATCACGCTATAGGCTAGCTTTAATGTTTCGCAACGCTTCGATCATAAAAAAATCACACTTTTTCGCTAAAATAGACTTAAAATCAGCATTAGTAGGGAGGGATCGCGTTTCGACGCGCAATTATGGCTAACAAATCATTAATTAAAGTCGCAGTAACGGCACTAGTTGCTGGACTCATCGGTGGTGGTGTTGCATATGGAGGTATCACTTATTTCCAAAACAACAATATTGCGACCTCATCAACTAGCGTACCAACTGGCTCGAACAAATCAGGGTCAACTTCAACCACGAACGTGAAGGTCAACGTCAGCTCACAGGCAACCAAGGTGTTCCAGAACAACAAGGCAGCCGTGGTCTCAGTGATCAACTTGCAAAAGCAAAGTTCAACGAGTGGCTGGAGCGGCATTCTTGGTGGCGATGATTCATCAGGCAGCGACAGTTCTTCGAGTTCAGATTCGAGTTCTAGCAAACTGGAAGAATACAGTGAAGGCTCTGGTCTGATTTACAAGAAGAGCGGTAGCGCAGCCTACATCGTCACGAATAACCACGTTGTTAGCGGCTCAAACGCGATTCGGGTTATTTTGAGTAACGGAACCAAGCTGACGGCTAAAATCGTCGGAACCGACTCTGTAACCGACTTAGCGGTGCTGAAGATTAATTCTTCAAAGGTCACGAAGACGGCTAGCTTCGGTAATTCCGACAATATCAAGGTTGGTGAAACGGCCTTGGCAATCGGGTCACCGATGGGGTCTAATTACGCCACGACCTTGACGGAAGGGATTATTTCCGCGAAGAAACGGACCGTGGCGACGACGAACACGTCTGGACAGACGACTGGTTACGCAACGGTTATTCAAACGGATGCTGCCATCAACTCTGGGAACTCAGGTGGGCCGCTGTTCAACATTGCGGGCCAAGTCATCGGGATCAACTCGATGAAGCTGGCTTCGGATAATTCCGGCACGAGCGTTGAAGGGATGGGCTTTGCTATTCCAAGTAACGAAGTCGTTAAAATCATCAACGAGTTAGTGAAGAATGGTGAAGTTGTTCGGCCAGCCTTAGGGGTTGCGACCTACAACGTGGCTAATATCTCCGCTAGCGACCGCTCATCAGTATTGAAGTTGCCATCAAGCGTGAAGAAGGGTGTCGTTATCATGAAGACGTACTCAGGCTCACCGGCTAAGACGGCTGGTTTGACCAAGTACGACGTGATTACGGAACTCGGTGGTAAGAAGGTCACGAACCTCGCCACATTACGGAGTGCTTTATACGCACATTCCGTCAACGATACGGTAACGGTCAAGTATTATCATGACGGTAAGCTGAAGACGACGTCGATGAAGCTAACAGAAACTACCAAAACGTTAAATAAACAAAGTAACTAGTAAATGAGATTTTCATAAACGTCCTCGATTGTGAGTTGCAATTGAGGGCGTTTTTTTGCGCTTTTGGCGGATAATGCTGAAAAAGCGAAGGTTCGTTTTTCAAAAATCAGGAAAATTTGTGAATGGCGGCCCCAGTTACGTAAAAAGCCGAACAAACTGGCCGAAAGCCGTCAAAGCATTTATCGGGAAAACGGCGGGTGTGCAAAACTGTGGACAACTTTGGTGATAATTTGAGCCGGCAAAAATTGAAATTTATTAACAGGCGCAACGACGGGATTAAGCCTTGTTTAAAAGTTATCCACAAGTGCCGACTTACCCTGTGGATTGAATTTAAAAAAGTTATTTTAATGACGGGGGATTCTTGATATAATGGGATTTGTAACCGGAATCCACGAACAGATGTTGCTGTGCAAAACTGTGGATAAGTCGGAAAGGTCTTGACAAAATCGGACTAAATAAATATTGTGGCGAACTAGTGTTCAACACAATATATTGATTATTGAGTTATGCACCTGTGGATAACTATGTTAATAACTTGTGTAAAGGCGGTCAATTATGAACATCAAAATTATCTGTGTTGGTAAATTAAAGGAGAAATACTTCAAACAGGGGATTGCGGAATATGCGAAAAGAATGAGTAAATTTGCAAAATTCCAGATTGTTGAGGTTCCCGATGAAAAGGCACCAGAATCATTAAGTAACGCAGAGATGGAAAATGTGAAGCAAAAAGAAGGTCAGCGCATCCTGGAAAAAATCAAGGATCGCGATTACGTCTACGCGCTGGCAATTTTAGGCAAGGAACGCTCCAGCGAAGAATTCGCGGCCGAAATCGACAAACTGACGACTTATGGTCACAGCGATATCGATTTTGTGATTGGCGGCTCGCTGGGCCTGTCGCCGGAAGTTTTGAAGCGCGCTGATACCCAGATCTCGTTTGGACGTTTTACGTTACCTCACCAGCTGATGCGGTTGGTGTTGTCGGAGCAGGTTTATCGGGCGTTTATGATTAATGCGGGGTCGCCGTATCATAAGTGAGACGGCTTTTTCAGGTAGAAACCCATGATTAAAGAGAGCGCATAAGCTTAGGGGATTAATTACATGAAGACAGGCAGTATAATTCTTAAACTGGTAGATACGAGATATTTAAATGATTTTATAAAATATGGTGAGCTTCATTTTGGTTCCACTCAAACATATCGGGATATTGAGAACTTAGGCGGAAATGTTGGTATTGGTGATAAAGATGAAGGCGTTTTTCGACCAAGATTCGAGTATTCGGGATATTTTTCTAATGAAAGTTCAAAAGGGCTACCTAAAGAAATGGCATTTAGATTTCCAGCTAATATTTTTTGTGTTACACAGCTTCGACCAGAAATAGAGACCGCTAATATTATTAGGTATGACGTTATAAGAAATCTATACGATTCTCTAATGAGTGATAGAAATTACCCTAAAACGATTGTTGCATTTCAGGATTTTAATATTGTGAGTAGTAGGATAAAGAAAGAGTTGGGTACGTTTAGTGGATTAGGACCTTTTAAGCATTTAGAATCACCGGTTCATTACGTAGATACGAGAAAGATGGCAGAGAAGGCACAAAATATCGCTAAAAAGGAATCTGTCTACGAAGGTGTGCCGATTGGATTAGGTTCCATATTGGCTGCTAATTTTGTCAAAAACAAGAAATTTTCAGGCGAATATGAATATAGATTCGCGTTATTTCCCAATGCAGGAGATTCTAGACGTTTGCGTAGGCATCATGACAATATACGAATTGGTAATTTAGAAAGTCAGGCAATCATTATTGGATCGTTAAATGATCTGATGAAAGAGGTTAAAGTTTTTTTCGACGTAAAATAAATAGGAATTTCAAATATTGGAAACGTTCGGTGCGAATGGTAAGGCAAGAAAGAGCATGACCTATGTCGCTATTCAAGAATTCCTCAGTGTTGAAAAGAAGACGATTGAGTAGATAGTGTGTACTGTGAGTGATTTAAAATTGGCGAAAGGTGGTGATTTTCATGGCAGTATTACGGATTCCTGTAAACCCTGAAATTATTGATTGGGCCATCAGTAATGGTGAAAAGAATGAATCAGAATTATTAAAGAAGTATGCACTTTCCAACTGGAAAAACCCGCAGACTGACCATGATTATCCCACATTTATGCAAATTCAGAACTTTAGTCGTGATACGCGAATTCCGTTTAATTACTTTTTTAAAACCGAGTTACCAAGAGAAAAAAATGAATTTGTGAAGTTTAGGACGGTTAATAATCAGGGTGTTCAGCCAAGTAGGCGTCTAATTGATACGATATATGATATGAAAATGCGACAGGCGTGGATGAAAGACTATCTACTTGATCAAAATGAAAGTACGAATTTTCAATTTGAGCACGTATTTAACGATAAGATGGATCCGGCCGCTGTATCTAGGGATGTTATAAGAATTCTAGACTTGTCCGACACACTTGGAATAGCTATGTCAGATGATGATTTCTTTAATATTCTTAGAACGAAAATTAGCGCTCTAGGTATTTTGGTCATGCAGAATGGTGTTGTTGGAACAAATACGCGACGTCCGCTTGATGTTGATGAATTCAGGGCGTTAGTATTAATGGATTCTGTGGTTCCATTAATATTTATTAACAGCCGTGATAGCAAAAAGGCGAAGATTTTTTCACTCATTCATGAATTGATGCATGCTTTTTTGGGAAATAATGAAGTGTTGAATGTTTCACCGGACCTAGATCTGGTAAATGAGCGTTGGATTAATCAAGTTACGATTAATGTGCTGATGCCTGCTGATAAGGTCAAGGAATTGCAGGCTGATAAATATTCGCCTGAAGACAATTTAACCCATTTATCCAAAAAATTCCATACTAGTTTAGTTGCGGCGGCCATTCGTACTCAGAGTTTGCGACTGTTTGGAAATAAGTTGGTTGATTGGGCGAAACAGCGGCAAGCAGAAGAGCTACGCTTGAAGTCGGGGCAAAAGGCCCCTGGCGGTGATTTTTATAATACCGCAATATCAAGAATAGACCGGTATTATGCGAATGCGGTTATTAATGCCGAATCTAGTGGTGATATGGCGATTGCAAAAGCGGCCTCGATGCTAGGTGTGACTTTGAAAACGTATCATAAAACGGTCGATAAAATTTTGGAAATGGCGTGATATTATGAAAAAAACAGGGCGAGCGTGTCTTAGATATAGCTATATTTCGAGAATAAATCACTATTGGATAAATTTTTCCATGTAAGTGTCTGATAAAACAGAACCAATAAAGCCAGCATCACGACAAAATCCACCTGGATTCCGCCGTGATGCTGGCTTTATGTCTAGTTATTGAGATTTCAGTAGCTCACAACCTGTGTCGTTTCATTAAGTAGATGGCCTAAGTAATCCGCCAAGTGCTCGTGGGCAAAAATGTGGGCGCTAGTTTCGGCTTGCTCATTATAGTTGGTATTCGTGTTGACGTCATACACAAACTTTTGGTGATTTTGATCTTCCACCCATTCAACGGCAGCGACGTCTAGGCCGTTAGCGTGTAAAAAGCGCTCATAATCAGCCTGTTGTTGGCTACTTAACGGGTCAATGATTTTAAACTTAGATTCAGCTGTATTTGGCAGTTGGCATTCATCTGCTGGACAAAGTTCGAATCCCTGGCTGGAATCAATTGAGACGGTGTAAAGAAACTTTTGACCAATAAATTCTGATCGTCGAATCCGACCATCGATGGGGCGAATATATTCTTGGAGTAGTGTAATGCCATCTACTGGTTCCTCAAAATCAGCGCTAGCGACGTACTCCTCGAGCTCTTGATCGTTATTGAATAGATGAACACCAGCGCCTTTACCAGCACGATTATGCTTAGTAATTAACGGATAAACGTTGAACTCCTGAGCCGCTTGCACTAAATTATCTTTACCCAGAACGGCGACTGTTCGGGGTGTTTTTATGCCAGCCTTGTTAAGTGCTAAGTATTGTTTAACTTTGCTAATTTCCAAATCAATTGCGCGAGAACCGTTTAAAACGACGCGCTGATTATTCTCTAGCCATTGAAGCACTTGTTGTGCAAATTCGGGTGCAAAACGGTGTCCACGGGTATGAGCAGAGGCGGACATCCGGTTGTAAAAGATGCCTTCAGGAGGAACGGACTGCAGATCAATGTGACCACTTGATAGGTCCCAGAGTTCATAGGGAATCTGTTTTTGTTGCAACCATGTCACAAGGTGGCGGGTCCAGTCGAGGTTTTCGTGTAAAATATAAACTTTTGGTTGTGATTCTGACATATGATTAGCTCCAATCTTTATTCGTTGGCGAGTTTTGATGAAATTGGTTTCGTCGCAGTGGCTTGTAATTGTCCTTCGATGGCTTTAGCCGCAATTGCGTTACCTAAAACATTGAGTGCAGTTCGGCCGGCGTTGGCAAAGAAATCAACGGCGAAGATTAATGCGACCCCTTCTTTGGGCAATCCAAGTTGAGTCGCCGTGGCGAGTAGGACGACAATGGCACCAGAAGGAACCGTCGCGATGGTTTTGCTAATGAATGTTAGTAGTAAGACGATCGTAGAGAGTGTTGTTAACGATAGAGACAAGTTATAGCTGTTAGCCACAAAAGCGACGGCCAACGAAAGATAGACAGTTGCACCTTCCAAGTTAAAGGTATAGCCTAGCGGAATCACAAAATCAGTGACCGTTTGAGAAGCACCATTTGCTTTTAGTCGTTCTAGTAATTTAGGGAGTACAACGCTAGAACTACCAGTGAAAAAGGCGAGGGTGAACAAGTCGCGTATCTCGCGTAAAGTGGCAAGGTAAGGAACCCGGTAGATGCTTGCAATGATTGGGAAAACAATCAAAAGTAGTGCTGCATAACCGACATATAGGCCTACGATGAAAGTGACTAAGGAAACTAACTCGCTGGTACCAACACTGCTGACATCGTGGGCAATGATGCCGAAAATCCCAATCGGTGACAGCTTGATAATGAAATCAGTGATTTTATACAGCGCTGCAATCCAGATATCGAATAAATTAAGTAGTGGCTTGGCTTTTGCTGGTCCATAGGCACCTAGACCAAGTCCAAGCACAATCGCAAAGAAAATGACAGAGAGCAAATTGTTGTCTGAGAAGGCCTTGATGATATTAGCAGGAACGATTGAGGCTAAAAATGTCCATAGATTGATACTGGTTCCAATTCCTTTCAGAGAACTGACGTTAGCGCTGGCATGTGTCCCAGTACCAAATCCAAAATAGTAAGCTGCTAATAAGAATAGGGCGATAATAATTGTGGTAATCACAAAGAAATAAACAAAGGTTTTGAGAAGAATATGACCAAAAGATTTCTGGTTAAAAATCTTAACGACAGCCGTGATGACTACCGGGAAAATCAACGGTAAGATGATCATCGTAATTGCATTAATGAAAACTGTGCCTAATAAATTGTAAAAAGAATCTGCGATCGGTAAAAAATTGCCGAAAATAACTGCTAATACTAAAGCAATCAGCAGTTGGTATGGAAATCCAATCCGTTTGATCGTTGCCATGTATAAAACCTCGCTTTTATATGTTTTCGAGCTTCAGTTGCTAGTGAAAACATCGTGTACATGGCAGTTTCACCCAAGGCACAGCCGCGCCAAAGGGTTAACCAACTATTGACCTTGTGAATTCTAAGACGACTCATGGCACGACCTCCTTTGGGTGATAATTAGCAGTTTATAACGCTGACAAGTCAAAACTTTCTTCTGGCTGGAATTGATTGTCAACGATTATTGATGGCAGATTAGTAATTCTAGCGCTAGCGACTTCGCTTGTGGTGAGCTTGCTAGCTGATGCGTTCGCTTGGGTCAGTCCATAGGTTTGTGTTAGATAAGGGCCAACCTGTTCTTGAGATAATTGATTCAACTTTGCTTGGTCCGTGAAAATATTATGGATCAGGTCGCGGGCTTGTTGAGGCTGATGATAATCAATATACTGATCAGCAATACCGCCATTTTTAAGGTCATCAACGGGCTTGTCCCACAATTTGATATGCAGCTGAATATTGCCATTAGCAACCTTGCCAAAGAGTAGCGGTTCATTCTTAAGATACCAGGCCCGGCTATCAGGACAGCCGAGATTGATAATAAGTGTGACATCGTGTGTTGCGTGTGCCGAACCGTAATTAAGTGTGTTCAATTCTTGAAACTTCCAGATATATTGCGTCATTGTTCTAAACACCTTTCGTTATAATTAAAAAATCCGTCCCTGCAATTGCTTGCAGGGACGGATTAGACCGTGGTACCACCCAGATTTACAGTCATCATTGACTGCCTCAAAGCACACAACTATGTGCCGGGTGATTAACGCACCCACGCGTAATAGCAGCTTGCACTACCATTAAGACTCAGGACTCATCTTCCGATTGACTTTCAAGCCAGCCTTTCACTAACACTGGTCGCTTTACATATACTCATCAACCGTACTCTTTCCATCAATGTCGTGTAAAATTGTTATGGTTAAGATACAGCGTCGTGTATGACTTGTCAAGTGAGAGATTCGACCAACGGGACTAATGGCTAGTTATTTTGGCCACTACTTTTTTGAATGACAATCTGTTATTACCAGTCTTTAGCCATCATAAAGCCCGCAGTGTATAATAAATTTGTCAGTATACAGATTATTACACGAGGTGTAGCGATTAAACACGCACTGCACCTAAAAATCACAAACGAATCGCAGGTGCATTCCTATCACAACTATCGAAGAAATCACACAAGCCATCAAAGCTGATCCTGATAACGCCGAGTACACAGCAAAAGGCTGGGACCCGCTGTTTCACGTCCTACCTTCCGCCACGATTCTCGTCATTAGTCAGGCACCGGGGCGCATTGCACAGAGTACTAAGACGTACTTCAATGATGCGAGCGGCGACCGATTACGAGACTGGATGGGCGTTACCCGGGAGCAATTTTATCAGAGTGACCGGATTGCGGTCATGCCGCTAGATTTCTACTATCCGGGGAAGGGTAAGAGTGGTGACTTGCCGCCACGCAAGGGCTTTATGGACAAGTGGCACGAACCGTTGTTAGCGATGATGCCGAATGTTCAATTGACGTTACTGGTTGGGCAGTATGCGATTAAAGCGTACCTCGGTCGGTCACGGCAAAAGACACTCACGGCAACGGTCCAGAATTATCAGGATTATCTACCGGACTACTTCCCACTAGTGCATCCATCACCACTTAATTATGGCTGGCAGAAGAAGAATCCATGGTTTCAAACGACAGTTGTACCGGACCTGCAAAAGCGCGTTAAAGCGGCACTACAATAAGCGGAGATATGGTATATTTGAGATGATGACTGGTTAGAACGTTATCTAGCTACAAAAATCCACTTGGTTGCCACTGCGTACTTGAAACATCAATAATCATGAAATGGAAGGTCAATACGATGCAATCAAAGCCAGCAGAACCAATCGTTGCAATGGAATTAAAAATTAGATTGATCCAAGTCAAACCATCCGTCTCACGAACAATCTTAGTCCCAACGACACTGCGGTATCGTCAGTTACACGAGTTAATTCAAATTGCATTTGGCTGGGAAAATGCCCATTTGCACGAATTTCAATTGCAACAAATATCGGACAATCGGAGTCTAATGGATGTTCTTCGAAACATACAGCCTGAAGGGGCGATAGATGAAGAAAAGGATATGGTCTATCCAGAAATCTTAAATGGCTCAATCACCTATACTTATGACTTTGGCGAGGATTGGAAACATAAGATTGAACTTGGAAAGGTGTACACCTCTGCCGAGCTAATGCGTCATGATCTCCCACTATGCATACGGGGACGAGGCAATAATATGTTGGAAGATGGCTTTGAAGAACCCGGAGCCCCATATAGTCGTGACAATATTAATCGGCAGTTCTACTATTGGCGTATGCGGAACGCTAAATAATGGTCATGAGCCTGCTAAAGACCCGTTTAGATGAATACTGGTGGTCTGAACGTCATTACCTGCGCTAAATTTCTAAGACGAAATGCAAAGCAATTCTTGACTCAAATGAGCTGGAATTGCTTTTTATTAACGGTCACGCGTGAGTTACGAAGCAGGCTATGGTTTGTGGCGAGCGCCGGCTGTTTACCTACCGCAACTGTTGCTATCCGCCATCGTTTCAACTAAGATGGTAGGTAACTTGAACCAGATGGAGGTAACGAGCCATGACGACCAAACAACGTTCTTACAAAATTAAATCCTATGTGAATGCGAGCCACGCGATTCGATGGGCGACGGGGTCCGGTAAAAAGCACACGCACACGTGGGAGATTGTTTGTGAGTTACACACGGTCGATGCGATGGTGGCCTTCTATGACATCGAAAAAAACTTACATCAAGCCCTAGATGAATTGTCAGGGAAATTTTTGAACGATTTGCCAGAATTCAAAACGGTCAATCCCACCGTTGAAAATGTGACGGAGTACTTGTTCAAGAAGATCGATAAAACATTACGTGAGAACGGTGCGCAACTGATGCGTATTGAAGTGAGCGATTCGCCAACCCGGGCTTACTGTATTAGCGTGACTGATTAGAAACGAAAGGACCACCTGGAAGTAGCTTGTTAGCTGTTCTGGGTGGCCTTATTTAGTAGCAGGAGAATTCTAGTAACTTAGCGTGTTGCCGGCTGTCAGCGGTTAGATACCTAAGGATTCAATCCACAATGTTTCACGTGAAACATTGTTTAACACATCAGCGCCTGAGACGGCATCGACGCTGGTTGAATTGGCTTATCTAGGCTAATAATCAGCCAAAAAAATAACGCCCACCAACGTCCCCGTCAGTCCAAGCGTTATTCATTGCATTATTGTGCCAACATCTTTTGTGCGAATTCTTTAACGAGCTGAATTTGTTCGTCTTTGAGTTTGCCACCGGCACTGCCGATGATCTTCATGCCCTTGCCGCCCATGACTTGGTGGAAGTGGCCGATAACGGGGATGCCTTTTTCGTCCGCAATTTTTGTGAGGGCCTTATCGGACACCATTTCTGGACCGCCAGAAGTGGTGAATAAGGCGATTTGTTTGACCTTAGTGGCATCCAAACTCTTCATAAAGGCGGATGCAGTCTTGTCTGGTTTCATAAAATAAGTGCCACCGCCGAAAAAGAGGGTGTCCGCTTGTTCGACTGGGGTGTCGATCGATTGGGCGGGCACGCCAGCTACGGCTGCGATTTGTTCGGCGAATGCCTGGGTGTTGCCATTACGAGTCTGATAACGAATTGCAATTGTCATGAAAAAAGACCTCCGATAAGAATAATTGAATTAAGACCAGGTGCCCACCATCAGTCGACCATGATAGGCAAGGGTCACTAGAATTGGTATACTAATTGTTATATCAAGTCTAGTATAAAACGTTTTGGAACCGATTACAAAAATACGGGAAAATCCACCCCGATTGACCTGTAAACGACTCATAGGGGGCGCAAAAGGACGCAAGGAGGCGTTGTGGGATGAAAGGAAGAAAATGGCGGCTCATTAACGACGTGGTGGGGATCGTGACCATTATTCTTAGCTTAATCATACTCATTCGGCCAATCGATGGGACGGGCCACGTTGAGACCTGGGGCTCGCGGTTGTTGGCGTTGGGGGTGCTGGCAATTTTTGTGCTGTTACTTGCAGGAGTTGAAAGTCTTATTCGGCGAGTGATGCGGCACTGATTGGCGTGTGGTTTCAAGAGAATTCAGGAAAGTGGTGGCAGTGATGGCTAAAATTTATTTTTTGTGTACGGGTAATTCTTGTCGGAGCCAAATGGCAGAAGGGTTTGCGCGGCAATTATTACCAGCTGGTTGGGAGGTCGCGAGTGCCGGCGTCGAAGTGCATGGCGTCAATCCACTCGCGGTCCAGGTGATGGCGGAAATCGGTATTGATATCCGTCAGCAGACGTCTAAGTTGATCGATCCAGAATACCTCGCGCAGTGTGCTGTGGTCGTCACGTTATGCGGCGATGCCCGTGACCGGTGCCCAGTTACGCCGCCAACGGTCACGCGGCTGCACTGGCCATTGCCAGACCCGGCGCAAGCGCCCGGCAGTCCAGCAGAAAAGATCCCGGTATTTCGCCAAGTTCGTGACCAGATTCAGGCGCAGATCGTCGCGCTCGCAAAGACGTTGAAGTAAGTGGCACGCTAAACCTGCGCCAAGCGTCAATCACAGGTAGCTGCGACCCAACAAATCAATCACGGCAATCAAATCGGCCAGCCTAGGCATTCAAACCTGGGCTGGCCGATTTGTGTTGCTCGCGTAAGTCCGTAGCCCTTAAGTTTACTGGCCGTTCGTTAACTTTGTGAACAATCCAGCATGTGCAAAAGCTACAGTTTGGCAGCTGTGAAACTGGTGGTTTCATCCCTTATCGCTTGTGAATGATTGCGTTAGTATGAAAGCGTAGTCAAGATGAATGACCGGTCATCAGGCGTTGAACTGCTTTTTAAGTTAAACAAATCACAATTAGATTTAAGGAGGAGTCGGACAATCATGAAGGATTTTAAAGATAAGGTCATGTTTATTACCGGTGCTGCTCACGGATTTGGTCAAGTTATCGCGGAAGGGGCTGCCGATCGCGGCATGAAGCTGACGATTGTGGACATTGATGGCCCCGCGCTGAAGGAAACTTACCAGCATATTCTCGACAAGGGCGCGGATGTGCTGATGATCACGGCTGACGTGACCAAGGAAGATAGTGTCGATGATGCTGTCGAACAAGCGATGGAGAAATTTGGCCGCATCGACTTATTGATCAACAATGCCGGGATTGCTTTACCAGGGCGCATCTGGGAATTGCCAACCCGTGATTGGGAATGGATCATGCATATCAACTTAATGAGTCAAGTTTATGCAATGAAACGCATTATTCCAATCATGATTCAACAAAAGACCCATGCCGATATTTTAAACGTGGCGTCAATCGCTGGCTTAGTAGACACCCCCGGAATGCCTTCCTATCACGCCAGCAAGTTTGCCTCAGTCGGGATGACGGAAGCTACGGCCTACGACTTACAGCGGGCGGGCATCGATATCGACATGCACGTCATGTGCCCCGGCTTTGTTCAAACGGACCTCTATCACACCGAGAATCACCGGCCTGCACAGTACAGTGACCCAACTGACCCATACTATCAAAGTGAAGCTTATCTGAAGGGGCAACAATTTGCGAAGTACGTCATTACGAACGGTAAACCAATCGATACGATTGCGGACACCGTCTTCAAAGCCTTGGAAGACAACCGGTTCTACATTTTGACGCATCCAGAATACAATCCATTGATTGAGGATCGGGTCAAACGAATCGTGACGGACGGTGCCCCTGACGTGCATATCATGGATGGCATTATGTAGCTGATATCAAGCAGACAAAGGAGTGTTTTAACATGGCAAGTTTTATCGCAAGTGATCAGGATGTTAAGAACTTTTTGACGGCCCCAAGTATGAATGACCAGGAAGGGATCGGCTTCGCTTACGCCACCGATGAAGCCGTCTTGAAAGCATTGATTCCAGCGCCGTTGAAATTAATGGCGCCAGTTGTTTGCGGCTACGTGGTGCATATGGGCAAACCAACGTTCAGTGCGCCTTACCTCGAAGAGAGCTTATTTGCACTCGTTAGTTATAAGGACAAGATGATGGGCGCCTATCCAATCAACCTATTGTTACACGGACCCGGTGCCGAAAGTGGCGTTATTGCTGGTCGGGAAGGTGCTGGGATTCCTAAGAAGTTGGCGGATGCAATTGAACTACGGCGCAACGACAACAGTGCGACGGCCACGGTTGAGCGGCACGGCAAGACTTTGCTGAATGTTTCCTGGACTGCCGGTGAGCTAAACGATCCGTCTATCATGAAACAATTTGCGGGCCAATTAGCGTTAGGCAAGGAAGCTGAAATGAACAGTTTCTTCTACAAATACAATATCGACCAGCACGAAGACGGTACCAACCACTTTAACAACGTCCAGTTAGTTGCGACCCAGTTACGGTCATTGGCAGACCAGGTTGAGCCTGGGAACTTGAGTATTCAACTCGATTCGACGGATGACGATCCATTCGGTGAATTGAAAGTCTTGAAGCCACTCGGGGCAGCTTGGTTCCACTTCAAGACGTCCGTAATGTTCAATACGTTGAAATTAGATGAGGTCGATGCGGCCACCACGATGCCAAAACTCTTAACGGGCCGGTATGACCGGAGCTTCTTCAATCCAAAAGCAGCGACTTATGTTATTTAAGCATTCGGAAAGCGGGGAATAGCTGATGTCAGAAGCAGTAAAAAATTTGGTTAACAACGATTTAGCAGACGTGATGTTTAATCGGCACTCAGTTCGGCAGTTTGAACCGGATGTTAAAATCAGTCGCGAGGAGCTCCAAAAGATGATTGCCGAGGCCGCAACGGCGCCGTCAGCCTGCAATTTGCAGTCATGGCACTTTGTGGTCGTCGACACCCCTGAGGCTAAGGCAAAATTCAAGCAAGCGGTCATGAAGTTTAACTATCCGCAAGTCGACAGTGCCTCCGCTATCGTCTTCATCGCCGGAGATACGCAGTCGCACTATGTTTATCGCGACGTTTGGAACAAGGTCTATCAGGATGGCAATATTACCAAGGAACGCCTGGACCAGATTCTGGGCACCTTCCTGCCGTTGTATGAACATGCGACGCCAGATTTCTTGAAATTTGATGCGACCATCGATTGTTCGATCGTTGGGATGCAACTCCTGTTAGTCGCTCGTGCTCACGGTTATGATGCTAACGCGTTCTCTGGAATTGATTTCGAGAAGATGATTCCAACACTCGGACTGGATCCAAAACGCTACGTACCAGTCATGGGAATTGCGATTGGTAAGGCCGCCCAGGAGCCACTCCACACGACTCGGTACGACGCCAAAACCCAGACGGATTTCTTAGCATAATTGAATTTGATTTGATTGAAGAAAGAGCGGGGCTGACCCGCTCTTTTTGTGATTTAGGGCCGTTGTAACGATAGTTTAAGGTACAGATTTATCAAGCGGTTCAAGCACGACAGCAGCTTGAGCTATTTCCACATCACTAGTTTTATCAGACGGTTCCCACACGACCGCAAATTGAGGCTCGTTCACGCTGACCGCTATTAGTATCTTCATGGCAGGTGCCAGTCGTGAATCGGCGCCCTGCCGCTTAGTCAGTGGCTCCGTCACCAATAATGTTCGGCTCCAGTTCAGGATGCACAACTGGCTGCCGTTTAAGCATGAAACCGACGATTTAGCTGCCTTTACAAAAGCGTTTACATTGCTTATGATGAAGGCGATAGGTGCGATGAAAAGGGGGACGGTTTTCATGAAATTGAACGCGATTCTACGGCAGCTAGCGATGACCTTTGATGTCACTAAACAATCGAGTTTTACCCATAATCCGGAGGTAACGGAAGTCCAATTTGTGAGTGCGACTGAAGCGGTGGCAACGCATCGGTTGTATTTGCAATCCGCAGCGAGTCAGACGGTGCAACTATCCTACGACTGGCGCGGCCACCGCCAAATCGTGGGGACGGTCAGTCTCGGAGCAGCCCTGACGACTGTCATTGCGGCTCAAAATCAGCTGCTGAAATTATTGGTGACGCTTGGGCAGTCGCTGCATCATGATATTGAGCTCCAAAATATCATTAATCAGTTCGCCATCAACGCGATTACGGCAGATTTTGATACCACGCTCGCGCAGGCCGTTCGATTATTGGGCAATCCGTTGGCGATTATTGACCTAAACGGGGAGATTTTGTCGCGGTCCCACACGACGCAACTCAATGGTCCCAGTATCCACGCGGCGGTCGAAACTAATCGGGTCGGGCGCTGGCTATTAGACCACGGTTTCGCAGCGGATACGCCTGATTTTTTAACTCAGGTCTACGTCGCGGAGGACCGGCTTTCAGCGGGACCGATGCTGATTACACCGTTAGCGAATAAAGCTGAACCGATCGGGTACCTAGTCATGCCGGCACTCAACACACCGCTAAATGACCGCCAAGCCCTGTTGATTAATTCGATTGGGCAGGTGATTGCGGGTTCGCTAGTCAAAAATCAAATTATGCCGACTGCCGAGTCACAGCGAGACCGCTTATTAAACTTATTGTTGACGGAACGGCAGGGTGGCACATTTGCTGATCAGTTTGCTGAACAACATGTCAAGTTACCGACTGCGATGGTCCTGGTACGTTGTGAACCACTTGCCGACCAAGCGCCAATGATTTTACAGCAACGCTTGCAATATCTGATGTTGCCGCATTTCAAACAAGTGCTGGTGTCCATTTACCATCAGCAGTGTGTCGCGCTGATTTCCATTAGTCTAGCCGCGTATAATCAACCAGATTTTATCACCACACTACAGACTATCGCGCAACGGGCAGATTGCCGGCTGATCGTCTCGCAACACTATGTGAATCCGGAAGACACCTACGCGGCCTATGTTGTATGTCAGCGTACCGCCCAGTTGAAGACGAGCCGGGGCCGGGTGGTCTTTTGTGAAGATCAATTCTATGACCTCGCCTTAGCACGGGTCAATCATGTCGAGATCTTGCCATTCTTCATTAATCCCGCCTTGCGCCTGCTACTGGATTATGACCGCCAAAACCATACCGAATTAGTGCCAACGCTGGATGCGTATTTACAGGCGACTTGCCAATTGACGCGTACTGCCAAGCAATTATACGTGCATCCTAACACGCTCCGCAATCGACTTCAGCACATTACCCAGCTTACGGGATGCGATTTACGAGATGCCGAGACCTGTTTTAAATTAGCGGCCAGCTTTAAACTCCAGCACTTTCTGGTGCAACATCAGTATCGCTACCGAGCAGATGTCCCGATTCCCACGCAGGACTAGTGATCAGTCGGGCGTGCAACCGGTTGTTTATAACTGGAACTAACTAGCTTGGAAGCATTGGGAGCTAGTAACGATTAAAGACGCAGATTGTTGATATGACAGCGTTTATCAGCTTAAGTTGCAGGCGTGCCAGACCAATTAAGATTAAAATAGTTATGCAACCGGTTGCATTGAGACTGAAAGCGTTTTATAATACTAAGTGAGATTGAACGGACGGCGTTAGTCAGAGATTGCCTGCTGACTGAGTTGAGCCCGTCTGCGCAGTGATTTTATACCGGTCAATAACGAGCGTCAAAACTAGTAGTCATTCACGAGGAGGAACTAGTAATGAGTAAATTTGCAGCAATTAAGGGATTCGTATTTGATTTAGATGGTGTGATTGCCGACACGTCCGTGTACCATTCACAAGCTTGGCATCAATTAGCCGATGAATTAGGCGTGGCTTGGAGCGAAGAACTCGCCGATAACTTAAAGGGTGTCAGCCGGATGGATTCCTTAAACCTGATTTTGAAAACTGGTGGTAAGGAAAACGACTATACGGAAGCCGAAAAAGTGGCGTACGCTGAAAAGAAGAACACCAACTACCTCAACCTCTTGAAGGGGATGGATAAGACGGCGATCTTACCTGGAATCGAAGCCTTCTTAGCTGACTTAGCCAAACACGGCTATAAATTGTCACTGGCCTCCGCTTCTAAGAACTCACCATTAGTTTTGGAACAATTGGGCTTAGCGCACTATTTTGAAGCTCGCGTGGACCCATCGACTTTGAAGCATGGTAAGCCAGACCCAGAAATCTTTGCCCGCGGTGCAGAAGTGCTCGGACTCAAACCTGAAGAATGTGCGGGAGTCGAAGATGCCAAGGTCGGGATTCAGTCGATCAATGGTGCCGGCGAGACCTCGATTGGAATTGGCGACCCAGCCGTCTTAACGGGTGCTGACGTGAACTTCACTTCGACAGCAGAGTTAACTTTAGCAAATCTAGAAGCTGCATTAGGCTAATTCCAGCCGCAGCCAAATAAGAGCTTACTTCACAATTACCCGTCAAACGGGCCACGATGAAGTAAGCTTTTTTGGTGCTGTTTAAATGATTCAATCGGTTAGCGTGCCGTGGGTAGTGTCGCGACATCTGCGGTCAGTAGTTGCACGTGCGGTGTCCGACTCAGCGCATATTCTAGCGGAATCGTCTGATGTTCCAATAATTGATCAGTCAGGTTGACTTGCTGAAGCACGCCGGGATTTTCATATAATTCCAGCGCGTAAGTCTGATGATTGAGGTCCATGTAGCTGCGGTATTCCGTGTAGGTTGCTTGACCAGTCGCACTGACTTTAACGCCCTTAGGAATCGTGACTGCATTTAAAATGTGTTGAAGCAAATTGACGGTCGCGGTGGTCGTTTCTGGAACCTGCGCGTAATGCTTGAGAAAGACGGTCCGTGCAAACCGGGACATGGATGTGTAGTCACCAGGCAGCCCGAGCGCGCCAGTACCGGGGCCCTGAGAACCAGGCTGATAGTTGACGAATTTATTGAGCGTCCGTTCAGTATTTGTCAGTGTGCCGTATTTACTTAGGTTTTGGAGCTGCCACTTAAGGTTTGGTGAATTCGTCAAAACGCCAACGGGATTATTGATCAAATGCAGTTCGCCACTAGTCGGCTCCAAGACCGCAGTTTCACCGGAAGCGTCACTGACCATGAAGTGGAGCGGGGGAATTTCATTAATCAGTTCCGCCGTGCTACTAATTAGCTGCAGGTGTTTGACCCGGTCACGTAAATCAGCGACGCTCGAAATATTGCCCAGTGCCCAGGTGACAAAGTCGTGCGGGGCAAGCTCAATTTTAGCATGGTCGCTGTGTGGCTGATAAATGGCATGGTTAGGGAAATAGAGGGCGACGATGCTGACACCACATTCGTTGACCCCATCGGTAAAAATTTCGTGGTTCAATTGACGACCGGCGCCAATAAAGCCATAGGTCGTCTTAAAGTCGCCCAAGTCGCCGGCAATCCGATAATGCCGAGGCATGAACATGATGCGCGTGTCGAAGTCGACATTAAAATCCATGGTACGGGCCAGAAAATGACCGCCGTGGCTATTGGTATAAGTTAGGCTGGTACACATACTAATCGCTCCTTTGCTAGATGATACCGTTAATTTAGCATGACGTGACCAGGAGACGCGATAATTGCGACATGGTCTGGCAGCATTGAACGGTCACCTTACATTTGAGCGGGTAGTTGACTTAACAAGCGGACGGGTGGGGTGATTAAAGCAATCCGCTGGTCATGAGGGTCGTAACAGTTGTGAAAGCTCAAAGCACTTCTGCCAACTGCCACGTAAAATTTCAATTTATTTAGGAGATGTTAGTTCAGGAGGAAAATTCACTTAATACTAAATACTTGTTTCCAAAACGTTTAATGGAATAGTCGGTAGTATCTTAAAAGCAATTCTTTACAAAGCTTGTATTCAACATAGTTAGGAGATAAATGCAGCGTACGAAGGATATTGTATAATTTTGTGTACTTTAAGAAATTGTCCATGCCTAACGATCCGGAGTGAAGAATATACCATTTCGGAAGAATGGGTATCGGATATATAACGCGTATGATATATTAACTTTATGATATCGGCGTAGCAGGAATTATTATTGTAGATGTTGATGAACTTGCTTTGGGTGCATAACTCAATGCGGCAATAAGAAAAAATGGTGATTTATGACGCAAAAATTAGCAAATAACATTTTAATTGGTTGTGCGATTATAGCTTCGCTTACCTTGCTTGGTAGTTTGGTATCTTCAAGTATATGGGCGTATGGTTATTGGAATGATGGCACAAAAACAAGTGCAGTTTGTTTAATATTGATATGTATTTATTTGTACCATCATAGTTAGTATTTTGGACTTTAATCTTCCAAAAAGGTCTGAGATTACTTATTGCTTTAGCGATAAATAACCTCAGACCTTTGACTTTGCTTTGGAGTGGCAAACTAAAATTTAGAAGTGTCCGTTTCAACAACCTTATATTATTATGAAGAACTATCATTTCAAGAAATATTCTTCTATGTGTGACAAGTGGGTGGCTGAATGTTTCACGTGAAACATTTAGCCGTCACAATTAAACGCCACGCTATCAAAAACCGACAGATTGGCCTAAAATGAAATAGAAGCGTTGTCACTTTAGGGATTAAGTCTGGAGGAAATCATGAATAATAATCAGAAGTCGCCGGTGCCATTATCACAACGGCACCATATGACGATTCCGTGGAAAGATTTTATTCGCAATGAAGACGCACCAGCTAAGCATGCCAGTATTCAGGAACGGACGTCGATCGTCGGGCGGGTCGGTATCTTGATGTTATCTTGTGGAACAGGGGCCTGGCGGGTACGCGATGCGATGAATAAAATCGCCCGGAGCCTTAATTTAACGTGTTCCGCGGATATTGGGTTGATTTCAATCCAGTATACTTGTTTTCATCACGAACGCAGTTATACGCAGGTGTTAACCTTGCCGAATACCGGTGTGAACACGGATAAATTGAATATTTTGGAGCAGTTCGTCAAAGATTTTGATCGTAAATATGCCCATGCGACGGTTGCTCAGGTTCACGCGGCCATTGATGATGTCCAAAAGCGGCCGAAACAATATGCGCCGTGGATGTTGGGCTTAGCAGCCGGGTTAGCCTGCAGCGGCTTTATTTTTCTACTGGGCGGTGGTATTCCTGAGATGATTTGTTCCTTTCTTGGAGCTGGCTTAGGCAACTATGTGCGTGCGGCGATGGGTAAACGGTCGCTGACGACGATTGCTGGGATTGCGGTCAGTGTCGCGGTCGCGTGCCTTGCCTACATGGTTAGTTTCAAAATATTTGAAGCCAACTTTCAGATTCTAGCGCAACATGAAGCCGGCTATATCGGGGCGATGCTGTTTGTGATTCCGGGATTTCCGTTCATCACGAGCATGCTGGATATGTCCAAGTTGGATATGCGTTCAGGACTGGAACGGCTAGCGTACGCGATAATGGTCACCTTAGTTGCCACGTTGGTCGGGTGGCTGGTGGCAACGTTGGTTAATTTTAAACCCGAAGATTTTCTGCCCTTAGGATTGTCGCCCTGGGCTACCTTGCTATTACGCTTACCGGCAAGTTTTTGCGGGGTGTATGGTTTCTCGATTATGTTCAATAGCTCGCAGAAAATGGCGATTACGGCGGGCTTCATTGGGGCTATCGCGAATACCTTACGACTTGAATTGGTGTCTTTGACCGCCGTTCCACCAGCCGCCGCAGCCTTTTGTGGCGCATTAGTTGCGGGGCTGATTGCCTCAGTCGTTAATCGGTATAATGGTTATCCGCGGATTTCATTAACGGTTCCGTCAATCGTCATCATGGTGCCTGGACTGTACATTTACCGCGCCATTTACAGCATTGGTAGTAACCAGATCAACGTCGGGGCGCTGTGGCTGACAAAGGCCGTGCTGATTATCATGTTCTTGCCACTGGGACTTTTCGTTGCCCGCGCGTTATTGGACCATGAGTGGCGCCATTTCGACTGATGCTGGGTTGATGACAGGCAAGCTACCCGCGTGGTCGCCCGCATGACTTAGCAAATATAAACGATGATTAAGTATTTCAATCGCACATCGCGTTTAATCCGTTGACTTCAGGACGTGGTCGACAGGTTAAACGCTTTTTTTGCGTGCGCATTTCTCTGAAAAACTAACGAATCAGATTTACAATAAGGTATCAACTCGCGGGGAGGCGTGGCAGATGGAACCAATTACGAATTTGCGCTCATTAGGCGGTCATCGTAACCGTCAGCATCAAGTAGTTAGGGACGGATTGCTCTACCGCTCAGGACAACTAGACCACCTGACAACGGCGCAAATCAATTACTTGGCATCGACACTTAAGATAACGAGAATCGTGGACATGCGCAGTCGAGATGAGCGCCAGCGATTTCCAGACGTGACTTGGGCGCAAGTCGACTACCAAGTCCTGGATGTGTTAGCGCAAGTGACCCAAAACGATGCTAGTTTACAGACGATGATAACCAGTACGGGTGCGGTACACGACCGTATGGTTCAGTTATATGAACAGCTGGCGTTGGATGCAACGGCCCGGGGAAGTTATCGGCAGTTTATTCAGGCCTTATTAGTTCCTAACGAACCGTTACTTTTTCACTGCTTTGCTGGCAAAGACCGAACGGGAGTCGGCGCGGCCTTGGTTTTAAAGATCTTGGACGTGAGTGAGACCCAAATCATGGCGGACTATTTATCGACTAATGAGGCGCGGGCGGCTGCAAATCAGCAGATCCTACAACAATACGCCGCCCAAATGTCGCCTGACCAACAGCGGGCAATCAATGAAGCGTTAGTGGTGGATGAAGATTATTTGACGCACTACTTTGAAGTGGTTCAGGAGCACTACGGAACCTTTGACGCATATTTGCACACCGGTTTAGGCTTGACTGCAGCAGAGCTACAACGGTTGCGACAGCTATATTTGACGGATTAGTCAAGATGGACTGATTTTATAATGGTAATTAAAACACGCCTCGTTTTCGGGGCGTGTTTTTGGGTTAATCATGATTAGCTGGATGGTAATGAACGCTATCAATCGACATGTTCTGCAAGCAACGAATCGAGCATATTATTGCCGGCTGTTAAATCGGCATGCTGATAGTGTTGGGAACGAATGCGCATTGGATCCCCACCGTGATAGTATTCATACATTAGCTGACGCTGCCCAAAGCCAGCACTTGTTAAATCAAATGCTAAGTTCAAAAGGCGCGTACGTTCTGTGGCTGTTGCCCGGTCAGTTGTCAGCGCCTGTTTTAGAATCGTGGCGTTATCACCATCAAATTCTGCATAGCCAGGGGTACCAACCATGGAGCCTGCTGCTAGGTGCTGTGTGACGCGGAGGGCTTGATCGTAGTAGGACGGTAAGGTGGATCGAACAGCTTGTAACGCTTGAAGACTAGGGGTATAAATGCCGAATTGATCTAAGTGGCCCTGATCCTCTGAGCGTGTAATCGTACCTTTAATTAATTCAAGGTTAGCCGTTAAACGTCCGAGCTTTTCCTGAACACCAAGGAAGCCATCCAGTCCTAAGACGTGAGCGACCCGAATGGCGAGACTGGTTGCTAATTCTAACTTTGTAATACCGCGCACCTCATCTTGATGAGAGGTATGAATAAACATACCGGAATCAATAAAGAAGCGGTTACTCATTTCGACGTTATTGTCTACAAAAACTTTTGACCACGGAATGAAAGCATGGTCGAAAATAATATACGCGTCAATTTCGTCTAGCAGATTGCTTAGCGGATAGTCAACGGTGGTATAGCCTGGATGATCTAATAGCTTACGACAAATGATTTTGACTCCTGGATTGTTCAAAGGCGTTGCAAAGGCGACCGCATAACTTGTGTCACCTGGTTCGAGCAACAGTTCTGGAGGATTAAAAATCAATAAATCATCTGCAATCGGCGCCATCGTATTAACCATCTTGGCACCGGAAACGAAGATGCCATCTTGATTACGTTCGACTGTATGAACGCCGGCATAACTAGATGGAATCGCGTTGATGGCGCGTTGCCGATTCAATTGTGGATTTTGAAGGGCATGGCTGATAAAGATGTCGTTGGCTTTGACCCATTTGGCGTAATTTCGAGCATTGTCCGCAAAGTCAGCATATTGATTATGGCCTAGAAAATCTGCTCGTTCGGCAAGAACTGCCATACCAGTATTGAGAAAATCCGGTGTGCGTCCCAACATGCCACTGTTACTTTGAGCGATTTCTTGATAAGCTTGGTGCTTTTGACGTAAATCATCAACCGTACGCGGAACCTTAAACGCAATATCATAGTTTTTGCCATTTTCCTGATAGGTGTGCACTGCAGGATGTGTGCGCTGTAAATCGTAATATTGATTGTTCAGCGCTAAGGTTTTGCGAAAGATAGGCACCTCAGCGACATTGATCCGTTTGCCATTTAAGTACACCGCGCGGCCATCGTCGAGCTGTTCAATAGTATGCATGTGTGAATTCCCCCCTGATGAAATTAATTCCAATATACCATGAATGGAAGCGAATTCACTAGTGGGTGACGGTGATATATTTTTGTGTGAAAATATTTCCGGCAAGCATACACATATATTTTTTTATTACAATACGAATATTTTATCTGTTTAGCATTGCTTTTTTATGATAATATTGAAATATTGATTAAAAAAGAAGGTGAAAATGATGGCTTTTAGTGAAAAGCATTTGCTAGCACCACAGATATATATAAATTTTTATTTAACAGAGTAAAGTGAAAAGGGCTAGAGCAAAATTTAGTCCTTTTTATTGTGTGACGATAAAAATAGACAGCAGGACACTTGTCGTAGATTTATTGAATGTGTCTGCGATAGATTGAGATAGTTGTTAGTCTGTCTCGTTCGAAAAGTGAAATCTCTGTGTCGTTGAAGGGAGAAAAAGGTGAATAAATTATTTGGATATGCCTGGTTTACAACTGTGATGCCAGAGTTAGTGGTTTGGATGATCTATCTAAAGTCACAAGGTTGGACAACAGCTCAAGTAGCTATTTTAGAAGGAACATTTACTCTTTGCTCGGCCTTATTTGAGTTACCTTCAGGCATGATAGCCGATAAAATTGGTCGAAAGTTGAGCCTGCAAATTGGTGAACTATTATGTGTTGTGTATTTAATATCTTATTTCTTCCCACAGAATAGAGTAATTATTTTTGGTGGATTTATTATATTTGCACTTGGCCTATCGTTAATTTCAGGGTCTGATGTCGCACTACTTTACGATAAAGTAGGCGATAAGCAAAAATATCTTAAGTATCTAGGCTATTTTAATGGTATTCAGATTTTAGGAACGGCGTTTGGAAACAGTATTGGTGGCTGGTTATCACAAATTTCATGGTCATTCCTATTCGTAACAGCCATAGTAATTAGAGTTATCGCGGTATTGTTAGTTTCTTCAGTGGATGAGGATAATATTGTGGTCGAAGATGATGGTCCTTTCAAGGTTGTTTCTGTATTGAGGTTTGTTAGGGAAAGCAAGAAATTTCGACGGTTACTAGTTTGTATCGCGTTTTCCGAATCTGCAATTACATTAAGCTATCAATATGGCCCGCTGTTGTTTTCTAAAGAAGGTCTTCACACTGGGTATGTTTCAGTTGTATTTGGGTTAATTTCACTTTTGGGGGCCGCCGCTGCCGTGTTAGCAGAGCGGGCATCTAATAAATTGGGTAAAAAATTACTGATATTGCTATTCTCGGTAAGTATATTGTCTTTTGTACTGATTTATACGGCGCATAGTCAAGTTTTGTTAATTGTTATTTTATTTATGATTCCTAATATCATTTATGAATTGTGGAGCCCTATTTTGGAAAGTGAACTCCAAATGATTTCTCGGGAATCCATTCGAGCTTCTGCATTTTCGCTAATAAATCTAGTGACATCATTAATCCTGACCCTTGGCTCTTATGTAGTTGGAATAACATCTGAGGATTATTCTATTTTACAAATCGTCTCAGTTGGGTGTTCGCTTTTAATCGTGGTTTCATTCGTTTCATATTTATTTTTGATGCGGGAATATGCAAAAGAGTAGGAAAAGGCAGTATAGATCTTACGTGAGATAATTAGATAATGTTTAAACAGCTTTTACACAGTAATCTCTCGGTTCTTGAAAAGAATGCATTTAAGGTGAAGACTCAGTTGGGGCACTGTAATATAATTGAGCTTATATTACATCAAACGATGAATATAGCTTTTCTGTTAAAGAATGTCTTTATACCAAACCGCACATGGTTAGGTTTGCAAGATGTAAACGCCCTTTTAGAGGAGGTATCGCCATGTTAAATGGATCTATAATCAAGAAGAGACGAAAAGAATTAAAAATGAACCAACTTGAACTGGCAAAGGGCATTACAAATCAACCAACGATAAGTTTACTGGAAAACGAAAATCGTCCGCCAAGTGTGGGTGTATTGATTCAGATTGCCCAAAAGCTTGATCTTGATTTAAATGATATTGCTGGTGTGCCAAGTGCCCCAACTATTCAAAAATCATTGAGTGAAGCAGAACACTTGGTAGAAACGTATAACTATTCAAAAGCAAAAGTCGCACTGACCAAATTAGTTGCTGAGAAAAAAGAACTGAATAGTTTAGTGCAAGATAGACTAGATTGTTTGCTTGCAATATGTGATATGTGGCTAACCAAAGATTGGAATACGGCTATCTTTAATTTTAACCAGATCACGATTGTTGCGTCACAACACAAGCTTGAATCTGTTTTTCCAGTGTTAGCCTTAGTAGAAACTGGTGTCGCGTATTTTAATAAAAAGGATACAGCTAAACAAAGCTTTTATTTTACGGAAGCTGCCAAAAGAATCGTCAATGTTACGCCAAATGAAGATAACATATATTGGTATCTTTTTATTTTGAATAACATTGCTAAATATTATTCAAAGACAGGCGATTTTGAGCAAAGCACACTGATTTCTACTGAAGCGATTAGCATTGGCCAAGAGTTTTCAACTAGTTATTTTATAGAGATGTTTTACTATCTGATTGCATATGCTAACGAGAGTATAAACGACGGTGATGTTACTGCTGAGGAATACCAGAAAGCATTGTTTTTTGCGGAATATAATAAGAATGAAACAATCATTAAACAAGCAAAAAAGCATATTGCCGCGCTCAAGAGAAATTAACCATTGGGATTAATTTGTCTGATTAACAGCAAGAGACTCTGTTCACTGTTTCAGTTAAATCTAAGTTTAGCATAATGCCTAATCGATTGTGCAACTGGCGTGGTATAATGACGCTATCTTGGGTAGTTGCAGGCGATACCCATACCAAACATTGCCGTTGTGGAAAGGAGCAGTTATGCGAATTAACGTACTGCAGCACACCCCAAATGAAGGGCCAGGAATGATTGCTGATTGGGCGCACGCCCACGGCCATACAATGTATGTCTATCATCCGTACCAATTTGGTGTACTCCCAACGGCGGATGAGACGGAAATGCTCGTTATCCTGGGCGGTCCGATGAGTCCAAACGATGACCTGCCATGGATCAAACAGGAACGGGACTTGATTCAACAATTACTGGACCAGGATGTCCCGATGTTTGGGGCGTGTTATGGTGCCCAACAAATCTCGAAAACCTTGGGCTACCCGGTCACGAAGGCACCAGCCAAGGAAGTCGGTTGGGCACCGGTTGCTCGTCAAAGTACGGTCATTCCAGGTATTCCGGCGGCAATGTCGGTCTTACACTGGCACGAGGAAATGTTCGAAATCCCAGCCGGGGCAACGTTGTTATTTTCCAGTGACGCCGTCCGAAATCAAGGCTTTGTCATGAATCATCGAGTCGTTGGCTTGCAGTTTCATTTTGAACCCGCAGCTGACAATGTGCGTGAGATGGTCGTCAATGATTATCGCTATATCGCCGGTTCAGTTTTAGACCAATCAGCGAAGGCAATCTTACAAACGCCAGTTCCACCCGAAAACAAAGATATTTTGTATACTATTTTGGATTACATCACGGCTTAAGCACTGTGATGTTGAATAGCCACCATTAAGCAAATCTTGTCTTAATGGTGGCTATTTGTTTAGAAAACTGAACAATTAAATGAAGCTAGCCTGCTTTTTCGTTTTCAGGGTTGCTATTCGGTGGTCGAAAGCTCGCACACTGCGGCTTAAATGTGGCGAATTACCAATTTTAGACGTTTAAGCTGGCATTCCACGTCACTTAGTTGGCTACAGAGACTTTTGATTGTCCACGACGTCTGTAGAACCGGTATACTAATAACATAAGCATAAATCATCTAATACGAGGGAGCCCAATATGAAACAAATTGTAGCGGGAATGATTGCCCACGTCGACGCTGGTAAAACGACGCTATCAGAAGCGCTACTTTACCGTTCTGGGGCGCTGCGGCAATTAGGTCGTGTGGATAATGGCGATGCCTTTTTGGATACGGACACGCTTGAAAAACAGCGGGGCATCACGATTTTTTCGCACCAAGCTAATTTAAAATATAATAATCTTGATTTGACATTACTAGATACGCCGGGACATGTCGATTTTGCGACACAGACCGAACAAGTCCTATCCGTCTTGGATTACGCAATTCTGGTCATCTCAGCGACCGATGGCGTTCAAGGCTATACGCGAACTTTATGGCGATTATTAGCGCGCTATCACGTGCCGACCATCATCTTCATCAATAAGATGGACGCGCCTGGAACGGATACAGCGCACTTGATGGCGCAAGTTCAACAGACCTTATCGCCTGGTTGCGTCGCCTTTAATACGGTTGAAGCCAATGCGACGGCTACTGAATCGCCGACGGTTCCAGATGCGGCAATGGAAGACATTGCGATGCAAAATGACGACGTTTTGGCCGATTACCTTGAAACGGGGACGATTGATGATGAGACGATTCGACACATGATTCAGCGCCGCGAGATTTTCCCCTGCTACTTTGGTGCGGCCTTGAAATTAACGGGTGTCGATGACCTCATGACCGGGTTGGACCACTGGACACTGCCCAAACCAGCTGCGGCTGAGTTTGGCGCTCAGGTGTTTAAAATCACGCATGATGAGCAGGGCGAACGGCTAACCTGGGTCAGAGTCACTGGCGGTGCGTTGCATCCTAAAGACGTGGTACTGGGCGCGCAAAAGGTCAATCAACTGCGCATCTATAGCGGGACGAAGTATGAGACCCAATCAGTGGTCAATGCAGGGACGGTCTGTGTGATTACTGGGCTAACCAAGACGTATCCTGGTCAGGGATTGGGCGCTGCAGCGGATGGGCAACAACCGCTGATGCAACCGGTCTTAACGTACGCACTCGATCCGCAGTCCGAGGACTTGCATGCTTGTTTGACGGCACTACGACAACTTGAGGATGAAGACCCGCAACTACACGTCACCTGGTCGGAATCGTTACAAGAATTACGGGTACAAGTGATGGGCACGATTCAACTAGAAGTGTTACAACAGTTGCTCAAGGACCGGTTTCAACTAACGGTTCAGTTTGGTACCGGCAGTATTTTGTATCAAGAGACGATTACCGCACCAGTTGAGGGAGTTGGCCACTTTGAGCCGTTGCGGCACTATGCAGAGGTGCACTTGTTGCTAGAACCGGCACCCCGGGGTAGTGGCTTGCACTTCGCTGCCGACTGTTCCTTAGAAGTCCTCGGTCGCAATTGGCAACATCAAGTCTTATCTAACTTACAGGCAAAGACGCAACGGGGCGTACTAGTTGGGTCGCCACTGACTGATGTCAACGTGACCTTGATCAGCGGTCGGGCTAGCATCGTCCATTCAGTCGGAGGCGACTTCCGCGAAGCAACGTGGCGCGCTTTGCGTCAGGGATTGATGATGTTGCGGCAACGAGGGGACTGTCAGCTGTTAGAGCCATGGTATCGTTTCCGATTAGAGGTTGGTCAAGACCAGGTAGGCCGGGCAATGACGGACATTCAACGGATGAACGGCCAGTTCGACGCACCGGTCGCAAATACTAGTGTTGCAACGGATGGCACGGAATTGACCACGATTACCGGCGTGGCGCCAGTCGCAGCGATGCAAGATTATTCGCAGACGGTGCGGGCCTACACGCATGGTCAGGGCCAATTGGAGTGTGTGGTGGATGGCTATCGGCCATGTCATAATACTGATGAGGTCATTGCAGACGAATCCTACGTCCCAACTGCAGACTTGGAAAACACGCCTGACTCCGTCTTTTGCGCACACGGCGCGGGTTATCCGGTGGCTTGGGATCAGGTGCCGGAGATGGCGCATGTGGCGTACAGAGACTTGAAAACTGATTAGATTGACGAATAAGCTCGAAATGATTAGACGAACTAGTCTGGTCATTTTGAGCTTTTAAAATAGCTAAACATTGGTCGGTGGCTTAGACCAAAACACGTTTCGATTGAAAGTAGTCGGGTTTTGACAAACTTGGGTCAGGTCAGCTGCCTTCAAATGGAGATAACGACTTGACACTAATGGACGTTAATTATTGAAAAAGCAGCAGCGATGATTTATCCTTAAAGGTATAATTGATATAAAAAATATCGAAAGAGGAAACAAAATGAAAATCGAACTCAAAAAAATAACCATCGAACATATCAAGAATGTGGCGAATGGGTCGATTGATTTTTTCCATAAAGACAAGCCACTGAACGTCGTTGGTGTGTACGGGGCGAATGGGTCCGGTAAAACAACGTTGGTTGATGCGATTGCATTGATCAAGCAAATTGTTGAAACTGGTCTAATTGGTAGCCAAGCTGATTATCAACATGATTTAGTGGATTTGATTGATTTTACGCAGAGTCAGCCAGCACACGTTCGGATTGTTTTGGCAACTGATCAGGCGGATGTCACCTATGACGTTACTCTGCGTCGAACGGCTCAGCGGTTAGTCATTGATGATGAGCAGATTCGATATAAAGCCAACCAAAAAGGGGGTAGGACGCGGACTTTGCTGCATTACCAGCGCGGCTTTTCTTGGAGTGACGATATCCCAATCCCCCTCAAAGACCTGACCAAAGCGGTTCAGCGCAAAATTCGAGTGCCGAAGAATATGGTCGACTTACGGGTGCTCAGTGAGTTAGTTGACGAACGTTCGGATTCATTTTTCTTCAATAAAAATATGTTGAAACTCTTGACGACTACCGACATTTTTTCGGACCAGCTGTTGACCGTGTTGAAGGTATTCAAGCAATTCGCATTAAACCTGGCTGTCTACTCGAGCAAGATTTCTGGACAAATTTATTCGGATATTTTTTTACCATTGAGCTTTTCCGTCGATCAGGCGTTTGGCTTAGTGCCGATTCCAACTGATAGCACTAAAAACATTAGCGCTGAATTATACGAGGTGGGAGTCAAAGTTTTCGCGCAAATTAACGAAGTGTTGCCGGTGCTCGTTCCCGACCTCACCATTTCATTAGCGAAAAAAGAAGTGACCACGAATCAAAAAGGCGACGAAATCTTGACTGTTGAAGCGGTTGCCCATCGTGGTACACACCATTTTCCATTACGTTGTGAGTCGGATGGCATTAAGAAAATCATCTCGATTTTAAGTACACTAATCAACACGTATAATCATGAAAATATTATTGCTGTGATTGATGAACTAGATGCAGGTATTTATGAATACTTGTTGGGGGAACTAGTCAGCGTGATGTCGGATCGTGCAAAGGGACTGCTGATTTTTACATCGCATAATTTGCGCCCGTTAGAGGTTTTGCCATATCACAAAATTATTTTTACAACGATGAACGCCAGTAATCGGTATATTACGATTAAAAATATCAAAGCAACGAATAACTTACGTGATGTTTATCTGCGTGCGATTCAACTTGGCGGAATGGACGAGAGTATCTTTAATCATAATAATGAGATCAATATTAAGCGGGCGTTTAGGAGAGCTGGTCGAGTTTAGGGGGAGACTTAAGTGGCAATAACTGAAGCAGCTAAGGTCATTATTATTATCGTTGAAGGTGATAATGATGCTGAATTATTACAACAATATGTTGATGAACTGACTAGACACAGCAGAACTCAGTATCATTTTGAAATTACGATGGGGGATATCTTTGGTGACAAAAACAGACGTTCCAAGGCACCGAATACTGTTCAAAAGCAGATTAAGTCGGTAATGGATCGTCAAAAGTATAAGAAATCTGATATTGAAAAGGTGTACCAAGTAGTGGATATTGATGGCTGTTTTGTAAAGCAAGGAGACTTTCTGGTTGCGGAGAAGGACCAGTCATCGACGCAACACTGTTATGACTTTGTTCATGATAAAGTCATGTGCACTTCAGAACGGCATAAGGTCAACTTAAAACAATCTTGGACAGCAAAACAGCACAGATTATTGGAGTTGGTTGATATCAACAGTGTTTGGTCCTTGCCGTATGCACTCACGTATTTTTCGGTGACCTCTGAACATGTTCTTAGTGGACATGTAAAATATGTGCAAGATGATAAACTTGATGTAGTTGAACAGTTTACCACCGAGTTTCCAACTGTTTCAGCATTTATTCGATTTTTAGATAGTAATTCGTTGATAGATACAACGGACTCTTGGCAGCAGCTTAAACAAGGCAATGGTTTTTTGCGATTAACTAATATCAATAAGCTGTTTCAGGATATTGAAAAATTAGTGGAATGATGATTGGAATGTGAGAATAAAGAATGTTCAATTGGGAATACAGGAGTGCAATGGGGAAACAATTTACTTTTAAAACCATTGCAATCGATCGGAAGACGGGCAATAAATGTGCGGTATATATTGATCAGCAAAGCCATGAGATGATGGTAACACCACTAGCAGATTTTCAAAGTCTCCTAAGTGCACCAGCTAGTTCAGGTGGTGCTAGCGGACACTGGTCTGAGGAAGAAAAACTATCCATTTTTCGCAGTCTATTCAAAGGCCGTGACGATGTTTATGCTAAACGCTATTTTAATAAAAGAGCGGGGCGGTACGTCTATAGTCCTGCGACACGTTTCAAGGATGGTCGACCGATGAGGGATAAGACGTTGCCATTAGCGGATAATGTCATAAAAGATCATTTAAATGGTAAGCAGTTTATTGGCATTTATCCACTTTTAAAAGATGATACGACTAATTTTTTAGTTATTGATATCGATAAATCAAATTGGCAGATGATTATTAAATTATTGAAAAAAGTGGCAAGTCAGCAGGGTGTGCCTGTTTTTATTGAATGTTCCCAGTCTGGAAATGGTGGACACTTGTGGGTTTTCTTTGAACACACGTTGACTGCTAAACTTGCGCGACAATTGGGTCAACAATTATTGGAGCGAGCAATGGCAATCAATCCAGAGATTTCTTTTGCAGCATTTGACAGATTGTTTCCTAATCAGGACACAATGCCCAGTGGTGGGTACGGCAATCTTATTGCGGCGCCATTACAGTTGGAACGATTAAGGCAAGGAAGAAGTGCTTTTATAGATGAAAATTTCAAGCCATATCGAGATCAATGGGCCTACTTATCGACTGTAACTAAAATATCAGAGAAGCAAGTTCAAGACGCTATAATAGCACTTGCATCGAAAAACACATTTCGGCTATTTAATGAAATAAGCCAAACTCAACCGGATTTACTGGCTGATGAGACGTTTAAAACGATGGGGAAAATCAAAATTATTAGGCGTGAACAATTGTTTCTTGATAGTCATAATCTAACGCATAAACAAATTATGACGTTATGTTGGATGGCAACCTTTAGTAATCCTGAGTTTTATATAAAGCAACGTCAGCGCCGCAGTACTTGGAATAGTCCACGATATATCTCATTGGCGACTCAGGATTCTAAGCGCTATCCGGGCTATTTGGGTTTGCCACGTGGTATTGAAAATCTCTTGGTTGAAAAAATACCGGAAATTACGTGGACTGATAAGACGACTAATGGCAGATCATTGCATGTTACTTTTACAGGTGAATTATTTGCGGAACAACAGTTGGCACAACAATCAATGCTACGAGGAAATATGGGAGTCTTATCTGCTAGAACAGGCTTTGGTAAGACAGTCATTGCAGCTAGTATGATTGCTGAGCGTGCTGTTAGTACGTTAATCATTGTCAATAATCTTGAATTGGCTGAGCAGTGGCAGAAACAACTTAATCAATTTTTGGAGATTGATGATGATCCTTGGACGGAATATACACCTACAGGACGTAAGCGTCGAAAGCAAAAAATTGGTACTTATTACGGTAGCCGCAAGAATACCAGTCGTTTAGTAGATATAGCCAATATTCAAACATTAGCCAGACTAGATGCTTTACCAGAATTCTTATCCCATTATGGGATGGTGATCATCGATGAGGTTCATCACGTTGCTGTGCGCACTTTTGATGAAGTGGTCAGTCAAGTACCTGCAAAGTATATTTATGGTTTATCAGCAACGCCTTATCGCCGAGATGGCTGGCAACCGAATATCTTTATGCGAGTTGGAGACATTGCTTATCAAACTGCTAAAGTTGATGAACGTTCTTTATTAACCACGAAGCGTTCCTTGATGGTTAGAATGACCAACCTTGGTGAATTAACAAGTAATATAATGGCTAATAATAGTTTGAATCAGAATCAAGATGCCATCATGAATAATTCGGACCGAAATCAGCAGATTATAGCAGATGTTCGACATAATTATAAGCAGGGGCGGCACATCATCGTTTTAACCCGCCGAGTGGCCCATGTTCATCAACTAGAAGACGTTTTTAAAGAACAGTATGCTGATGTAAAGATATTTGTATTACTAGGAAAACAAAAGAAGAAGAATCGAGAAACAGTTATTGAAATAAACAATTATCAAGGCCCATATGTATTATTGACAACAACTCAGTATGCGGGCGAAGGCTTCGACGTCAAAAGCCTCGATACACTGTTACTAGCAATGCCAGTCTCCTATAAAGGAAGTGTTGAGCAGTATCTAGGACGCCTGAACCGAGGATTGGATCATAAATCAGAACTTAGGGTATATGACTATGTTGATATTTTTGTTCCGATGCTTGCGCGAATGTACCGAAAACGATTAGCAACTTATAAAAATTTGCACTATCAGATTATTCAGAATAAAGAATTAGGTGTGCAATTACAAAATGGACAGCTGGGATATCGTGAATTGAATGCAGAATTAAACAAGTCACAACGTACTATCGTGATAGCTGTATCAACTAAACAGATTGGTCTACGTAAATTGATTAAAAAACTTGATAACAAAAAAATAGTTTTAGTCCTTCCTAGGTCGATGCGGCCGTATTATCAAGATTTAAGTAGTGTGAAGATAATTGAATGTGAAGCAACATTTAATGTCATCATTATTGATGATGAAGTTGTTTGGTATGATTATTCTGATATAGTCGCAAAGCGTTCAGAGGCTGTTTCATTGCGCTTTAGTAGTCACGAGTTGGCTAAAAGATTCAGCAAAGTATTATTAAAAACGTCAATTAATTTATTTGGCGGCACGGATGAACCCGAAAGTGAGTGATAGCACATTTAGCTCAATTCTAACTGTGACTTTCCCTTATCAACTAAAGTGGTCGGTACTTAGCTTGCCGGCTTGATGGCATGCGGAAAGAATTAAACTGATTTTATCTAGAAGGAGTGGATCTTAGTGAAGAAAATCGCGCCCATTTTCGTTGGACTCGGGGCGATTAGTTTTGGTGTGCCGGCATCGTTGTTTAAAATTGCGCGACGAGAAGGGGTGGCTAATGGCCCCTTGTTGTTCTGGTCATTCCTTAGCGCAGTCGTTATCTTAGGTGTTATTCAATTAGTTCGACACGCACGTTTAAAAGGCCAGGCAACGAGTTGGAAGCAAATTGGCCTAGTGATTGCGGCAGGAACGGCATCAGGGTTTACTAATACCTTTTATATTCAGGCACTGAAACTTATCCCAGTTGCCGTGGCTGCGGTGATGCTGATGCAAGCAGTCTGGTTGTCGACGCTACTAGGGGCAGTCATTCATCATCGGCGCCCCTCACGACTACAAACAGTCAGCATTGTTTTGGTATTGCTAGGCACGATTTTAGCTGCTGGCCTGTTTCCGATTACGCAGGCACTCTCACCATGGGGCTTGTTGCTTAGCTTCTTGGCCGCTTGTTCATATGCTTGTACAATGCAGTTCACAGCTAGCTTAGGCAATAACCTCGACCCGTTATCGAAAACGTGGTTGCTGTGTTTGGGTGCTTTCATACTCATTGCCATCTTGTGGTCGCCGCAATTGATTACCGCACCAACCACGCCAGCAACGGTCGGTTGGGGTGTGCTAATTGCACTCTTTTCCATGGTTTTCCCGTTGGTCATGTATTCACTATTCATGCCATACTTGGAACTGGGCATTGGGCCAATTCTTTCTTCGTTGGAATTGCCAGCTTCGATTGTCGTGGCATTTGTGTTATTAGGTGAAACCGTTGATTGGGTTCAGATGGTGGGCGTTGTTGTCATCATTACGGCTGTCATTTTACCGAATGTGTTGAATCGGCGGCGGATGCGCTAAAACTTGATAGTTACGTACAAAGCCACCAGCGAGGCTGAACCCGCTGGTGGCTTTTGGTAATGTTTCACGTGAAACATTCCTAAAAAATCATCTCATTACTCAACGTGACCACTTATTAGTTGCCTCAACGACACACTTCGGGTAATCTAGGACCAACTTGAAAGGTGGCGAGCAAAATGACTTATCATATTGAACCAGCGCGAGCGGACAGTGATTTTGCGTCGATTCAAAAGGTCTATTACGAGACTTGGTTATCAGCCTATCGCGACTTAATTCCTGAAGCGGCCCTTAAGCAACTCACACCCGCTATTTGGCGTCCTGAACGACATTGGCGCAATATGTTACTGGCGGTAACGGCTGCCGGTGAAATCATCGGTGTCTGTACATATGGTCCGGCCCGCAATGCGGTATATGCAGGGTGGGGCGAGCTGTATTCGTTATACGTGCGCCCAGCGTATCAGCATGATGGGGTCGGGCACCAATTAATCACGAGGGCTCTGCAACAGTTGCACGCTGATTTTTCGCAAATCTATCTATTGGTCTTGGCTAACAATGACACTGCGCAACAGTTTTATCGTCAACATGGGTTCCGTGATACTGGTCGTCAATATGTCGATCAGGCGCCTTTTGGGACGCTACATGAACGAATTTTTATCATGTCATTTAAAAGATGAGCAGTCCGTTCAAGTGTGTCGGTATTCGGCATACTTGGTGGATTGCTCATCTTTTAAGCGAGCTTAGTAATTAATTGCTTCGCAACGGCGCGGACTGAAAATGGATTTTGGCCCGTAATCAGTCGACCATCAGTGACGGCATATTCACTGTAAAAGCGGTGTTGGCTAAACGTGGCGCCGTGCGCAGCTGCTTGGTCGCGATTAAGGAAGGGCACGACCCGTTTTTTGCCGGCGAGACGCTCTTCAGTGGCAGTAAAGCCGGTAATTGTCTTGCCCGCAATCAGGAATTGCCCGTTTGCGTCCTTGATGTTGAACAGGCCAGCAATCCCATGGCAGACGGAAGTGACATAGCCGCCGTGCTGATAAATGGCACTGGCAATGGCCTGCAATTCAGGATTATCTGGAAAATCCCACATGACACCATGGCCGCCGGTATAATAAATGGCGGCGTAATCCTCAGGCTTGGTTTGGCCGGGCGTCAAGGTATGGCTCAGGGCGCGGTCGATAAAATCAGGGGTTTCGTAAATCGCCATGGTTGCGGCGTCCGTATACTTCATGCTGCGTGGATCTAGTGGCACGAAGCCACCCTTCGGACTGACGTAATCCACGTCAATGTGGGCTCGCTGCATTTCATCGACAAACTCTGCTGCTTCGCCCAACCATAAACCGGTGGGGTCGTTGGTGCCTTGGTAACGCATGACGTTAGTTTCAACGATCAGCACTTTTTTCATTGTTCATCACTCCTAAAATTAGTGCGCATTCTGGTCAGCTGAAGACGTTACAACTTCAATGACAATTTTGCCAGTCGCGTGGCCGGAATGCGAATATTGTAACGCGTCATTAATTTGATCAAGTGGCATCACGCGGTCGATAATTGGCCGCAGTGTGCCTTGCGCCAGTAGTTCGCTTAGAATGGTCAACTGCTGACCACTCGGATGCATAAACAAGAAATCATAGGTCGCGTGCGTTTGCTTTTCTAACCGACTGAGGGGCCGGGTCGCGAGGGCAAACAACCATTGTTTCCAGATAGGCACACCGTAAGATTTGCCAAACCGAGCGTTAGGTAAGCCGGCGATACTGACAACGTGGCCGCCCGGTTTAATGATTTTGAAGGCTGCTTGTAAGTCCTGACCACCCCGAGTATCGAGGACCGCATCGTAATCATTTAATACATCCGCAAAGTTTTGCTGATGATAATCGATAATCTTGTCGGCACCTAAGGACCGGACGAGGTCGAAATGTTGCAGGCTAGTCGTGGTGGCAACGAATGCGCCGAAGTGCTTGGCCAGCTGAATCGCCAGACTACCGATACCACCTGAACCACCAGGAATAAAGACTTTTTGACCAGGCTGAAGCTGCATGATATCGTGTAACGCTTGGTAGCTCGTGAGACCAACTAGTGGAATTGCGGCGGCCTCGGTGAAAGTCAGGTTCTGTGGCTTGAAGGCAATGGCAGTATGATCGATCGCGATAAACTCAGCGAAGGTACCGATACGGTCTTTAGGCGCACGGCCATAGACTGCATCGCCAACTTTGAAAGCTGTGACTTGAGCACCAACTTCAGTAATTACGCCGGCAAAATCATTACCCAACGTTAACGGCATGTGATATTTGAGCAGGGGTCGGATACCACCGGCCATAATTTTTAAATCGAGCGGATTAATGCTCGCGGCCATAATTTTGACGAGGACGTCGTGGGCGCCAACGACAGGAACTGGCGTGTCTGTAAGTGTCAGAGTGGCTTGTTTGTAATGGTTAATCTGTGCTGCCTTCATAAGGTTCCTCCGTATCCGTTCAAGCGTTTAACATCTTGAACAAAGCATGGTGCTGATTTTAGACCGTCGCTTACTAAAAGTCAACAATTATTGTTTGACTTTCGTCGTTTGCAAGTGTTAAATGGTTTAAGAATACGAACGAGTAAGCCAGCTTTTATCATTAAAGGACGTGAGTAGATGGCAGAACAAACGATGGCAATTTTCAAAGCAGGAGTGCCAATTTTCACCATTTTACAAGATACGCATCGCCAACAAATTCTCGTGATGCTATGCCGGACTGACCAGATGACGGTCAATCAGATTACGGCGCAAGTGGCCTTGTCACGACCAGCTGTCTCGCATCATTTGAAATTAATGCTGGACGCGGGCATCGTAGCAGTGAACCAGACTGGAACTGAGCGGTATTATCGTGCCAATATGGGGCCAACATTAAAATTACTGCGGGAGCTGACCGCTTCCTTAGAGGCTGATATTGCCAGTCAACAATCCCCACAAAACAACTAACACAACACGAAAAACACCTGCACAAGAAATGGCCCCCTGGTGGGTGTCTTCTTGCGCAGGTGTTTTTGTATGATGAAAGGGATTTGCTAAGAAATTTGGACTAAGCTGCCGTCCGAATGGCTTTGAACGCCTGGTGGTAAAAGGCCCAACCAATCAAGCAAGTTAGGACATCGGCAACGGGTTGTGCCCAGATGATCCCGGTTAACCCGAATAACTGGGCCAGGATCACGATGGCTAGTCCCAGCAAGACCGCCTGACGAGAAAGGGCCATCGTCAACGCACTCATAGCCGCGCCGATTGATTGGAAGACCGTCGTGAAGACTAGAATGAAGCCGACCAATGGTGTCGTCAGCAGCATCGCCCGTAGCATATGAGTTCCCATACTGATGATCGCGGCTTGATTCATAAATAATTTAATCAGCTGTGGGGCAAATAACATCAAAATAATGGCACAAATCGAAGCATAGCCGCCTTCAATTTTTAAGTCAAACCGGAGTGTCGCTCGCAGGCGGTCCCAATTTTTGGCGCCATATGTGTAGCCGATGAGGGGCTGAGCACCAAAGGCAAAGCCAACCATCACCATCATGACGACCATGTAGATTTTTTGAACGATTCCCATCGCAGCCACGGCTTGGGCGCCATAAGCAGCCAAGTAACTGTTTAAAATCATCATCCCAAAACTCTGCGTTAGATTGGTCAATGAGGCGGGAATTCCGACTGCGACCACGGCCTTAAAGTCTGGCCGCGAAACATGTGCGAGTTTTGGTGCCAGTGACAAGGTCTTCGTCCGGCGCATAAAGAGCACCAGCAGTCCAGTATTCACGGCGTAGCCCAAGACGTTCGCAAAAGCGACCCCCGAAGCACCCCAGTGAAAGCCAAATAGGAAGAGGGGATCAAGGATGATGGTCAAAACTGTCCCGCTGATTGTCGCAATCATCGATAGTTGCGCCAAGCCTTCAGTCCGAATAATATTACCGGGAACCAGTGAGACGATGATGAACGTTGACCCCAATACTAAGATGCGATAGAAATCTGAGATATAGGGCCGCGTGGTGGCAGTCGCGCCCAATAACCCAAGAATGGGCTGCTCAAAGACCAATAGTAACGCAGTAATCACGAGGCTGAGGGCAATCGCAATGTAAAAACAAAAACTACTGATACGCGCACTTTGCTCGTAATGATGTTTCCCCAGCGCCCGTGAAATTACGGCACTGCCACCGAGACCAAAAATATCGCCAATTGCTAGCATAAATGAAAACAGGGGGCTGCCGAGCGCAATCCCGGCGACTAAATCAGCGTTGCCAGTCTGAGCAACGAAGAAGGTGTCAGCCAAGTTGTAAATCATACTGGCAACCATTCCTAACACCACGGGTAAAGCTAGATGAAAGTAGGCTTTAGGAATCGGTGCCTTTTCGAATAAATCATTCATAAAAATAAGGTCACTCCTTAATCTGAACTGTCGGTCGTAGAAGGTGTGACGAGACGGACAGAAAAATAGTCATTATTTTCATGATACGCTTGGGTGTCAAGGGGCTCAAGAAATTTTGCATGGTAGCGGGTCGTGGTTGTGATTGCTGCACTGAATTGTTGCAGTCAAAGTTGCACTGCTGGCGAGACAAAAAAGGTATTGCACAGCCATTCAGCGTGCAATACCACCATAATTGGTTAGATTAAGTACTGGATTAACGAAGGTCGATCTGGTGTAGGTTGACTGGCATTTGACCGGTATGATGGCCGACCGTACCAGCATGCATGGCTTGAGCGCCGTGAACAAAGTGCGCACCAGTCGCTGCAATTAATCCCATTCCTAAAACTGTAATAATACTTAATACCATCATAGTCACCCGTTTCTGATTATTTCTGCACATCTATTGTAGCGCTTACATCGCCATTGTCCTTTGAGTTGTATTAGAATAGAATTAATATTTTCACTTTTATAAAATGAAGCGTTAAAAACCTGAAAGTGGGCGATTATTTGAAAATTACGGAAGGTTATTTACCGTTCCGAGGGTATCAGACTTATTATCGGATCGTGGGGGATCGCCAGTCTGAGTTGACACCACTCTTATTGTTACATGGTGGCCCGGGCTCAACCCATAATTATTTTGAAAGTTTTGATGAATTATCACGTCAGACAGGCCGACCAATTATCATGTATGACCAGTTGGGGTGCGGTCGCTCGTCGATACCAGATAAGCCAGAACTGTGGCAAGCAAGTACTTGGGTGGCGGAATTACAGGCTTTACGCACAGCGTTAGATTTGCCGGCTATTCATCTGCTCGGCCAATCGTGGGGCGGCATGCTCGCGATTATCTATAGTTGTGATTATCAGCCCCAAGGCCTTAAAAGCCTGATTCTAGCGAGCACCTTGTCATCTGCTCGATTATGGGCGCAAGAACAGCATCGAATGATTCGATTGATGCCGACGTCGGAGCAAACGGCAATTGCAGAAGCGGAGCGGCACCATGATTTCACTGGGGTGGCCTATCAGGCAGCTAATCAACACTTTATGACCCAGCATGCGAGCGGTCCGGTAACGGCTACTGACCCGGAATTCTTGCGGCGACCTAAACGAACGGGGACGCAAGCCTATCAGGTAGCCTGGGGACCAAACGAGTATTGCCCGACCGGAACGCTCGCCGACTACGATTACACGGACAAGCTGCGTCAGTTACAAGTGCCTACGCTAGTCACCAGTGGGACGGACGATTTGTGTACGCCCTTAGTTGCCAAGACGATGGTCGACCAGTTGCCGAATGCGACGTGGACGTTATTCGCTCATAGCCGGCATATGGCGTTTATTGATGAGCCAACGGCCTACTTTGCTCGTCTGCAACGCTGGTTGGCCGCACACGACTAACGAAAATCTGGGGTAATATTTCCCGGGAAATACTCGCACGAAAAAACGGCATCCTAGCTGATAGGTTGCCGTTTTGAGGTGCATCGACGCTGATAAAGATTATTGAAGCAATCTTTTTGGCCTGACTAGTGTTGATAGACAAAGACAAACTGCTGGTCAGTGGACGCTTCAGGGTCAAATTGGTAATCGGGATGATCAAACTTGGTGATGGCCGCCACGTCGGTCACTTGATGCTCTGCGAGGAACCGAACCATGGCGCCACGAGCCATCTTCGCTAAGGTGGCCTTGGTCTTCAACTGACCATTAACGCGACTGGCAAAGACGATGTCAATCATCGGTTGCCCAGGCACCAGATATGGCCGAATCGCTTTTGTATACTCCTGCGAGGCCAAGTTGATGATTGGCTCTGGCTGAGGGGTCAAGGCCTGATAGAGTTGGTCATGCCAGAAATGATAGAGATCCTTGTAAGCACCAATCTTAAGCCGAGCCTGCATCTCTAGCCGATACGGGACGATACCGTCGAAGGGGCGCAGAATACCATAAAAACCTGACAAAATACGTAAGTGGTCCTGGAGATAGTCCAGGGCTGGTTGGGTAAAGATGTCTGGTGCCATGTATTGATACTGAATCCCACTGTAACTCAAAACAGCGGGAGTTAACTGTTGTGTTAGGTCAACTTTTTGCAGCCAATCATAGTTGGGTTGCGCGAGCTTGTCGCTACAATGCCACAATTGCTTGGCCTCGGGGTAACTCAATTGCCGCAACCGTGTCAGTAATTGTTGTGCTTGGTCGAGATAGACCGGGGTCGTGAGCGATGGAAAAGCGTCTTGATCGACAATCATTTTTTTAGCTGGAGCGATGATAATTTTCACGAAATCACTACTTTCAATCAAAAATAATGCCATTAATTTAATGGAAACGAGGTCACTTTTACGTAATAGCTTAATATAGACCTGAAGTTCTGACAATGGCAGACGAGTCGTCTGATTCGTTTTCACGATAGACGGGCCTACCGCTTTATACTAAGGCTAATGAAGCATTGGTGAAAGGAGGAATTGGTGTGGCCGTTAAAATTTCAAAACCATTGAAGCGACTGCTGAAGGCGAGCGTGTTAGGGCGCAACAAGAATCACCCACTGGCTGGGTGGAACGTCTTAACGATTTTATACCACGATGGGGGTAGTGGGACGGCGCTGACACTTAATTTCTTATTAGATAAGTATAACCGCAATTACTTAGAAGCAGATGAGCGACCACTGAGCGATGCGGTTTTGAAAGAAGTGCTGCGCGTCGTGAGTGAGGACGCGCGGTTAGTGGATGTGGCCCCCCGGAATGTTCGAATGCCGATGCGTAACGGTGGCTTTCATATGCAACAATCGTATGTTTATCGGATTACGAGCAGTGGAATTGAATATTTATCCATGATGCAAAAAGTGGTCGAAGCTGAAAGTACGGTCACTGCCAATATTACGCGCATCAATGAATTCTGCGATTATGTGCATACTTTGAACGCACCGCAAGCTGATTTGACGAGCACGGGCATCTGAATTGCCGCCCAATTTTTCTCAAACTTAAAACACACGACAGCGGAACAGTTATTGACCATTCAGACGCCGCAACAAGTTGTCGAGTGGTTGAGTCTGTATGGTAAAATCTCTCCGAGTCGAACGCGTGCGGTAACGTTAGAACCTGCGCCTTTTCAAGACGAAGCCAACACGATTCACGTCTTAGAACGCTTCGTCGAACAGGAACAGTTGATTGGCGATTATGAGCAACTGATTGGAAATTGGTTACAGTAACTGATGAATGCAAACTTATGTTCCCTAATTGAACCTAGTTGCGTTATAATTAGTTGAATCACATTAAAGACTAAAAGGGGTTTGACATCATGGATTTAGCACTTTTAAAGCAAGTTGCGCAAACGACGAATAAGATTGCGCTTAGTACGGCAGTTGATAGCGAAGCCGACGTTAAAATCGTCAACTTTGTGTGGTATGCGGATCAGCCGGATACGTTATATTTTTCATCGGTTAAGACGAGTCCGGCCTTAAAGGTCTATGATCAGAACCCAGATATTGCCTTTATCACGATTCCTAATGACGGGACGCCCGGGAACCCTTATTTACGCGCGCAGCACGTCAAGTTACAACGGTCCACTAAGACCATGGATGAGTTACTCCCACAATATTTAAAAACGATTCCGAACTATCAACAAGTGTGGGATGCCATTGGATCAACCTTGGTCGTCTTCGAATTGAAATTATCCACACTGTTCGTCGACGCCGGCGTGGGTGGCGAAAAACAAACGTTACAGTTTGACTAGACTAAGTGTAGAAGAACAGTCGTTTTAAGCGTGCTGTTCCCTGTCAAATTGATTGTTGAAATAATACAAGCTTTACTTTATTTATACGGCCTTATTCCAGTATTTTGCTGGGGTGAGGTCGTTTCTGGCCGGTGAACGGTCTACTTGAATCAAATCGCTGATGCCTTCTTTGACTAACACGACCCAATGCCTTATAGGTAGCTGGTTGATCCTGCTAATCTGTCCAGCACATTTTGAATTCATTCTGATAATCTTCCATTGGTATGTTTGGCCGTGGAATATGATACAAGATTTCATTCTAATAATCATTCACAAAAAGGCATTTTAAATTGTGAATATTTACAAAAATGGTAAAATAAGGATGAACAAGAATGTTATTGGGCCTGAAACAGTGTCTCAGGAGGTAAGATGAATGAATAATACAGTCGTAATTGAAAACATAAAGAAATGGCTGAAGCAAACGAAATCATCACAAATGTGGTTGGCGGAACAAATTCAAGTCAGCCCGTCTATGCTTAGTCAGATGCTTAAAGGGGAAAGAAAAATCCAAACTAAACATCTGATCAGTATTTGTAAAGTGACGGGCATGACACCCAATCAATTAGCTAAGGACGAGAACAAACAAGATTCTAATGAGCTCGTATGCGTATTAATGGGGGAACTTTCAAGCAAGGAATCCACAAGGGAGTTTAATAAACTACTTTTAGATATTAGAAGTTATGTGGATTTAGAGGTGGCAACTCATGATTAAACAGAGTAGTTTATCGGAAGTAATCGCGGATAATGCAGCGGATGTCTTTTTAAAAGAAAACGTTGGCTCGGATATATTCATTGGTTCAGATATAGAAAATCTAATTGCTAAAAAGGCTCAAGTCATCTATCAAAATATTGACGATCCTAAATTTTTTGGCGCTTTGATTAACTATAAGGATAAATGTTTTGTCGTTTTAAATACACATCAAGATTTGAGAGCTCGCTATTATAGTGCTGCTCATGAGATGTGGCATCTGGCGTTAGAAGGTTCGATGTTGGGTAGACAAAGCGAGGTTATTAAAACTGCTGCGACCCAAGAAGATTTCGATAATGAATGTGCAGCAGACCATTTTGCAGCGGCTCTGATGTTACCAGAAAAGATAGTTGTTAACACTTGGTATAAGTATGTACAGCAGCAGGAAGTTCCCAATCCTGCACTTGCCAAAGAAGCGGTTGTTCGTATAGCGGAGGTATCTTCAATGCCATATGAGGCCGTATGCAGACGTTTAGATGAACTACATTTATTAATGAGCCGGGATTTACTACGATGGACAAGAGAGGAATGGATGGCGTATTTGGAACAAGCTGGTTTTCCACCGAGTCCTTTAGATAATGCCGCTAATTTTAAACAATTTGCCGGCCTGTCCTCCTTTATTAAAAAACAAGTGGATAAAGGTCAAATGACATTAATGGAAGCGGCAAATTTTTTAACGAATTCCGATCCAAAACAGGCTATTAATTATTTGAAACTGCGAAAAGAAAAAGTCGAAAGACAGTTGTCCGAGGATGAAAATGGTTGATAGAAAAAAGGTGAAAACCTTTATAGACACAAACATGCTAATTTTTGCAGTTGATTATCAAAAGGACAATGTTTTTGATTGGATTGACACACTATATCGTGATGTCTGGATTCATCAAGAGGTTTTAAAAGAGTTACTATTAGGAAAAAGTAGGGTTGAAGAAGAAATTCATTCTAGGCATTGGCATACATTTGATCCATTAAACTTATCAGATATTGAACAGGAATTGTATGATACGTATTTTGATGGAATCCAAGAAGCATTTCAAGCTATGCGAGATGCTCAAGGACCAGATGCGAAACATACTCAGGATGTGGGCGAAAAGGCAACGCTGGCTGCTTGTATTTTGCAAAATGCTCAAATGATTTGTAGTAACGATGCTGATATATCAGAAGTTGTCAGAAGAGAGAACTATTGCTATGTAGATGAAGACGGGAATTCTGAGCTAATCGTGCAAGATACGGCTGGCGACTTTTGTTTTTATTGTGTCTCAGATGCTGGCATTCCAAAGTCAAAAGTACGCCGGTTCTATAAGTCAATTTTTGAAAATAAAGATGACCGCAATGCTAAGCTTGCTGTATTGGATCAACGACTTACTCGTTTTAACTAATTGTCTAATTTGAAGATTGATGGAATTTCTTTTTCGCGCTAAAAACGAGATTTGCATGAGTTATGTTACTCACGCAAATCTCGTTTTTTGAGGCTGAACAAAGCTAGAAACGGTTGTCCAGACGCAGGTTAATTGGTTACCACTGATTAGCTGTTGCATGCTCTTTGCCCGCAACATCAGTTCAATTACTTAACATAAGCAGTTCGATAGTTGGCGGCACCACTGAAGTTGTTATAAACGACACCTTGTAGATGAGATTTGACCAAGATGCTAGAACGACCTTCATACAACGGTGTGACTGCTTGGTCGTTCAATGCAATTTTGCCTGCTTGGACTAAATCCTGATAACGTTTCGTTGCGTTTAAGGCGTCGGTGCCTTCAGCGGCTTGCATTGCACGGTCATAAGACTTGCTCTGATAATGCCCCATGTTGGAGTTACTATCAGATGTCAGAATCGTCAGTGATTGCGATGGATCAGCGAAATCCATGGCCCAGCTGGTCAGATTCAACTGATAGTCACCCTTGGAGACTTTGCCCAGCATGGCAGTGAATGGCATTGCCTTGATATTGACTTTCAGACCGGGTAGATGGCTGGTGAGCTGACCTTGGATGAATTCAGCGATTTGATGCGAGGCATCATCATCACCACAAGTAATCGACAAGGTCAGCTGCTTTTGATGCAATTGTTGTTGTGCCTGGCGATAGGTGGTCCGGGCCTTGGCTAAATCATAGCTGACCGTACCGTTGATCGTGGCATCATCGACAAAATCTGCCCCAGTCTTGGGATTCTTAGCCATATTACGAACACCGAAACTCTTCGCCGGAATCGATCCGTTGGCCAATACCTTGTGCGTTAACTGGTTGCGATTGATGGCTAAGGATAGCGCCGTTCGTAGCTTCTGGTTGGCGGCAACGTGGTCGTGCTGATTATACTGAATGAAACCGATGCGACCACCGGCGAGCGTTTTTAATTCAGAATTAGTCTTATTTTGGACACTCTGTTCACCGCTAAGAGTGACCGTATCAAGCTTGTTTGACTGGTACAGATTATAGGCCGTCGTATTAGACTTAATGACCTGATAATTGATTTGATGGAGTCGAACGAGCTGATGGTCATAATAAGTCGGGTTCTTTTTCAGTGTCCAAGTATTATTGGCCCCAGTCCAGCCGGTGAGTGTGAACGGCCCGTTATAAACGGTCTTGGCGGCTGAAGTGCCGTACTTTGACCCGTATTTCTGGACGGCGTTTTGATTGACCGGATAGAAGGTCGAAACGGCTAAAATCTTTTTGAAGTAGGCGACCGGTTTGCTTAACGTAATCGTCAATTGATAGTTGCCATTAGCTTTGACGCCGAGCGTGGACGGTTGTTTTTTACCCGCCGCAATCGCGTCAGCGTTTTTGATATTCGTAAAAACGTAAGTGAATTCAGACTTGGTCTTCGGATCAAGCGTCCGTCTCCATGAATAGACGAAGTCATGGGCGGTTACTTTGTGGCCGTTGCTCCAGCGCGCATCGTGGCGCAAGTTGATGGTATACGTGTGGCCATTGTTGGTCACGGTCGTCTTAGTTGCCAAGGCGTTGACTGGTTTACTCTGGCTGTTCAGGCGGTATAGGCCTTCATCAACCTGCGTCAGTTGACTGTTAGAAGTGCTATCAGTCATTTTGGCCGGGTCAAGGCTCATGATTTCAGAGCCAGCGGATAAGTTGATGACCTGTGATTGTTTGGTATGACCGGCCTGCGAATGGGCGTTAACGGTGAATCCGATACCGCCAATAATTGCCACGCCGCCGATCGTTAATAATAATTTGTGTCCCCGGGATAAACTCATGTTGTATTCCTCCAAAAGAATAATTAGATTGGTTGAAGTTGTACAATGAGTTTTGCCATCGTTTTGTGACCATGTATTTCACCCCGTTTGAAAGTCAAAAAAACCGTCCTTATCCAGCCAATGCTGTGTTAAGGACGGTTTTTGAGAACCGCGGTGCCACCTTAATTGAGCGTTCACGAATTTAGTTATATAAATTCCGCAAACACTCCTACTCCATAGGGAACCAACATTCCCCTGACAACTGACGTATGTCGCACGTCTTTTCGTACTCTCGACAAGTACCGATTTCGGAAAAGCCCTCAGTGGTCCATTTAATCATCTGCGTTCGGCCATACTCTCAGCAACGATGGCTCTCTGTGCGGGCACGATAATCTTGATCTCCACCTCATTGGTTTATAAGGACGATATTTTGTTGAAAAGAGTATACCGCTAATGAAAATCAGTTGTCAAGGGCTGGGAAAATATTGGTCAGCGGATGATTGTCAACAATCAGATTTTTTACCTAACGGACTTTAACGGTAATAATACAGTGTTGGCGCTAAATGGCTAGTGGCTTTCGATAGTTCAGCTAAACTAATAGCTTTCATTCTGTGAGAATAGAAATTATAATGACATCAAGGATGTAAACGAATTCATAAATGAACAGTCACACAGAGGAGGCGCCACGACATGAGTTTTCGAGTAGTTGCCGGTTATTTTGGCGAATTTAGTGATGAAGCGAAGCAGGCAAATCAGGATTTGGGTGTTATTGGGATTTCATTTCAGTATCAGTGCAATCTCGTTTATCCAGAAGGGGCTGGTCCCAATTTTGGCTTTCGGACGGACAAGCAAGCGATTGATGTCTTTGATGCATTGCACGTGGCGTACGATGGTTTCAAGGTGCAAGCTGGGCTAGTCAAAGCCATGGGTCTCGTGGATTATCAATTAATTGGTGGACGCTATGAACTCACAGGGCATGGTTTTCGTGAATTGAGTTTGGCGGAAATTAATCAAAACTTAGCAGCCATGCCCGGATTGTTAGTTACGGGATCAATGCCGATACGATATATCACGTATCAACGAACGACGGATTCGGTGGATACGACCACTTTTAGTGGAAACTGGACGTTAGGGGATAGCGTTGGCTTCCGCCAGTTAAACGACACGGCAACCGAGTCACTGCAGGCACCAGTGGCGGCGTTGATTACGGCAATTGACCAGCTAGGCGGCACATTACAGCAAATTGATAAACCAACACCACAAGCTTCAACGGCGCTTCCGGCACATTTGAGTGATGATGTTCATCAGGCTAACGTTGATGCTTGGGTGGCTTTAACGCAGCCACAGGGTGACGAGCAGCAGGTTTTACAGGCGATTCACGCCGCAGAAATAGAGAACCAGCGCATGAATGAAGCACTGACTCGAGTTTATTTGAAGTAAGATGTTTCACGTGAAACAATTTTGTTTCGACGGATAATGGTGACACAATTAGGACTAAAATCAGAATAGATTGTTAGCTTAACAAAAAATGCTTACCAGTGATCAATCACTAGTAAGCATTTTTTGTGTTGCCCCAACTTAAAGTCGGCTGTTGTAAATCAAGAAACTGATGTAGCATTTGTCGCCATCAGGTAAGTCGTAACCGGTATTTTCGTTACTGCCGTCATTTTCATGTAAAACGACGAATTCACCTGAACCGTAATCTTGATCGTTTAAATATTTCACTAAACGTTCGTCACATTCAGCTAAGGTCTTGCCGGTAACGACGCGCCGGTTCCAACCACGATGGATTTCAGTATTTGGATTAAGCATCTTCTCAACTCCTCTTAATTATAAAGTCATCAATTGCGCTTGCCGCGCGGGTTGCTGCGCTAGGGCAGTACGCGTTAGGTCAGCGTCGACTTGGTGGGTAGGATTAAAAATAATGAAACGTTCGCCAACGGTTTGAACTTGTTGATAGTTGTGGCTCGCCATAATGATCGTCTTGCCAGCAACTTGTAGCCGTTGCAGTAGGGTCAGCATGTGCTGTTGAGCGGCGATCGTGAGGCCGTTCAACGGTTCATCTAACAATAAAATTTCCGGGTTTAGTACGAGCACGCTAGCTAGTGCCACGCGCTTCTTCTCGCCACCCGACAGTTGGTACGGGACGCGGTCGGCCAAGTCGCCGCAGTCAGTTAGTGCCAAACAATCGTCGACACGTTGCTTGATGGTGGCCGCAGATAATCCCAGTTGGCGGGGCCCGAACGCAACTTCGGCCGCGACCGAAGTGTTAAACAACTGGACGTCAGTGTTTTGAAAGACCATCCCGATTTGTTGATGGAGTCGCTGGCGTTGTTGTGCGTTGGCAAGGTAGTCAGCCGTAATGGCTTGGTCGTGCAACCAGTAAGTGCCGCTGGTGGGGCTCGCTAAACCGCTGAGGAGCCGTAACAATGTCGACTTGCCCGAGCCATTGGGACCCATGAGACACACAAACTCACCCGCATCAATCGTCAAATTGAGCGCGTTTAACCCACATGTATCAGGATAATCATAGCAAATATTTACCAATTTAATCAATACCACGTTAATGCCCCCAGAAAATAAAGACGGCCCACACGATTAATGCCGGTGTTAAGGCCAGATAATCACGCCAATGTGTTGAATGTGTCGTTGCCCGTGCGTAATGCCCGTTGAAACCACGTGCTTCCATTGCCGCATAGAGTTCTAGCGCGTACGCGTAACTTTTGAGATATAAATTACCGAATAACGCACCAATCAAGCGGTACGGATGAGCCGCTGGTGCCACGGTCCGTAATTCTAAGGCTTCCATCGTCAACAATAAATGTTGTCCGAGCATCCGCAAGTAAGTGATCGCAATGGCTAAAGTCATGATTAACAGGTCCGGGCAGTGGAGCGCCTTCAAGCCCGTTAATAACGCTTGAAACGGCGTTGTTAGACGGTAATACTGGGCGTTTGCCAGCATTAGACTGGTTTTGAGGCCGAAAAATAATAAGGTGCTGGGGCCAGCTAGCCAGTAGCTAGGCAGGACGAAGAGTAGTGCCGCTGCAACGCTAATGAGCCAACTTTTGATAAAGTGGCGGAGTTGGTGCGGTGGTAACCATAATAATTGGCCACCAATCAGTAGGGCCAGTCCCCATAGCAGGATGGCGTTACGGCTCACAGCAATCAAGATGACCAGCAGTAGTAACCGAATCAACTTGAACTGCGGGGCGATTTGCCAGTGCGTCGTAACGGTGACCGGCGTCGGCTGCGCGAGGCGGCTCAGTAATTGGCGTAAATGCTGCTGATTCCGTTGCCACCACTGATGCTTAGCAGTGGCGGTGGTGACTGTCGTGGTCGTTTGCAGCCACGCTGGCAGATCAGCGGTGTGACGGGTTGGTTTCATGTTGAAGGCCTCGAATCAAAAGTAGAAAAATCAAAATGGCAGTTATTCCAGATAAAATGTATCCCAGACTAACCGGTAATCCGGCAATCTTATAGTCGCTAAATAACGCTTGAAAGTGAAAGCTGTGGACCATCCCTTGTGGCGCGTGGGTGCTAATGTGTTGTTGCACCAGACGTTGCTGGAGTTCGTGAGGCGACCATTCACCCCAAGCAGTATTACTTGCTAGGAGGCCGAAAGGTGAAAGCACGGCTAGTCCCAGCAATAAAGCAATCCAGGGACGGTGATTTCGAAGCGTTGGCGTTTGATAGAGGTTGGTCGGCGCGACGCGTTTCACGAATTGAAAGACGAGTAACGTGAATACAACTTCGACCCAGCCCGCGACCAGTAAGTGGGCCGCTAGCATAGCCGGCACGGTGATGTTGAGGCCATACGGGCAATAGAGCGGGGCGCCACTTGTCGTATGAGCTAAGAGCGGTTGTAGTCCGAGCTCAATTCCTGCAACGAGTGCCGCCATGTTGATGCCCAAATAGGCGCCAACAGCGAGTCCTAATTTTTCATGGTGCCATTTTTGACCCAGCCGATAGCAAGCGTAACCGACGAACGGCATAATGACGGCCATATTCAGGGCGTTGGCCCCAAAGGCGAGGATGCCGCCGTCACCGAATAATAACGCTTGTAGCAGTAACGTCACGGTCAGTGCAAGACAAGCCGCCCACGGCCCAATCAGCACCGCCAGTAGTGTGCCCCCAACGGCATGCGCCGTCGTTCCGCCTGGAATCGGGAGGTTAAACATCATAATCAAAAATGCCAATGACGCGGCGATGCCGAGCATTGGCAGGGTTTCACGATGTGTTTTGAGTTGAACTTTGACTTTCAAGACGGCAACGGTCCAAACGGGGACCATCGCGGTGACTAGGGTTCCGCAGGTCGCGGGACTTAAATAATTATCCGGAATATGCACGGATGAGCACCTCACTAATTTGCAATTTGGTCTAAGAGGTAGCTGACATCTTGAATAATAAACTTGTGATTTTGGACCGTAATCACGCCATCCGTGCGCAATTCTTTCAACATTCGATTAACGCTACTGCGGGAACTAATGCCACAGAAGCCCGCAATGTCATCATTTGTCACCACGAAGTCGATTAGGATACCATCGTTGACTTTGCGGCCAAATAAATCCACCAGACTATATATAAACGCACAAATCGCACCCTTCTTGCCATTCATCACCATTCGCTGTAGGCGCAAAATGTTTTCGGACAACTTTTTGCGGTAGTAGTTCTTGACGTAATTTTGAAGTTCCGGCGTGCTATTGACGTACTTCCAAAAGGCGACGCGATTGACTTGATAGAAGGTCGCGTATTCGGACTCGATGCGGACGTTAAACGGCTGGTCAGTCGACCGGGAGACCTCATCGCGCAACAGGGAGATCACATCTGGTTTGGCGATATAAGACAAGTTATATTCGCGCCCGTCTTGCAAAATAATGCTGTTTTTGATGATGCCGTCCTTCAAAACGTAGGTGTAATGTTCGGCCAGACCATGATAAGTCAAATAAGTGTGCCGTTTTTTCTGGATTGTCGGCACGTGATGGGCTTCCAAATAACTCAGTAAATATTCAATATCAGTTAATACCATCTTAGTTTTTCAGTTCTTTCGTGAATAAATTTAAGGTTGAGTGCATTAAAATAGCGATTCTCAACGCTAATCACGACAATGACGCTTCTTAAGCATAGCGGTTTTCGTGATTGTGACAATCGCATTTAAAGTATACATTTGTTAACTATTTTTGAAAACTTGAAATGTAGCGGACAACCGTCGCGACTACTAGTATAACAAAACGTGCATGCAAAAATTAGCTTTTGAGGAAAGAGGATGGCTCAAAGTCATGGTTTCAATTGATTTACCCTATGATAAGCGCACACTTACGGCTGAAATTAGCGATGAAAATTATGCCGGTAAGTTAGTGTCGCAAGCTGCAACATATCATAACAAATTATCAGAACAGGAAACGGTCGAACAATCATTAGACAATCCGATCGGCACGCCTAAGTTAGAAGAACTCGCACGTGGTAAGCACAATATCGTCATTATTAGCTCAGACCACACGCGCCCCGTTCCTTCCCACATTATCACGCCAATTCTATTGCGGCGGATTCGTTCGGTAGCACCGGATGCCCGGATTCGAATTCTAGTCGCGACCGGCTTCCATCGGCCTTCGACGCACGAAGAACTCGTTAATAAGTACGGTGAAGACATCGTCAATCATGAAGAAATCGTGATGCATGTTTCGACCGACGACAGTAGTATGGTCAAAATTGGCCAGCTGCCATCTGGTGGCGATTGCATTATTAATAAAGTCGCAGCTGAAGCGGACTTACTGATCTCTGAAGGCTTCATTGAATCCCACTTTTTTGCCGGTTTTTCGGGTGGGCGCAAGTCGGTTTTGCCGGGCATCGCCTCATATAAGACGATCATGGCGAACCACTCGGGCGAATTTATTAATTCACCTAAAGCGCGGACTGGAAATTTAATGCATAATCCGATTCACAAAGACATGGTTTACGCCGCCCGGACAGCTAAGTTGGCGTTCATTATCAACGTCGTGTTAGACGAAGATAAAAAAATCATTGGCTCCTTTGCCGGCGATATGGAAGCGGCCCATAAAGTGGGTTGCGACTTTGTCAAAGAACTCTCCAGTGTGCCCGCAATCGACTGTGATATTGCCATCTCGACTAACGGTGGTTATCCGCTTGATCAAAATATTTATCAAGCCGTTAAAGGGATGACGGCGGCCGAAGCAACCAATAAGGAAGGTGGCACGATCATTATGGTAGCCGGTGCGCGTGATGGTCACGGTGGCGACGGCTTTTATCATAATTTAGCCGACGTTGACGACCCCAAGGAATTTTTGGACCAAGCAATCAACACGCCGCGGCTCAAGACGATTCCAGACCAGTGGACAGCGCAAATTTTTGCCCGCATCCTCGTGCATCATCATGTGATCTTTGTTTCTGATCTGGTCGATCCAGACTTGATTACCAATATGCACATGGAATTGGCGACGACCCTTGATGAAGCGATGGCAAAGGCCTATGCGCGTGAGGGGCAAGCAGCCAAAGTAACGGTCGTTCCTGATGGCTTAGGCGTCATTGTGAAGTAGTATGGCGACCACGACAGAAATCCTACAACAAGTGGCGGCTGGGCAATTGAGTCCGACGGCGGCCGCACAACAGTTAGAAGCGGACAAGACAGCGGCACTGGGTTTTGCAAACGTCGATTTAGACCGGCAACGCCGCAATGGCTTTCCTGAGGTCATCTACGGTGCGGGTAAGACGGCCACCCAAATCGTCGGCATCGTTAAGGCGTTATCACAGCAGTCGGTATCGGCACCAACGTCAGCATTACCGATTTTAACGACCCGGTTATCTGCAGACAAATTTGCGGCACTGCAGCCGGCATTGCCAACGGCCGTTTATCACGCGACGGCGCAGTGTATGACGGTCGGGGAACGACCGGCACCGAAAACTCAAGATTACATTGCCGTAGTGACGGCGGGAACGTCCGATCAACCGGTCGCCGAAGAAGCTGCAGTCACGGCCGAGACGTTTGGTAATCGCGTTGAACGGGTCTATGATGTCGGCGTTGCGGGAATTCACCGACTGTTTGCCAAACTCGATGTGATTCGTGGCGCCCGGGTGGTGATCGTGATTGCTGGGATGGAAGGTGCACTGGCCAGTGTTGTCGGCGGCTTAGTCGACAAACCGGTGATTGCCGTGCCCACGAGTATCGGTTATGGGACCAGCTTTCAAGGCATGACCGCGTTACTGACGATGCTCAATAGCTGTGCGTCGGGGATTACCGTGGTCAATATTGATAATGGTTTTGGCGCCGCCTATTCGGCTAGTATGATCAATCAAATGCAAGATTCAGTTAACTGAACAAGGAGAAGACGAATGCAAACACTTTATTTAGATGCTTTTTCGGGAATCAGCGGTGATATGTTTCTGGGCGCGCTACTCGATTTAGGCCTTGATTTTGAGCAATTAAAAACCGAATTGGCTAAATTACACGTGCACGGTTATGAATTAACCCGACACCGGGAAGCTCAGAGTAGTATCTATGGCACGAGTTTTGACGTTCAGGTCGCGGGTGGCAAGGACCATGGCTTTGTGGAACAACATCATGAACATGGACATCATCATGAACATGAGCATGAATGTGAACATAAACGTGAATGTGACCATGACCATAACCATGATCATGTGCATGAATATGAGCATACACACGAGCATGACCATGCGGCCGGGCATCATCACGATCACGAAGCGCGCCATTTAGCAGATATTGAACAGCTAATCGATACGAGTGATTTATCAGATACCGTGAAACACCACGCGAAAGCGATCTTTATGGAAATCGCGCAAGCAGAGGCGGCGGTTCATCACATGCCACTAGCTGAGGTGCATTTTCATGAAGTGGGCGCACTTGATTCAATCGTCGACATTGTCGGTTGCTGCGTCGGGTTGGAATTGATGCAGATCGATACGATTCTGTCGTCACCCTTAAGTGATGGCAGCGGCTTTATCAACGTGGCTCACGGACAGATGCCAGTTCCCGTTCCAGCGGTGATGCAGATGCGAGTCGGGAGCGCGATTCCGATTCAACAACGTTTAGATGTGCATACAGAATTGATCACGCCGACTGGGATGGGCATTGTGAAGACGTTAGTACAAGACTTCGGGCCGTTACCAGAACGTGCCGTTGCCACGAAGGTTGGTTATGGGTTTGGCAAACGAGATACGGGTGGTTTTAACGCGTTGCGAGCGGTCTTATTCGAAAAAAAAAACTAAGTCAGCAAGTCGTTGAACAGACGGCCGATGCGGTCTTGATGATTGAGGCCAATCTGGATGACCAGACGGGTGAGGGACTGGGTTACGTGATGAACCAGTTATTAACGGCGGGCGCATACGATGTGTTTTTTACCCCGATTCAGATGAAAAAAGATCGGCCAGCGATTAAGTTAACGGTATTGGGAAACGTTGACGATCAAGACTTACTGACCAAGTTAATTTTACAGGAGACCACGACGATTGGCGTGCGTTACCAAACGTGGCAGCGCGCCATTATGCAACGGCACTTTTTGACCGTCGCAACGCCGTACGGGGCCGTTCGCGTTAAAGTGGCGACCTATCAAGATATTAAGAAGACAATGCCGGAATATGCGGATTGCGCACAGCTGGCGCAACAGTTGCATATTCCGTTTAGGACGGTCTACCAGGCAGCATTGGTTGCTGTAGACCAAATTGAAGAGGAGGCGTAATTTTTTGGGACATCAGCTAATTGCCGAGTTTATGGGCACGGCCCTCATGATTATTTTTGGGGTGGGCGTTCATTGTAGTTCCGTGTTGAAAGGCACTAAGTACCGGGGCTCCGGTCATATTTTTGCGATTACGACGTGGGGGTTTGGGATCAGCATCGCACTGTTCATTTTTGGCAACGTTTGTATCAACCCGGCCATGGTGCTGGCGCAGTGTTTGCTAGGAAACTTGGCCTGGTCAGCGTTCATTCCGTATTCGATTGCCGAAGTATTGGGTGGTGTTGTCGGGTCAGTGATTGTTTGGATCATGTATGCCGACCATTTCAAAGCATCGACGGATGAAATCTCGCCAATCACGATTCGAAATTTATTCTGTACCGCGCCAGCCGTTCGGAACTTACCACGGAATTTCTTTGTGGAATTATTCGATACCTTTATTTTCATTTCTGGAATTTTAGCGATCTCTGAGATCAAAACGCCAGGAATCGTGCCAATTGGCGTTGGCCTGCTCGTTTGGGCGATTGGGATGGGACTAGGTGGCCCAACTGGTTTCGCGATGAACTTAGCGCGTGACATGGGGCCCCGGATTGCTCACGCGATTTTACCGATTGCGAACAAAGCGGATAGTGACTGGCAATATGGCATCATCGTTCCCGGCATCGCGCCATTTGTCGGTGCTGCCTGTGCCGCTTGGTTCATGCATGGCTTTTTTGGGATTAATTAAATTAAGAGAGAAGAATGGAATTTATGACAACTTTAGCAACGAAGAAAGCAACTTTAATCGCCGCCTTAAAAGATTTAAAACGGGTCACGGTGGCCTTTTCCGGCGGTATCGACAGTACCCTAGTTTTAAAAATGGCCTTGGATGTGTTGGGCCGTGATAACGTGACGGCAGTTGTCGCCAATTCAGAATTATTCACGGATGAAGAGTTCGACAAAGCCATCAGCTTAGCCGAAGAATTAGGCGCCGACGTACAAGGGACGACGCTCGATTATTTGAGTGACGACCACATCAAACACAATACGCCTGACAGTTGGTACTATGCTAAAAAACTATTCTACGACCGGTTGAACGCCATTGCTGAAAACAATGGGAGTGCCGCCGTTTTGGATGGCATGATCAAAAATGACGAAAATGATTATCGGCCAGGATTGAAGGCCCGGACGGAAGCGGGCGCTCGGAGCTTGTTACAAGAAGCCGACTTCTTCAAGACGGATGTGCGGGCTTTAGCACAAGAACTTGGATTAACGAACTGGAACAAAGTGGCCTCATGCTCCGTATCTTCACGTTTCCCATATGGCACGACGTTGACGCATGACAACATTGCCCAAGTGATGGCCGCAGAAAAGTACTTGCGGGACTTAGGTTTTCCAACGGTGCGGGTCCGGTACCACGATGACATTGCGCGAATCGAATTACCAGAAGCACGCATCGGCGACTTCTTGGTCTTCAACGACCGCGTCAACCGTCAATTACAATCGTTAGGCTTCCGTTACGTGACCCTCGACTTGGGCGGCTTCCGTAGTGGTCGCATGAACGACACCTTGACGAAGGCCCAATTGGCAACCTTTGCTTAATAACTGATTCGGTCCACCATGGACGAGTAGGTGGCGGCAAACGGGTCTGTTCGTCCATGGCGCCAATGACGATGATACCAGCCGAATTTCTACCAATAATGGTCATTGGCTAACACCCCAAAAATGCACTTCAAGGCCGCCCTTGAAGTGCATTTTTCTTTTGATTCGATTGAGTTGTCAAAATCACCGTTCAGCGATTGTGACAATGAGATTTGATTCGCGACGTTAAAATTCGTTCTGGCAGAAAATTGTTGAGATAACTGAATCGTGAAGACCCAACGTGGCAACCCTTAGTCAAACGTTACCACGAGTTTGCCAGCTACTTGGCCTGCTTGGAGTTGCTGCAAGCCATCGATGAGTTGGTCGCGCTTCAAGACTTCGCTGATCAATGGGTCGACTTTGCCGGCTTCAATCAGAGCTAACAGGGCGGCAGCCATTTGACCAAGGTCCGCGACTTGGGCGGGGTTGCCGCTGCGATGAGCGCCACCTAAATCGAGCTTGCTAACGCTGACGACTTGGTTTTTGGGGAAGGCCTGAGGTGTCTCGAGGATGCAAACCAGCTGTCCGTTGTAGGCCAAACGAGGCAAGTCAGCTTCAGGATTACCAATCGTGTTGACAATCAAGTCGACACCCCGTTGCTGAGTCAATGCTTGAATCTTAGCCGTCACATCTTCATTGCGGTAATCGATTTGCACATCGGGATGAAGGGCGGCGACAAAGGCTTGTTTGCGTTGTGAGACCGTCGTATAGACCGTTTTGCCCGCAGCTTTCGCCAACTGGATGGCCATACTGCCGACACCACCGGCACCCGCGTGAATGAGGACGGTGTGCACCGCATTCAGGTTGGCTTTGCGTAACAAAGCCTGGTAGGCGGTCAAACCAGCGCAGAGACTGGCCGCGGCAGTTTCGAAGCTGAGGGTCGTTGGAATTTTGGCGAGGGCGGCAGCGGGCAAGCAGGTATATTCCGCAAACGTCCCATCTTTGGCTAGGTTTGCGTGACCGCAGACCCGTTGACCCGGGGCAAAGTCAGTGACTTTAGCGCCGACCGCTTCAACGATTCCGGCCACATCCAGGCCTAAAATGTGGGGGTATTGCCAGGCGTCATTGCCACCTAGGACTAATTTGTAATCAACCGGGTTGAGACCGACTGCTTGCGTTTTGATCAAAACTTCGTCGGCTCCCAGCTCAGGCATGGGCCGTTCTTGCCATTCAAGCTGTTCTAAGGAACGATCTGATGGCGCAGGGACAACTAGTGCTTGCATCGACAATCACTCTTTTCTTTAAAGTTTAGTTGTCTTTATTATAACCATTACGTCAATGAAGATTAAACGATAATACGTTGTGTTTGCGCGAATAATGGGCTGACACAAAGATTGACGTTACCGGTTACAATCGGTAAACTAGAGGGTAACAATTGAATTCTCAAAACACTAGGGGTGTCCAAAAATGGGCTGAGATGGTGCTGTAAGTGCCGATCCCTTCGAACCTGTAAGCTCAAACTTGCGTAGGAAAGTGTCATTGCTACTATTAGCGACCACTGGATCGATGTAAGTTGATCAGTGGTCGTTTTTTATTAGCCGTGACCAGGACTAAGGAGGAGACTTGAAATGACGTTACAATTATTGAACACGTTGCGCGATCAAAATCCAATCGTTTTTAACATCGCCAACTTTGTCACGGTCCAAGATGTTGCCAATGGGTTGAATGCGCTAGGCGCGTCGCCCATTATGTCAGCAGAAGTACAGGAAGCGGAGTCAATGGTCCAAATTGCGGGGGCAGTTTGCATTAACATGGGGACGTTGACGACGCAACAGGTCAATCAAATGGCCGTTGTTGGAAAGTTGGCTAATCAGTATCATAAGCCAGTTGTGCTGGACCCGGTTGCGGTGGGGGCGGTGCCTTATCGTAAACAAGTCGCTTTGGACCTATTAGCCAAGTTTTCGGTCGATGTGATTCGGGGAAACGCGGGCGAAATTGCCGCGCTAGCTGACATTGACTGGCAGGCGAAGGGCATTGATGCCGGTGCGGGCCAGGGTGACGTGGTCGAAATTGCCAAACGGTGTGCGCAGCAATTTAACTGTTGCGTGATTTTGTCGGGTCCCACGGATGTTATTACAGACGGCAAACGGGTTGCTAAAGTTGCCAATGGGACGCCACTCTTCCAGCTACACGTCGGGTCGGGGGACTTGTTATCCAGCATCGTTGCTGCGTTTGCCGCGGTGAGCCCGACAGCTATTTATGACGCGGCTCAAGTGGCCTGCGTCGTCTTGGCGGGTGCTGGCGAATTGGTCGCTAGTCAGATGACGGCTGCGCGGCCGGCGACGTTTGCCATCGATTTGATCGACCGGCTGAGCCTCGTCTCAGTGCAAGAGATTCAAGCAATTGCAAAATTAAATTAAATAAGTGAAGGGTCGCGAGAGTTTTATGAATGAATTTCCACAAGTTGCAACGATTGCTGGGACGGATAGCGGCGGTGGCGCCGGTGTCATGGCTGATCTGAAAACGATGCAAGCCCGGCACGTCTTTGGGACCGCAGTCGTCGTTGCCGTGACGGCGCAAAATACGTTGGGCGTGCAAGATTTTATGGCGATACCAACTAAATTGATCGATGAACAGTTTGCCTCATTGGCGGCGGATTTGAAGATTCGCGCTTGTAAGACTGGGATGTTGGCGGACGCTGAACACGTCCATGCCGTTGTTGAAAATTTAAAACGAGTTGATTTTGGACCACTGACGGTCGATCCCGTGATGATTGCCAAAGGTGGCGCTGCACTGCTGGCTGAAGATGCCATTCAGACGGTTCGTGATGAGTTGCTCCCATTGGCAACGGTGGTGACGCCCAACTTACCAGAAGCTGAACGGTTGACGGGACACCGCATCACCAGTAATCAAGACATGGTCGCAGCTGGCCACGCACTACAGGATTTAGGTGCGGCGACGGTCATTATTAAGGGCGGCCACGGCGACAATCCGGATTTGGCGAATGACTTCGTGTTATTGGCGGACGGCACTGCCTTTTGGATGTCGGCACCTCGAATCGAAACGGTACGGACGCATGGCACTGGCGATACGTTGTCGGCTTGCATCACCGCAGAACTCGCGAAGGGTCAGTCCATGGCAGCTGCCATTCAGACAGCGAAAGCTTACGTGGCGGGAACGATTCAAGACGGTATCCAAGTTGGGCATGGTCACGGTCCCTTAAATCATTGGGCAGCGCTCAGTGAGGAGGTGACCATCCATGACGCTTGAGTTTGAACCAGCCCAACTACGCGCCTACTTTGTTTGTGGCACACAAGACGTGGTGGGCCGCGACTTAGAAACGGTCGTACAAACGGCCCTCGACGCCGGCATTACGGCTTTTCAATATCGTGATAAGGGCGCTAGTCAGTTAACGGCCGCCCAACGGTTGACACTTGGTCAGCGATTACGCCAGCGCTGTGCGGACGCGCACGTTCCGTTTATTGTGGATGATGATGTGGAACTCGCCTTAGGATTGCAGGCGGATGGCATTCACGTCGGTCAAAGCGATGACCGCGTGACACAAGTGATTGAACGGGTCGCGGGACAATTATTTGTGGGACTATCCTGTTCGACATTAGCAGAAATTAAAGTGGCTAATCAGATTGATGGCATTGCTTATATCGGCAGTGGGCCAATTTTCCCGACCAATTCGAAAGATGACGCGGATCCGGTCGTTGGGTTAGCTGGCTTACGCGAATTAGTGGCAGCGTCACAACGGCCAATTGTCGCAATTGGTGGAATTACGGTCGACCAGCTGCCGGCGATTGCGGCGACGGGAGCTGCGGGTGCAGCGGTGATTTCAATGCTAGCGCAGAGTCCTGATATGGCTGCGACGGTTAAGGCAATGCTAACGGCAAGTGAGGCGCAACTATGAAGACAGGGCGCTTGTTTCGTAGTCAATTCTTGCTCTGGCTCGGGGCGGCCATCTCAATTGCCGAAATCCTGACGGGAACGTTGATTGCGCCGTTAGGGTTAACGCGCGGGTTAGCGGCGATTATTCTCGGACACCTGATTGGCTGTGGCCTATTTTTGGTGCCAGCTGGGTACTTAGGTGCCAAGCTGCACCGCTCGGCGTTGGCTTCAGCTGAGCTGGCGTTTGGTCAGGGTGGTGTCTGGCTAGCTTCTGGGCTAAATGCTTTACAACTGGTCGGTTGGACCGCCGTCATGATCGTCAATGCCCAGCTAGCAATGAACAGTATCAGCGGGCAGCTATTTGGCTTCAAAAGTCCTATCTTGATGGCAACGATTGTGGCTGTTCTGATTATCGGTTGGTTATTGATGGGCAGTCAGCTCCTATTCAAAATCAACAATTTCGTGGTCGGTTTACTCGTGATTGGGACCGTCCTGATGCTCACGATGGTCTTCATGGCTCCCGCCACCGCACATTCGCTACCGGCAGACAGCCTGACTTTTGGTCAAGCAGTCGAGCTAAACGTCACGATGGCACTGTCCTGGTTACCGCTGATTGGGGATTACACGCAGCGGGTTGACCGACCGTTACCCGTTGCACTGGTCAGCGCTGGGGGCTACATGCTCGGCAGCATCGTGATGTTTGTGACTGGTTTGTTAGTCGTTTTGCGAACAGGCCAAACCGATATCACGGCCCTGTTGACACGCTCAGGTCTCGGGCTGATTGCGTTACTGATCATCGTCTTCTCAACGGTCACGACGACTTTCTTGGATACGTATTCGGCGGCCACCAGTCTGGCGAATTTGACCGGTAGTCGGCATATTAACCGACTCGCAATTGGCGTGACCGTCGTGGGGCTGGTGATTGCGTTGACCGTGGCAATGACCTACTATGAGAACTTCTTGTACCTGATTGGTTCTGTCTTCACGCCATTGTACGCGATTATCTTCGTCACCTACTTTATCCGCAAAGCAACGTTACCATACTGGCTCAATTTTAGTTGGTGGGTGATTGGCATCGTTGCGTACTATCAGCTCCAAAAACTAGACTTTATTGGTGGCACGACGCTATTAGTGCTAGTCGGTTTAGGGTTAGCGGTCTGGTTGAGTGGCTTAGTCGTCAAACTAGCGCCACTGACACGCAGCGAGCTTAGTCGTTGACAATTTCTAATAAAAAGTAAATGATAATCCCATTGGTAATATTCAGTTACCGTGGGATTTTTTTGGAAAGAGGGCAAAGAGAATGAGCAAACCAATTATTGGCATTGCACCTGGCGTGATTACGGTCGACAGCCAGATGTTTCCGGGCCGGCAACGCGATTACGTGAACCGCGATTATTTGCGGTCGATTACGGCTAATGGTGGCGTGCCGCTAGTGTTGCCAGTGACGACGGATGAGACAACGATTGCGCGTTACGTTACGCTGATTGACGGCTTATTATTATGCGGTGGCGCAGACGTGGCCCCCGCGACGTATGGTGAGGAGCCACAGCCCAAGCTGGGTGGGATCGACCCAGAACGAGATCAGTATGAAATGGCGCTGATTCGGGCGACCCACACGGAAGATAAACCCGTTTTAGGTATTTGCCGTGGCTTGCAAATTTTGAACGCGTGCTACGGTGGTAGTTTGTACCAGGACATGAGTTATCTACCGGCGGGCCAAGGGACGCTCAAACACATGCAGGGCCAGTTAGCCGCTTATGGTAGTCATCAAGTGACCGTAACGCCCAAGTCGACCTTGGCGACATACTTAGGAACGACCAAGCTGGCGGTCAATTCATTCCACCATCAAGCATTGAAGCAGGTGGCGGATGGCTTTCAAGCCGTTGCTCAGAGCTCAGACCAGGTCGTCGAAGCCATCGAATCGACGGATGGCGCCTTACAATTAGGCGTCCAGTGGCACCCTGAAATGATGCAGCAAGCTGATTCGATTCAAGCACAACTGTTTGCGCGGTTTGTGGCGGCTTGCTGAATGGGTGAATCGAGATACAGTGATTAAAGTAAATGAACCAGAATAGCGTGCGTCGAGTAGGACCTTGCGCTAGAAATAATAATCACCCCGAGAATCTCCACAAATTCTCGGGGTGATTATTTTACTGTTCAATCTGTGTGTATTTGCGTGACTTAATATAATGGGACTCACGCCCTTAATCCCAACCCCTAACCACAACTTTCCCAATCATATGCTGACTTTCAACCAGCTGATGGGCCAGCCGCAAATTGGCGGCATTGATGGGTGTCAGTGCTTTGGTGAGGGTGGACGAAATCAGGCCTTGGTCCAGCCAAGCCGCAATTTGATTGAGAATGTCATGTTGAGACTGCAGGTCATCAGTGCCGTAGTAAGATTTCGCGTACATCCACTCCCAGGCAAAAGTGCCACGTTTCTTAGTCAGCTTTTTGAGATTGATGGGGCGGTGGTTTTCCGTAATTGAAGCGATGTGACCGGATGGCTTGATTAAGTCGCACATTTCATTCCAATGGCCATCAAGGTCGTTCAGCTCCAAGATATAGTCCACGTATTTTAGCCCGAGTTGATGAACTTCGCGGACCAAGTCATTGCGGTGATTGACGACAAAATCAGCGCCGTGTGCTTTTGTCCAGGCAATACTTTCCGGACGTGAGGCGGTTGAAATTACGGTCAAGCCGGCTAACTTCGCTAACTGGGTCGCAATGGAACCAACCCCACCAGCACCATTGATTATGAGAATCGTCTTTGAGGGTTGCGACTGTGAGGGCGCGGTCAATGGAATCTGTAACTGTTCAAATAGTGCTTCGTAGGCAGTCAGGGCCGTCAGCGGCATGGCTGCAATTTCTTCTGGTCGGATGGTTTTGGGCGCCAGGCCAACGATACGTTCGTCTACAAGCTGGTATTGACTGTCACTGCCGGGCCGTTTGAACGAGCCCGCATAGTAGACTTTGTCGCCAACTTTGAACAGACTGGTCTGGTCACCGACTGCTGTCACGGTGCCATAAGCATCCCAACCAATGATCTTTGGTGCGGAAAGCGGCCGCCGTTTGGCATGACGAACCCCAACGTCGACTGGATTAACGGATACAGCCGCAACTCGGACCAACAAGTCATGTCCACTGACGACGGGCACAGGAAGCGTGACATCTTGTAAGCTGTCCTGTGATTCAACGGGTAATGGTGCATAGAAACCAACTGCCTTCATTTTCTTCATGAGTAACATCCCCCTTAGCTTGCCTTAAATATACGACGTTGTGAGTCAAAAACAAGACGTGAATTTGTTTGCACTTAGTTACAAGCGTGTAACGGTCTCAGGCTGACGCGTGAATGGTATACTGCTTATAAGTTAACCATCAGAAATGGGGATTGTGTATGCATACGAGAAAGATTTTTGACTGCCAGGCAGGGTGCCCGGTTGAAAGTACCTTACAAGTGATTGCTGGCAAGTGGAAGAGCGTTATTTTGTATCATTTGTTAACGAGTGGCGTTTGTCGGTTCAGCGAATTGCAAAAACGAATGCCAGACTGTTCGCGGCGGATGCTGGCATTGCAATTGCAGGAGCTTGAACACGATCAACTGATTAGCAAGCGGGTGTATCCCGTGATTCCGCCTAAGACCGAATACCGCCTCACTGATTTCGGCCTGACGCTAAAGCCAGTCGTGATGGAAATGGAGAAGTGGGGCCGGCTGTATAACGCACGGCAAGTAGCAGATTGACTGTGAAACACAAACTGACATGGCTTATAGTAACCGGGCTAGCACTAGGCTTGGTAGCTTGATCTGATGCGCACATGACGGATAGCGTCGAGTTGGTGTAAGGATACTGCTGTGAAACCAGCCCTGTTAGCAGGATTGGTTGTTGCTGGTTCTAAGAGGCTTTTCTAACCGCAAGTTTCTCGAGTGTGTAACTGGCGCAGAATGTTTCACGTGAAACATTTGGTCACACAAGTTGTTTCATCACAGCTAAGAGGTATTACCCCAGTGACCAACTATGTAAGCTGAAATTGCGAAACGACTCATTAAACTATCAATGATGATAGCGGTTACGTATAATAGAGATAGTTTAAGTTGAACGTGGGGGTGATATTGTGAAACAAATTGAAATGGGTATGCGAATTACGACCAATCAGCAGAAGATATATCGCGTGATTGCGGTCGTTAATCAGGGACAACAAATCTTGGCACGGCCAATCGAACCAGAAACAGCACCAGTTGAGGTGATTGCTGCAACCGATATTGTTCAGATAACCGAACAAAAACCAACTAAAGCAACCGGGCTATCTTTGGATACCGTTGCGGTCGTTGGTCAACGATACATTGACAATATCATTCCAGCGCTGGCTGAACTAGAAGTTGGCTTACCAGTGCTGTTGCAACGCGAGTCTAACAATCAGTATGATGACAATGCCATCTCAGTATGGACGTGCCAGCATGAAAAACTGGGTTATATTGCCCGTTACCAGAATCAGCCCTATGCTGCCTTGATGGATCAAGGTCAACTGTTGTATGGCACAGTGACCGAATTGGACAAAAAGCAGCAGCATCTATCCGTGATGGTCTGGCGCACGACTACTGGCGAAAGTTCGGTAGAAGCGATGCAGGCGCGTCAACAGTTGACGACGCAATCAACCTCACTGGGGGCGATGCCCAAACACTTATTGCAAACGCCATTAGGGACTTTAGTCGTACTGTGCAATGGTCGGCCTATCAATTATCAACGCGTGCCACTGTCGCCCTGGTTGACGCCGGATGATGCCTTGCAAGTCACCAAACGTTATTTAATCACCCCGGATTGGTCACAAGTTCCGGCCAACAGTCTAGTCACGTGCCAGGTGACGGCTACCGCGGATGTCGTCCAGCGCTGGCAAGATGATCGCATCTCGGCGGCAGTATTGACCAATGCTAGCAGTTTCTACGTAGTTGGGCTCAGTGCGCAAACGCGGACCGGTTTAAATGATAATTTAGTTGATGATGGCAGTCAGGCGGCTGTGATTTATCGTGTTGGCCAGCTCAAGGCACACGAACAGGCTGGGTTCATGGTTAGCTGGGCCCCATTTGGTGATCCACGGGTGCAACCGGCGCTAAAACTGGCCTTGCAATTTACTTCTCAACCAGTGGTGCCGTATCAACCCAAGACGCCGAGTCAAACGCACGCGACCTTCACCCAGCAAGAGCTCGCTGCTATCCTAGTGTCGGCGTTGCCTAATTATCAGGGTGGTCAGCGCTTAGAGCCAAGTGTGACAGCCATTACGGTCGAAAAAATCCGCCAAACACTTGGAGACCAAGCTTATCATGCACTGGCTAATTACCAACAATACGTACAGTTAGCGGCTACCAGCACTGAAGACGTGGACGAAACGTTGCTACAAGCCTTGATTCACGCGGTCGTCTATCATGAAATCACGACGATGCACTATTATCAGCCCACGGTCGGGATGGTCGATCACGTCATTTATCCGTTGCAGTTATTCAGTACGACAACTAAGGATGATGAGTCCCAACTAATTGGTTGCCTGGCATTTTATAACTATGCGATGTTTGAAATTCAACAGGTACCGTTAACGGCAATTGGCCGCATTGCAATCATCGCTGACCCGGAGCATCCACAAATGACGCCCACCACCGAAAGCCCCGACTGGTTACGTATCTTTCTTCGTGGTTGGAATGATGATGTTGAATGAATGGTCAAAATTGTTTACGTGGCTGACAGAGGCACTCACCGAATAGGCGGTTTAGGCTAGAAAATCAAATAATCCCAAAAATAGACGGTTCAAGAATTGGAAGCTTTCTTGAACCGTCTATTTAGCGTCTAAAAGGGGCCGTAACTGCAGCGTCTCACGCATAGCAGCAGCGAACGTTTTTATTTAGCGCGCTTATCGCTGATAAAGTCACTAGCAATCGATGGCCACCGAGACCAACCGCTACGACTGCGAGTGACGATAATCGCCAAGTGATAGTCGCAAGCGGCGGTCGAATGACGGAGTGACCAAATTTCATCGGCAGCGCATCCACTGTCGGACTGATTGCATCAACACTGAGTCTACTGAGGATGCGCCTGTAAATATTGTTGCCCCGCGTGAATCATGTCGGCGTTTTGCTGATTCAATAATGGTGGCAAGTTGTCGAAGGCGAAATAATCTAGTTTGAGCGTTTCGTCAGTGGCATGGGTCAATGCTTGACCGCCAACTGGTTTGACCAAAAAGAGGGCACTGATTGTCTGGGCGACGTCGCCATTGGGATAAGCTGTCTCGCCCTTGTCGAAGATGGCGATGCGATCAACGATTTCAACGTCGATCCCGCTATCTTCCTTATATTCCCGGACGCAAGCCGCCGCGTACGTCTCACCGTATTCCAAATAGCCTCCGGGTAAGCTCCAGTTATGCGTATCGGTGCGCAGATTCAGTAGGACCTGTTGCTGATCGTTGACCAAAATACCAGCTGCAGTGTTCAAAATGATTGGTTTGTGACCGACTAAGGCCCGGATTTCTTTAATATAATTTGCCATGACGAAACCTCATTTCTAGTTTGATTACCCTTATTATACCGATTATTGCCGTTGAAAGTGGTGAGTTGATAAATTTCTACAGAGTTAGCTGAAACCGCGTGAAATCGGGTGCGTTCTAACCATGTGTCGGGAAATGCGTTTGCGTCGGTGCGTTTTTTTAGCTATGATAAAGGCTATATACCATTCTGCCTGCTATGGGCGGTGTGAGTTCTTTGATTTATGAAAAGAGAGTATTTTATGCAGAGAAAACTAAGTACGGGCCAGATGCAAATGATTGCACTGGGCGGCACGATTGGGGTCGGACTGTTCATGGGTTCGAGCTCGACCATTAAGTGGACCGGGCCGTCCGTGCTAATTGCATACATCGTATCAGGGGCCTTTTTATACCTGATAATGCGGGCGTTGGGTGAGATGTTGTACGTCGACCCTAATACCGGTTCGTTCGCCAAGTTTGCTTCCGAATACATTCACCCAGTCTTCGGTTATCTCACGGCTTGGAGCAATATCTTTCAATTCGTGGTCGTCGGGATGAGTGAAATGATTGCGCTGGGCGGCTATTGTCGCTATTGGTGGCCGAACTTACCGGACTGGATTCCGGGTCTGATTGCCATCGTCTTCCTATGTGCGGCCAACTTGATTTCGGTCAAAATGTTCGGGACGCTGGAAACCTGGTTCTCGCTCATCAAAGTGATTACGATTATTTTGATGATTATTGCCGGATTAGGATTGATTATTTTCGGGATTGGGAACCATGGACAGCCGATTGGAATTAGTAACTTGTGGACGCATGGCGGATTCTTCACTGGTGGCGTCAAGGGCTTCGTGTTCGCGTTAGCCATTGTTCTCGCATCATATCAAGGGATCGAGCTCATCGGGGTCACTGCCGGAGAAGCCGAAAATCCACAAAGTACGATCGTCAAAGCGATTCGTTCGACCGTCGCACGGATTTTGATTTTCTACGTCGGCGCCATCTTCGTCATCGTCAGCATTTATCCGTGGAATCAACTCAGCCAGATTGGCTCGCCGTTTGTACAAACCTTCGCGAAAATTGGGATTACCGCGGCCGCTTCAATTATCAACTTCGTGGTCATCACCGCTTCACTGTCCGGGACAAACTCCGGGATCTACAGTGCGAGCCGGATGACCTACACGTTGGCTGAAAGTCATCAATTACCGAAAAAGATGACGTTGTTGAATCGCCACGGGGTACCCTTTTATTCCGTGATTGCGATTGCAACTGGGATTCTGATTGGGGTCGTTTTAAACGTCGTCTTACCAATGTTCTTCAAGGATGCCGGTGAAATCTTCGTCATGGTTTACAGTTCGAGTGTGCTACCCGGAATGGTGCCATGGGTCGTTATTTTAGTGAGTCAGATTGCTTTTCGGAAGCAAAATGCGGCTAAGATGAAAAACCATCCGTTCAAGATGCCATTTTCACCGTATTCCAATTATTTAACGTTAGCTTTCTTAGCCTTAACGTTGCTCTTTATGTTTATCAACCCAGAAACACGTTATTCGATTTTAGTCGGTGTCGTCTTCTTGATCGTGATGACCCTGATTTATTTCCGCAAATATGCTGGGAACAAGGAAGATAACTTGTAATTTTAGATGGACCAATTAAGGTTCTTGCTGGCAGCGGCAAGAACCTTTTATTTTGCCCATTTGTTGCGGTAAAATTAGGTAACGTTTATTAAGACTGCGTTGCTATTAATATTAATATCAAAGTTAATAGCAACTTTGATAGCAATGTTAATCGTAAAAACGAGCGCATAAAAACTCAGAAAAGTGGTGGCGAGATGGTTAAACAAGGACGTTATGCAGGTGTCAGTAAGCAAAAACGGCTCCGGCAATTAAAACAGCGACATCAAGCACAGGAACAGCGCGCGATTCGGCCTGGTGCAGTCGGTGAATTTCTGCAGGTGCGGTACCATTTAACACAGGCCGGCCAACAGCGGCCAGTCATGCGACAGACGATGCAACGCTTCATGTCGCGGTGGTTGGCGAATGCCCAAGATTTGCTAGATGAAGACGAGCAAACGACCTGGTCCATGACAGCACTCACCAAACAGGCAATGCAGCAATTCAATCGGCAACTGCCTTGGCAGGGGTATGCGCTGCTTGATCAGGAGATGCCCCGTTGGACGGCGTTTTTAACTAAAGAAGTTCCTGCCGTTCCGCTGCAAGAACGGATTAGTTTAGTAGAACCACTGACAACTGAGACGTGGCGCGCCTGTCTGACCGAGCAGTTAGCGGTTAACACGATGCTAGCGATGACTCACAATAATCGGCAACAACTGCAACAAGTCCAGACAGACCAGATTCAGAGCTTGCAGACCAGCATTCAAACGGCGAATGGCGTTGACTGGGAGAAGGTTGCTCAATTATTGGGACCGACCGTCACGGAACCGAATCTATTGACGAGCACGATGATGGATAACAAGACAAAACAATGGCTGGAACGGTTAAATAAATTGACACCAGCTAAGTTCAGCACTGATGTTGAATGATTAGTCAATAAAGGAGCGAGTGAGATGCATTTCATAACGTCAGACCATGTTCAGTTAGATTATACGGACCAGGGTAGCGGGCAACCAATCGTTATTTTGACGGGCTTTGGTGGCTCGAAGGATATTTGGCACGCCCAAATCCCAGTATTGGTGCAAGCGGGCTATCGGGTTATTAATCTGGATGGTCGGTGTCAAGGTCTGTCGGAGCACACGGTTAAGGGATTGCGGATGAGTCGCCGAGCCGTCGATGCCCATGAATTAATTGAAAAGTTGCAGCTAAAGCAGCCGATTCTGTTAGGTAACTCAATGGGTGCAGCGACCTGGTTTGCTTACGTTTCACTATATGGTGATACGGGAATGGGAATTAAGGCGTTGATCGATGTCGACCAGTCACCTAAGATGATCAATACCCCCGACTGGCCATACGGCTTCAAGTCGGTTCAGTGGGTCGACTTTCCGGACTATTTCCGGATGCCGCTCGGTCACTCGACGTTCAAACACATCGATGATGATACTTACGCGCGGGTCACGGCCGTGGAAGAACAGGCACCCTTTGATGGCAAGCTGATGTTCCCACTATTAGTCAACCATGCGGTCCAAGACTGGCGTGACATCGTTCGGCAACTCACCGTCCCATTCCTGATTATTGCAGGCGAGAAATCGCCATTCTTTGATTCAGATTTCGCTGCAGTGGCGGCTAAAATGGCGCCATTAGGGCAAAGTGTCGTGGTTCCAGATGCCGGTCATATTGTGATGGCGGAGCAGTCGGCAGCGTTTAATGAGGCGTTGTTGGCGTTTTTGAAGACGCTGTAGACTTTAGGAAAAACAAGTGACTTAAATAAGCAATCCAGTTGAAAAGTGCAGTGCGATTGGCAAACTTTTGCCAATCGCACTGCACTTTTTGAATGCAACGTTAACAGTCGGATCTAGGTCGAATTATTTTAACTTAGTTTGCGCTTACAATCGTTGACACGAACAACTTTTGCCTGTTGCAAATGATTGGATGCTTGCGCGATAATAGGTGCATAATCTAAACATAATTGGAGGACATGTAAATGAACGAACCGTATGGTGTGGGCTTAGATATCGGGACGAATTCGGTCGGTTGGACCGTCGTCGATATGAACGGACGTGTTAGAAAGGTCAAGGGGAAGACAGCTCTTGGAGCACGGTTATTTAAGGAAGGTGCAACTGCCGAGGATCGTCGTGGCTTTCGGACAACTCGACGCCGTCTAAAGCGGGTAAAGTGGCGGTTGCGATTGTTACGCGAATTTTTTGATCAACCAATCAGTAAAATCGATCCGAATTTTTTTGCCCGGCGTAAGTATTCGGATATCTCGCCTCGGGACCCGAACTACAATGGATTGGCAAAAACGCTGTTCAATGACAGGACTGATCAGGAATTTTATCATGACTATCCCACAATTTACCATTTACGAGACAAGTTGATGACGAGCGACCGGAAATTTGACATTCGGGAAATCTACTTGGCAATTCATCATATTGTCAAATACCGCGGGAATTTTTTGCGTACCGGACCAGCCAGTCAATATGGTAGTGCAAGCTTGCATTTAGCGACTAGCTTCCAGAAGCTTAATGATCTGTTTGCTCAGTCCGAGGAGACGTTAAATCTTAAGTTGGTAACTGATGAGGCACAACTTCAACAAATCCAGCAGATTTTGGTACGGACAGATTTGTCGCGTTCGGACCAGCAAAAACAAATTTGGCCACTTATGGCAGTTTTGACGGGAGCGACCGCTGCTGAAAAAAAGCGTCAAAAGAATGTTGTCGTTGAACTGTCGAAGGCGCTGGTCGGCCTTAAAACGAAGATGAACGTGGTGACACTAACGGAAGTTGATGCCGGAGTAGTAAAGGATTGGACCTTTACGTTGGAGGAAAGCCAAGACAAGCTTCCGGAAATTGAAGAACAACTAAGCGAAGTTGGACAACACATTATGGATGAAGTGATCCAACTATATGCTAGCATCAACCTCGCGCAACTGATTCCAGCAGGTAAGCGCTTTTCACAACACATGGTTGAGAAATATAAGCATCATGAAAAGAATCTAGAGCTGTTAAAAGAATATATTCACTCACAGTCTGATTCCAAACGTGGTCGCGAGATTCGCGCAACCTATGACCGATATATCGATGGTGTCGAGAGCAAACCAGTCACGCAGGAAATGTTCTACAAAGATTTAATGAAATACGTTGAGGCTGATGCTACATCGAATCATCTGGCAGCGGAGATTAAAGCCGAAATTGACTCGGAGCAATTCATGCCGAAGCTGCGTACCAAGCAGAACGGCTCAATTCCATATCAAGTCCAACAATATGAATTAGATCAAATAATTAGTCATCAGAAAAAGTATTATCCATGGCTTGGTGAAGAAAACCCCGTTGCTGAACGGCGCGGCAAGTTCCCATATAAGTTGGATGAACTAGTTGGTTTTCGGGTGCCTTACTATGTTGGACCACTCATTACAAAAGAGGACCAACAAGCCACTTCTGGCGCTGGTTTTGCGTGGATGGTCCGTAAAGCAGAAGGTCCAATTACACCATGGAATTTTGATCAAAAAGTTGATCGGATTGCTTCAGCGACGGCGTTTATTCAACGGATGCAAACAACGGATACTTACTTGATTGGTGAGGATGTCCTCCCAGCACGTAGCCTGATTTATCAGCGCTTCATGGTGCTCAATGAATTGAATAATATGCGAGTTGAGGACCAACAGCTGGCGCCGCGACAAAAACAACGTCTGTATAATCAAGTGTTTAAGCAACACCAACATGTTAGCGTCAAAAATATTCAGCAGAATTTGATGGATGCCGGTGAGTATCGAGAAGCGCCCAAAATAACGGGACTCGCTGACCCTAAAGGATTCAATAGCTCGCTATCAACGTATCATGATTTCAAAAAGATTTTGCCTGAAGCAATCGCCGACGAACATAAGCGGGCTGATATTGAAAAAATTATTTTATGGTCAACGACGTTTGAAGACAGTGCCATTTTTAAGCAGAAGCTTGAAGAAGTGGCCTGGTTGACGGATGCCCAACGTAAACAGCTTAGTGGACTACGATACCGTGGTTGGGGACAGTTGTCGCATAAATTACTGACCGCCTTTAAGGACGACAACGGGCGTTCCATCATGGATGGCTTGTGGGAGACCAGCGATAACTTTATGCAGCTGCGTAAGCGACCTGCAATTGAAACGCAGATTAAAGAAGCTAATCAAGCTAATCTAACTGATGCGGATATCCAAGATACCATCAACGAATTGTACACGTCGCCACAGAATAAAAAAGCCATTCGTGAAGTGATGCTGGTACTAGACGATATCAAGAACGCGATGCACGGGCAAACACCAAGCTGGATTTTCGTTGAAGCAGCGCGCGGCGGTGGGGTTGCAGGTCGGCGGACGCAATCACGGTCCAAACAAATTGTGGAAGCTTACAAGAGCACAGCTAAAGAAATCGTTAGTGAAAAAGTTCAGCATGAATTGAATGAAAAGATTAAAGCCAAGGCTGATTTTAATACGCGGCTTGTGCTCTATTTCTTGCAAAATGGTCGCGACCTATACACCAATGAAACCATCAATATTGACCGATTATCAGAGTACGATATCGACCACATTTTGCCGCAATCATTAGTCAAAGATGACTCGTTAGATAACCGGGTACTGACTAGTGCGCGGATTAATCGAGAAAAAAACGATACGTTTGCTAGTGAGAAATTCGGTCGTAAGATGGGCGCACAATGGCGAGAATTACATCGGAATGGCTTAATGACGCAACGCAAACTTAATCACTTGCTGATGCGACCAGATGAGATTAGCAAGTACGCGACTGGCTTTATCAATCGGCAATTGGTTGAAACGCGTCAAGTCATCAAGCTGGTGGAAGAATTAATCAGCTCGGAATACCCAGCAGCGTCAATTGTGGCCGTCAAAGCCAATCTAACACACCAATTCCGACAGACATTCAATTTTCCGAAACTTCGTGAAGTCAATGATTATCATCATGCGTTTGATGCGGCTTTAACAGCGTTTATCGGAACGTATTTATTGAAGCAGTATCCGAAACTGGAACGATTCTTCGTTTATGGCAAGTTTGCTAAGCAGCCGATTAATTTGACGCGATTCAATGTCATTCGCAAGCTGGCAGTTGCGGAGGAAGCAATTGCCAACATCGAAACAGGTGAAATTTTGTGGGATAAGACGGCTGATATTAAGTATTTTGAAAAGCTGTACAACTACAAGCGACTACTAGTGACGCATGAGGTACGAGAGAATTATGGTGCGATGTTTGACCAAACAATTTTCAAAGCGACGGATAGCCGTAAGCGGTTGATTCAGAAGAAGAAAGGTTTCGCAACGGAGACTTATGGAGGCTACACTGGTCGTACGCTAGCTTACTTGACCATTGTTAAGGTAGTAACTAACAAAGACACCCAATATCAAGTGGTGGGTGTTCCAACAACTATGGTGACCCAAATTCAACAATTGGAAGCTACTGGTTTGACTAGTAAACAAGCGGTCACAAAGGCTGTCGGGGCAATGATCAATGAAAATAATAAGAAGTTACAATCTTATGAAGTACTACTGCCCAAGGTCCGCTTTGAACAAGTTGTACGAGATGAAGTGAAGGGGCACATTCATCGGTTCGCATTAGGGACAGACACTTATTATCATAATATTCAAGAACTTTATTTACCGTTAACGATTCAGCGGGCGTTTTTGGGAAAGCGGAATGACACTGATGCTCAAACGGAGCAGAATTTATTGACAGTCTTTGAGACAACGTTAGCTCAAGTAAATCGGTATTTCCCACTCTATGAGATGAATAAGTTCAAGCAGATTTTGAATAGTGCTCAAGAGAAATTTGCAGCGTTGCCGACTAAGAATAAAACGGTCAAAAATAAATTAGTGACTGGTAAAGATGGTGTATTGAATAATTTGTTTATCGGTTTACATGCAAATGCATTGCTTGGTGATTTAAAGATTCTGGGGATGAAGACCGGTTTTGGAAAATTACAAGTTCCGGGCGGTTTGAAGCTAACCGACCAAGCAGAAATTATTTATCAATCTCCAACGGGATTATTTGAACGGAAAGTGGCACTAAAAGATTTGTAGAAAAAAAGATGTCGTCCAGTAAATGGGCGACATCTTGATACATATGTAATGGTCCGAATACGGACTCAAAAGGTGAAACTCGGCAAAATGCCTTGTTTGATCTTGACGCTAGTAGTCATATCAAGAAGGTTTAGAACTTGATACAAGTGAATCTTATCATGGAAAGTGAAATTAATCAAGGGAGCTGTTATGAATGGGATGGCGCAATGTGATTATTACGCAACATGCTAAAGTTTCGTATTCGATGAATCGGATTATTGTTCAGACCAGTGCTGACAAACATGTGATTCCAGTGAGCGATATCCAGTTATTGTTAGTGGGGACGACTCAAGCTGTGATTACTAGTGCGGCTTTATGTGCATTAGCTGAAGCACATGTGAAGGTGATTTTCACAGATCACCAAGGCGAACCAATCAGTGAGGTCAACGACTATTATCCAACACGTCGAACGGCAAAGTTAGTTCGGCAGCAAGTTGCCTGGCCAGAAAGTAGAATTGCCAAGCTATGGACGAAGAATATTGGCAGTAAAATTCTTAATCAGATTCAAGTTATTGATTTTGTTGGTGGCAACGTTCAGCCGCTCGTTGATGAGTTGGACAAGTTGGAGTTAAACGATGTGACTAATCGCGAAGCTGTCGTGGCCAATAAGTATTTCTCATTGCTGTTTGGCGAGGACTTTTATCGACGAGATTTTAGTCCCATCAATGCAGCGTTGAACTATGGATATGCCGTCCTACTATCGATGGTCAACCGTGAGATTGTTATGAATGGCTATCTCACTTGTATCGGAATCCATCATGAAAATAATGAGAATGAATTTAACCTAGGTTCTGATTTGATGGAGCCATTTCGACCAATTGTTGATCAATGGGTCAGTCAGCAACGTTTTGACGAATTCACGCCAGATGTCAAGATTGGCTTGGTTTCATTGTTGGATTTAGAGATTGGATTCAATGGACATCAAACAATTGTCAGTCACGCGATTACAACGTATGTTGCAGATTGCCTGCATTACTTAAGCAGCGAAACAGAAGAGTTGAAGATTGAGGTGAAATTACCAGATGAGGTATCGAGTCATGCGATTAATAGTCATGTTTGATGTTCCAATGGACACATCGGATCAACGGCGTGCTTACCGGCATTTTCATAAGGCACTGATTCGTGAAGGCTTTTTAATGATGCAGTATTCAACCTATGTTCGAGTTTGCGTTAATAAGAAGGCGGCTGAATTTGTGGAAAAGCGCATTGCGCCACTGGCACCCAAGGGTGGAAAAGTGCAGACGATGACGGTCACTGAGAAACAGTATCAAGCAATGCACTACATTCAAGGTACACCTAGCACGGATGTTCTAAATTCAGCTGAAAGGACAATCGTCATATGAATCTAACATATTACCCATTTCCACCGTTTAAAATCAACACTGGTCAGGTCAATGTCTTAGACTTAGGAAACAGTCAAATGTACGCAGATATCTGTCAGGGATTTCGTGACCGGACGGATGACTTGCGTGTAAGCAACGATAATCTCGAATTGCAAACAACGAGCAGTCAATGCAGCTGGTATGGCGACTTGATGTTATCAGTCGATTTAAACCGTTTGTTTATGAAGAAGATACAGGCCCAGATTATTAAGTTAATGGCCGATGAACAACAAGTAGCGGTCTTGGACCAAAGCCGATCCATGATTGCCAAAGTGATGGAAGCAAGTTTTCTATTGGATCTGCCACTAGATGTAGAGGAAGCGCCGGGCCTAGAACAAGCTTTGAAGTTTGCTGGAATTCACTTTCCCACGGATTTAACGCATAATCCTAGTGCAGTTTTAGAAGCGCTTGTTCAAACTCATGTTGAGCTAGGACTCAAGCAATGCCCTGTAATGACCAATGTCAGCCACTATTTGAACCCGGAACAATGGGCCGTTTTTGAACAGCAAGTGGCAGATTTAGACATCACGGTTATTATCATTGAATACTCAGAAATGAATCGGATGGAAAAGTTCAAGAATTGCTGTTATTATTATGTTGACGAGGATTTAGTAGACTGGCGTGATATGAATTAATTAGTGGATTATGTGAGAATGCCGGTCTTGAATAGTAGTCATATCAAACAGGTTTAGAACTGTATTCGCAAGAAATACGGTAAAGGACGCGTCTTGAATAGTAGTCATATCAAACAGGTTTAGAACCCGATTATAAAGAATTTGGCGCGTGGAAGCGTCTTGAATAGTAGTCATATCAAACAGGTTTAGAACTTCTGGACTTAGAACGCCCATCAACCAAGCGTCTTGAATAGTAGTCATATCAAACAGGTTTAGAACTATCTCATGTGATCTAGCGACTCACTACTGTCTTGAATAGTAGTCATATCAAACAGGTTTAGAACTGATTACCTTGCTGAAAGCCAACCGTATTTGTCTTGAATAGTAGTCATATCAAACAGGTTTAGAACACTATTAAGCGGCTATGGATTAATAGTTTAGTCTTGAATAGTAGTCATATCAAACAGGTTTAGAACGCTATTGGCTATCTGATTTGGGTATTCAAGGTCTTGAATAGTAGTCATATCAAACAGGTTTAGAACAAACGTCTTTGGCATAGCCATTCATTGGCTGTCTTGAATAGTAGTCATATCAAACAGGTTTAGAACTAGATTCAGAGAAAGAATTAGAACCAGAGCGTCTTGAATAGTAGTCATATCAAACAGGTTTAGAACAAACCATACCATTAGAACCAACAACACAAGGTCTTGAATAGTAGTCATATCAAACATGTTTAGAACTGATGGTTGGTCCTAATCCGGCAATTGCAGGTCTTGAATAGTAGTCATATCAAATAGAGTTAGAGCACTTTTCTTAGTATGTATTTGTACGCGCCTAGTCAAAGAAAGTCCGTTGTTAGATCTATATTTTAATCCTAGGGATATTTGACCGGGGGTCGCTAAGGGCTTAGCTCATACGAGTAAGATCAGATTGTCACTAGGTGGACGATAAATTCTTTCTTTGAGAAAAAGGTTTGGCATCTTTCTCGATAATCGATGTCTTCTGCAATGACATCTATGCTTAGGCGCATACAGGGAGATGTTCATAATGACAGTAAAAGTACAAAAACAGGGTCATTCGCTAATGATTCCGATACCAACGGATTTTCATGTTATGGAGAACGCAGAATACCAGCCGGTTATGGATGATGACAACGGAATCTTATCGTTTATCCCAGTGCATAAGAATATCTTTGAACAAAATCCTGACTATGATTTCCAAGCCGCACTCAAAGAAATGAGTTTACCCGATAATGGGAAACTGGTTGGGAAAGAAAACGTTTGGAAATGAAGTAGAAATAGCATAGCAGTCATACAAGATTAATCTGGATCTTTACGGAGCGTCAATACTGGTCATGATTAGTATGGTGGTGGCCGTAATCCAAATTTCCCTATACAACCCAAAAACCGCCCGACCCACCAGGTCGAGCGGTTTTTATTCGGCAACTAAACTAATCAAGCACGCGGTCTTTACCCATTCGCCGGAAACGGATGAACTTCCCAATTTCGGTCACAATCAGAACGACGATCCCGCAGACAATTGGGATGCCCCAACCATACCAGAAGTTGATGCTGGTCGTATGGAAGACGGATTGCATGAATGGCAAGTAAATGATGCCAAGCTGGAGGAGAATCAGAATACCGATAATGTAGAACGCCATCTTGTTTTGGAAGAAATACTTGGAAATGACGGGGTGGTCGTTTCGCAAGTTGAAGAGGTAGAAAATCTTACCAAAGATGATGATGTTCAGTGACATCGTACTACCGACCACGTTCGGTAAACCAAGTGCGGTCAAGTAGTCGTAGGCGAAGATTCCGAGTCCTGAAATCAGGAAGGAAACGTAGCCAATTTCGAAATAATCAAGCTTCGACAATAACCCGGACTTCACGTTTCGTGGTCCCCGTGCCATAATGCCGGCTTCGGGTGGCTCGAAGATGAAGGCGAACTGGATGGTCAACGCAGAAACCATGTTGATCCATAACAGCTGGGTCGGATAGAGCGGTAATTCGTGGCCCATCAAGATACTAATGATGACCACCAGGCCTTCAGCAAAACTCGTTGGTAATAAGAAACGAATCGTCTTACGGATGTTATCGAAGACGTGGCGACCTTCACGAACGGCGGCGACGATATCGGCGAAGTCGTCATCAGCCAGCACCATGTCAGCCGATTCCTTCGCAACTTCAGTCCCCTTGATTCCCATTGCAACCCCAATATCGGCTTGCTTAAGGGCGGGCGCGTCGTTGACACCGTCCCCAGTCATGGAAACGACGTGGTTGTTCGCCTGTTGGGCACGCACAATTCGTAGCTTGTTGTTCGGTGTGGCCCGCGCGAAGACATTGTAGTCGTCAATGTGTTCTTGCAACTGCTGATCATCCATCGCGTCGATTTCGGGACCAGTGATTGCCTTGACGTTAGCAGCCAAGTTCAGCTTATTGGCAATCGCCATCGCGGTGTCAGGGTGGTCACCGGTAATCATCTTAACGTCGACCCCCGCTTGCCGTAATTCGGCGATTGCGGTCGCAGCTTCTTCACGTGGTGGGTCAATGATACCGACGAAACCGGCTAAGTGTAACCCGCTAATTGCTTTCGGGTCGATATCAGTAACGTCATCATCAACGACTTGGTAAGCGAGCGCGACAACCCGTAGACCATCAGCAGTCAAATCGTCCATCGCGTTATCCCAATAGGCCGTTTGGTTAGCTTGGTCGGTCAAACGCAGGACGGTTGCTGGTGAACCTTTGACCATCAATAGGCGTTGGCCGTCTAAGTCAGCTAGTCGTGCGGAGAAACGGAAGGCGGAGTCGAACGGTAATGACTCGATTTCGTCAACTTCTGGGTCGTGACCGGTCATCTTACGAAACAGCGTCGTTAAAGCACCGTCAGTTGGTTCACCAGTCAGTTCCCAACGATTGTTTTCAAAATGCAGTTCGGCGTCAGTTGTTTGACCCGCAATTTTAACGAGCCATTCCATTGCTTTGTCTTGATGCCAGTCCACTTTTTGACCATTGAGTTTTAAGTGACCATCGAAGTTGACGCCACCATTATCATCGTAGCCGACCCCGGTCACGTCAAACGTGTGCTCAGGTGTCACGACTTTGGTGACCGTCATTTCATTTTTAGTTAATGTCCCAGTCTTATCGGTGTTAACAATGTCAACGGCACCCAAAGTTTCCACGGCTGGTAAGGATTTGACGATGACGTTTTTCTTCGTCATCTGACGGGTCCCCATGGCTAATACGACTGAGGTACTAGCGGGTAATCCTTCCGGCATGGAACCAACCACCATCGTAATGACGGCAATTAGCAAGGTTGGTAGACTGTAGGTGTCCATGACCATCCCTAATAAGAATAACAGCACCGCTGCAACCACGATTGCGATTGAGAGGCCGACACCCAGCGAATTCAAGTTCCGCATCAATGGTGTCGTAGTTTCTTTGACATCACTCACGGATTGCTGGATATGACCAATTTCGGTATCGGCGGCGGTCGCTGTTACGATTCCGACGGCTGAACCACTTGTCACGGCAGTTGAGGCGTAGACCATGTTTTTGCGGTCCGCCAGTGCTAGTGACGTGTCAGTCATCGGTTCTTCTTGCTTTTCAACCGGGTTGGTTTCACCCGTCAAAACGGATTCTTGCACGTTGAAGTTATCCGCGGAGATCAGTCGCATGTCGGCAGGCACAGCATCACCGGCTTCCAAGTTGACTAAGTCCCCAACGACTAATTCGCGGGCGTCGATTTCTAACTTTTTACCGTCACGGATGACGAAGTTTTTGGAAATCAGCATTTCACGAATTCGTTCGAGGGCGTTGCCGGCCTGACGTTCCTGGACGTAACCGATAATGGCGTTGGCAATAATAACCAGTCCAATAACGATAGAATCGGAATAGTGGTGCATGAAGAACGTCAATACTGCGGCAGCAGCAAGAATGTAGATAATACTATTATTAAACTGCTTGATGAATTGGACGAACCGCGACGTACGCTTAGTCTCCAGTTCGTTGCGCCCGTTATGTTGTAAACGAGCGGCAGCTTCAGCCGTGCTCAATCCATTTTCAGGATCAGTCGCGTACTTGTTAGCTAAGGCTGATTCATCAAGCTGCCATAAGTTATCCGCATCGGGAGGGTTCTGAGAGTCGTTTTGCGCGTCATTATTCGCGCTCAACGACTGGTTGTTGTCATCATTTATCATTCAATTCGCTCCTTAAAAATAAAATTATTACCGGTGAGGTTCTGTAAAATCACGACGTTTATTGCGTGTTAAGTAGGCCAATTTCGCCACATCCTTTCTGATTAAAACTATTATAAATAATATTATATACGAACAATCACGTTGATTACCATTAAAATATTTGACAAATTCATGACTAATTATTACGTTGGTTGCAATAATATATCAGATTTTGACGGACTTGTCGCTGAAAAAGACCGGTGGGCGCGTTATTTTCCACCAATCAGGGTAAAAATCAGTTACAGGCGTAAAAATGAGCTCCGGCAGTCGCACCGACTCAGCAAGCACTAGCTGAGGATGCGGCAACTGGGACTCATTATCTGATGATTAAACGTGAGTAATTCATAACGGTAGTAGGTTAAACCCGGCATCCAAGCTGTAGCGTGACGATGTTTAGTGCGTCGCCACAACTTAGCTTTCGACCGGATCCTTCATTAATAGCCAGAGGATGAGGTAAGCAATGATACCAGGAAACATCGGTGAGATGGCTAGAAGCACGAATACCAAGCGCGTAATGTTGGCATTCCAGTTGAAATGTTCAGCGATGCCCCCGATGACACCAGCCAGCACCCGATTGGTAGCAGAACGATGAATATTGATTTTCATGAGTTAATACCTCCTTTTGATATTAACTATAATGTAGCAGGTTTAGACATTGAACGCTACCAATTTAATCAGTCAAATAGGGATGCTGCGTGAGGACGGTCGTGTAGTAGGCGATTTCACTAACGGCACGTTGTAAACCGCTTTCGTAGCGGCTCGCTAAAGGTGCGTCCGGGATGACTTGTCCGTCAGCTTGGAGTGTTTGGGGGACGTTGCCGACGGGTGTTGGTTTAGGTAGGACCACCATTCCTAATCGTTGCAAGACGGGGACGAGTGCTGCAGCGCCAAATTGGCCACCCCGCATGTTATCCGAGTACGAGATCAGTTTGACTGGTTTTCGCAACCCTTCGAAGGCCAAAAAATCTAAGGCGTTCTTTAGGCCTGCGGGCATCGCGTGATTATATTCCGGCGTTAGGATGATGTAGCCGTCCATGGCTGCCATGTCGTCTAGCCATTGCTGCTGATTGGCAGGAAGCTGGCGGTGGGGATTAGCCATTGGTGGCTCAGGCTCGTCGAAGAATGGCAGCTGATAGTGCGCTAGGTCTAAGAATGCCGTTGTGATTGCCTCGTCAGTTTGCCACTGATCAAGGTTTCTTTGTAAGTAATTGAATAGGGCTCGGCCGTTGGATTGCGTGCGGGTACTACCGAGAATGATACCGATTTTTACCATATTAATGGCCTCCAGAAAATTATTGATTCACATGAATACAAAATGGTATTATAGACTGGATGATTTGATTAAGCAAGTATTTATTCATATGAATTGAAAAAGGAGTGTTTCTGATGGCAACGTTGATCGATCAATTAATGTCAGAATTAAACCAATTTATTGCGCAGGATAGCGTGGATGATCAAGAAAAACAATGGGCGATGCGCCAAACGACGGACCCACAGCTACAGGCAGTCCTGAAACAACTGTCGACGACCGATATTAAAATGATTGCGGTTCTGGGACAAGTGGGTGCCAGTCGGGCGAAGGCGTTACCCGCACCGACCGGATTATCACAAGCGACGATTTCGCGCGGGTTGACCAAGCTGGCACGACTGGGCTTAGCCGTGAAGTACCGTGATTTAACGAATAATAAGGAAGTACTGGTTAGACTGACGCCCACCGGTCAACAGGTCGCACAGTTGCATACGCAGTTGGACGCGGCGATTGCACAACAGGCGCAGGCCATCGCTGACGACTACTCGGATGCTGAGCTAGCGCGGTTTGTGACCCTCATGAAACGCATTCGCGAAATTAAAATTTAGTATCCACGTAATTTAGCGCCCATAGTGATTTAGCACTCGTGGTAGTTGAGTGCTAAATTGTTGCATTCCCTCAAAAAGCTGTTAAGATATTAATTGAAGGTCAGGAAAGGTCAAACAAAGATTTGAATTACTGGCCGGTCTTAATAGCCAATTAAATTTTGAGAGGGGATTGTTAGTATGGCTAATACTTTAATGAATCGGAACGACTTTGGTATGATGGATCCGTTTGAACGGTTGGCACGGAGCTTCTGGACACCATTTGAAAATATGGATCAGGTCTTGAAGACAGATATCAGCGAAACTGATGACCAATATCAAGTTAAGGTTGACGTCCCAGGCATTGACAAGCAAGATGTTAAGCTCGACTATCGCGACAATGTCTTGTCGATCAAGGTTCAAAAGGATAGTTTCGTGGACCATGAAGACGAACAACAAAATGTTGTGATGAACGAGCGTCATACTGGCACGTTGCAACGCCAATACATGTTACCAAACGTTGCGGCGGACAAAATCAGTGCATCCCAAGCAGACGGCGTCTTAACCATCACGTTGCCGAAGACGCAAGCAAGTGACGATAATGGTACCATTGAAATTCAGTAATTAACTAGTCCCACTAAAAAAGGCATCATCGCATTTTGGCGGTGGTGCCTTTTTTAGGCGTTAATGAATGCCGTGTGGAGGGCTGGAAAATTCAAGTGGTAATCAAGTTAGAAGTCCTAGCCAGTTGCCAAGTGTTCTAAGTCGATTAGTGTCTGCGTTAGGCGTTAGTTGGGGCGATACTAACAGCTTAGCTCGGCCACAAATTACCCGGAAATCCGACTTTATTTCCCGGGAAATAATTGTCACTACCTCGCCCAAAGTGTGATAAGCTATTTATCGTGATAACACTTACTGAAAATTAGTAACACTAGATTTGGAGATGACGAGCGTGGATGACGCAGAACGCGAACGTGGACCATGGCATCGTAATTTAATCGTTTTATGGTTCTGTACGTTCGTTGCTGGGATGGCATTCAGTGAAATTATGCCGTTCCTATCATTATTTGTTAGTCAGTTAGGTAATTTTACCAAGGCCCAAGTGACCTTTTACAGTGGCTTGGCATTCGCTGCCGACTACGCGATTTCGGCAATTTCAGCACCGTTATGGGGCATTATTGCGGATAAAAAGGGCCGCAAGATCATGCTACTGCGGGCGTCCTTCGGGATGGCGGTTGCTATGGGGCTGATGGGCTTAGTCACGAATGTGTGGCAGCTGATTGCCTTGCGGGCGTTACAAGGGGTCTTTGCTGGGTTCATTTCAAATGCTCAGGCCTTAGTGGCGTCGCAAGCACCGCGTAAGTATAGTGGGCGGGCATTGAGTACCTTGATTACCGGTGCGGTCAGCGGTCAGTTGTTTGGTCCCGTGATTGGGGGCTTCTTGGCCCAACTGTTTTCAATTCGTAATACGTTCTTCATTACGGCCGGCCTATTGCTAGTGGCCTTTTTGTTGAGCCTCTTCTTTGTGCAAGAACACTTTAAACCTGTCGAGCATCATCGCAATCCTGGCGATAGCCGCAATCCGTTGGCGGCGTTTCAAAATCCCCGGCTGATTATCATGATGCTCTGTTCGACCGCCATTGTTCAATTTGGGAATGCATCAATTGCGCCCATTATTAGTCTGTATGTGCGTGAATTGATGCATTATAAAGGGCCCATCACGGTGGTGGCCGGAATTATTGCCGCCTTGCCAGGAATCTCAAACATCTTTTCCGCACCGCGACTGGGTCGTTATGGTGATCACCATGGCTCAGGCAAAGTCTTATTATTCGGCTACATCTTTGCGGTGATTATGTATTTCCCACAAGGCATCGTCACCAGTGTCGTCGCATTAGGAATTTTGCGGTTTGCGATTGGGATTTCTGACGGGGCGCTATACCCTGAAATTCAAACGGTCTTGACTAAGAATACGCCAGTTAATTTAACATCCACGATTTTTAGTTATAATCAATCGTTTCAAGCCATCGGTAATATGCTGGGTGCCTTATTAGGGGGCTTAGTTGCTGGCTGGTTCAATTACAATGCGGTCTTTATTATGACGGCGCTTCTGCTACTGATCAACTTAGTGCTGATTTTGTGGCTCGTGCCTGGTATTTGGAAGACTGGCGACCGGGTCGCCTCTTAACGTAAATTAATCAGTATGTTGACAGTGATCGCTGTCAACTCGCTTTTGCAGTTAGTCTGTTTGGGGCTAACTGCTTTTTTTAGGTTCAGGGTCATCAATTTAATTCAGAAGGATAAAACATGTTTTCTAAATGGTGCGGTCGGTTAGTTGAGCCCCCTCATAGCGTTCAGGTGACAACACTGGTTGCGCCCTCACTCGTGATGACGAGTTGCATTAATCTTAAATTGGGTGTAGTCTTAGTTTCATGGATATCGAAATAAACCAACAAAATCAAGAAGATCAACAACGGGTCGCGATTTTTAAAGCGTTGGCAGATGATAATCGGCTACGGATCATTCGCGTGCTGTATCAAGCACAGCGAGAAATGACTTGCGGAGAAGTGGGGGCGCAATTAAACATTAGCAAGTCGACCGTTTCGTATCATTTCAAAGCGCTACGTTTAGTGGGACTGACGAATACGCGCCGTGAAGCGCAGACAAAGTATTTGTCACTGCAACGGGCGACCTTTGACCATTTTTTGCCAGGATTTTTGGATTCTCTGTAATTTTTTTTGGCTCTTAGTTCGATGAACATCGAATAACGACATAGAAAGAAGATATTAGGATATGACAACGACTCATCAACATAGCCGCTACTTGACGCTGGGCATGATTTTGGCGGCAACTAATATGCGGCTGCCCATCACCATGATGCCCGGGCTTATTAGCAGTTTGAAACGAACGCTGGGACTGCCAAGCTCAATGGCCGGACTGCTGACAACCATTCCATTACTGACTTTCGCGGTCATGTCACCGTTGATTGCGTACTGGGGGCGTCGGTTTGGTAATGAGTTGACGATTTATGTGATGCTGATTTTTCTGGCCCTTGGTAGTTATTTGCGGGTCATTCCAACCATCGCGGCACTGTTTATCGGAACGCTATTAGTGGGCATTGGTGCTGACGGTGGCAATGTTTTGATTCCGGCAATCATCAAGGATAACTTTCCGACTAAGATTCCGGTGGCCACAATTCAGTATACGTTGTCGATGCTGCTAGTCGGCTCACTTGGGACCGGTATTTCTGGCGTGCTAGCGGCACACTGGTCTTTACCGGTCACGATGGCGGTGCTTTCAGCGATTGGGTTGATTAATCTGGTCGTCTGGTTGCCGAACTTGAAGTATAATCATCGGGAACCAGTAGTGACTAATGATGCGCAAGATTCGACAGCTGCAACGCACGGTTCGGTATGGGGACGGCCCTTAGCGTGGGTCGTGACTGCCTTCTTTGGTCTGCAAGCCTTAGTTTATTACTCGCTGCTGACGTGGCTACCGACTGTGTTTACTGCCCACGGTTTTTCGACGATCGTCGCGGGGAATTTAGTGACGATCATGCAATTGAGTGCATTACCGATGTCCTTTATCGTTCCCGCCAGTTCGGGTAAACGACGCGGCGTCCTGGCTATGATTTGGGTCGTTGGCATTGGCTTTATCGCTGGTATCGGTGGCATCCTGATGTCAGGAGCCAGCTTTGGGTGGTCAGCCTTATGGTGCATCTTGCTTGGGTTGGGCTCCGGTGCAGCCTTCAGCTTGGCAGTCGTCTTCTTTACGCAAAAAACGACGAACGGATTTGAAACGGCTGACCTTTCGGGGATGGCTCAATCAGCCGGGTACCTGTTGGCTGCGGTCGGACCAGTACTTTTCGGTTGGCTCGGTGGTCAACTCGGCTGGGCGCCAGTGTTGTGGCTCGCCATTGGTTTCTCGGCACTACTCGCGTTAGCAGGGTCGATTATTTTCCGGCATGATAGTATTTATGACTAATTAGCTGTAAACGGTCATTCAGATGGGAAGACCTGTCTGAATGGCCTTTTTACTTGGCGTTTACGTTTCGCCAGAACTAGACATTGGTCGCTCGTTTGCTCAGCAATCGCGGGTCATTTCACCGGCAAATAAAAAAAGTGATATTTTTGAGAACTTTACAGTTGCCTTAGAGCTACTCTAAGGGGCTAAACTAATCAGTATTCAATCAAGGAGGTCACGTTTTTATGGCGATTATTCAAATTTTGACGGTCGTCGTAGTGGCGATCATTGCGGCGACACTGGTTGGCGATCCAACCAAGCAGCGACAATCCAAATCAGTAAAGGGGCAAAAATAACATGGCAATTCTAACATCAACTTATCAGTTAGCAAATGGCGTCCAGATTCCAAAAGTGGCGTTTGGGACTTGGCAAATTCCGGGTGGCGACACCGCATATCAAGCTGTTCTAGCAGCACTTAAAGCCGGTTACCGGCATATCGATACCGCACTGGCTTATCGAAATGAAGCGAGTGTTGGTAAGGCGATTCGCGATTCAGGGATTCCGCGTGAACAGATTTTTGTGACGACCAAGTTACCCGCAGAGACGAAATCTTATCAGGGTGCGTTGGCGGATTTTGATGAATCATTGAAAAACCTCGGTCTGGACTACGTTGACTTGTACTTAGTGCACGCACCGTGGCCATGGAGCCAAGTTGGACGTGTCTATGATGAAGCTAACCTGGAAGTGTGGCAAGCCATGGAAGCCATTTATGACAGCGGCCGTGCCAAGGCAATCGGGGTCTCAAACTTTGCGGTTCGCGATTTAAAGAACGTCCTCAAACAAGCGACGGTCGCACCAATGGTCAATCAGATTCAGTACTATCTTGGTTTTACTGAGCCGAAGATCACACAATTCTCAGAAGACCATGATATGTTGGTCGAAGCATATTCGCCACTCGCAACTGGCGGCGTACTGGATAATCCGCAAGTGCAAGCATATGCCGATAAATATGGGGTCAGTGTCGCTCAGTTAGCGCTACGGTTTATCTTACAAAATGGCGTCTTGCCATTACCTAAGGCGGTGACACCTGCGCATATCACTGCGAATACCCAATTGGACTTTACAATCAGTGACGCGGATATGGCGGCGTTGAACGCCTTGCCGGACGCTGCGGGTGCGTACATGCACAATCCAACTCAGGGCTAACGGGCAAAATGTTTGACCAGGCTTGGGGCTCTGGGGGTAAACTAAGTAAGAATAATAATTAAACTAATAATGAGGAGCGATTTGATGACAACGATTAATGCAGCTAATGCAGGAACGTACGCGTTTGATGACCAGTTTAAAGTTAATCGACTGGGTTATGGTGTGATGCAGTTGACTGGACCAGGTACCTGGGGCCCTTACGCGGATCCTGAAAATGGGGTCAAGGTCATCAAGAAGGCGTTGGAATATGGCGTCAATTTCTTTGATACGGCCGATTCATATGGGCCATGGTATGCTGACCGGTACTTAGCAGCTGGTTTGAAAGATGCTGCTAACCGGGATAAGATCTTTATTTCTGATAAAGTCGGTCAGACCCGCCAAGGTCCCAACGTTTGGACGCCACATGGTGAACCACATTATTTACGGCAACAAGTCGAAGTTTCAATGATGACGTTAGGACTCGACCACGAAGATTTGGTCTTCCTACATCGGATCGATTCGCACTTCTCGATTGCCGAACAAGTCGGTGAACTCAAGAAGATGCAAGATGAAGGAAAAATCAAGCATATTGGGTTGAGCCAAGTCACGGTTGAGCAAATCAAGGAAGCGCAAAAGGTTGCCAAGATCGATGCCATCGAGAACTTGTACAATGTTTCTGACCATCGTGACGATGACGTGGTCGACTACGCCGCATCACAAAACATGGCCTTCTTACCATGGTTCCCATTAGCAACTGGTGAACTAGCACAGCCGGGGAGTGCCCTCAGTACGATGGCACAGAAGTATCAAGTTAGTCCAGCCCAAATTGCGTTAGCTTGGTTATTAAAGCGTTCAGACAACATCCTGCCAATCCCAGGGACGAGTTCCATCGAACACTTGCAAGATAATGTGGCGGCTGCCAACGTTGAACTATCAACGGCTGATTTCAATGGCTTAAGCCAATTAAGTAACAAATAACACTAATTAGAGTCGGGTCTGCTCCCGGCTTTTTTTATGCGGAAACGTCAGGTCTTGAATTTAGGCGAATGGCCGGTTAAACTGGATAAACATGACTGATTTGATTTAATGATTTAATGAAGAGAAAGAGGACTGAGTAGATGAGTACACGAATTAAGAGTGACAACCCAACGATTTATTTAGCTGGACCATGGTTCACGGCCGGCCAACCAGAACGGCTAGCTAAGATTGAAAAATTGATGGACGATTTAGAAATTACTTATTACAGTCCCCGGCTCGATGGGATTGATTTGACGCCGGATGCGACCGAAGCGGACCGGAATGCGGTATTTGCGGATAACGTGGCGCATTTGAAACAGGCCAAACTAGTGGTGGCCGTTGTTGATGGTTTTGATACCGGGACGATTTGGGAGACTGGTACGGCGTATGGCTTGGATATCCCGGTTGCTTACTATGGCGAAACCCTGGCAGAAGGGACATTCAACGTCATGTTAGCGAAGTCAGGCAAGGCCGTCGTTGAAAATATGACCGATTTAAAAGCCTTTTTGCAGGATCCAACGTCGGATGCCTTCCAATATACCGGCACGATTCGGTAATCACAACGAAATCACATGCCAACTAGACTGATTGGTCAAAAATCGATCCAGCTAATCGGTGGGGTGCGCTACCGATCAGAGTAGCCCTATAGCTAGTAGCTTAAACTGGCGGTACTGTCCGTCGCGGATTTAAGGCCGACTAATCAAGGTAAGCCTGCCAGTACTCATGATAATAGCGTTACAGCGACGCCAAAATGGCCGTTTCAGACTCAAATCTGAAACGGCCATTTTAATTATTAGAACCGACGTGCATTGCAGACATCAAGCCGCAATACTTCCAAGCAAGCAGTGATTGTGACTACTAGTGATTACTTAGCCGGCAAGATTGGTTTGATCGTATGGGTGGCTTCGTAAGTGTGGGCGAAGGTCGATGCAGCCTTCATGGCGTTGACCACCTCGCGTGGGGTGACTTTGAAAGGCATGTTCTTCATGGTTTCGTCAGGCATTGTCGCCATCTTACCAATTTGCAACATTTCTTCATCAGATAGTTGGTCGAGATGGGTCGCCTCTAGCGTGATTGGTAAACCAAGGGTCAAGTAGAATTCAATGTAGCGGTTGAGTTCTTCGTGGGAAGTACCCTGCAATACGAGTTCGACCATCGTCCCAAAGGCCACTTTTTCACCGTGAGTCAGGTGATGGACGTCACCTTTAACGGCGGTAAAACCATTATGAATGGCGTGGGCCGCGGCTAAACCACCATTTTCAAATCCGAGCCCGGAGAGTAGGGTGTTGGCTTCGACGATGGCGTCAAGTGCCGGCGTTACAATGTGTTGAACGTTGGATTCCACGGCTTCATAGGCGTACTTCCAAATGACACGTTCGCATTCGGCCGCAATTGCCCGACCAGTAAAGGTAGCGGCACCGTTGCCCATCGTTGTGCCGTGGGATTGCGCGGTCGCCTTCGCTTCAATATTAGTGGCCATCGCGTCAGCAATCCCAGAGATAAGTGTCCGGACTGGCGCGTTAGCGATGACTTGTGTGTCCATTAAGACTAAGTCGCTGTGACGCTGATAGAACTTGTATTGGTCGAAGCTACCTTCTTCAGTATAGAGCACTGATAAGCCAGCGGTTGGTGCATCCGCTGAAGCCGCAGTCGGCGCGATGACTAACTTGGCACCCACTTCTTCAGCGATCCCTTTACTCGTATCGAGAGTCTTGCCACCGCCGAGACCGATAATAATATCGTTATGGTTATCCTTGGCAATCTGTGTGATCCGCGCGATTTCTTGAACTGAGGCTTCACCATTAAAGGTGACCCGTGTGACGTCAAAATCGTGTTGACGCAAGTAAGTCGCGAAGTCTTCACCGACGATTTTCCAAATCAGCGCGTCGGCCATGATCAACGGATGGCTCCCGAGGGCGTTGATATAGCTTGCGGAATGTTCCAAGAGTCCGGCACCTTGAATATACTTATCGGGGCTAACAAACATTAAATCTTCACTCATGATAAATTTCCTCCTCAAAATCGGATTGCTTGAATAGATATAAATAATTTGAGACGACTGTTTGGTAACACGGTCAGCGGGGAAATGGAGCGGCGGCTGATAAAACGGTGCGCTGGCCCAAGTTGGAATGAGTGTCAACGCGTGCTGGCCTGGGTTACTTAACACTTATAGTTTATGGTAGCGCTTACACAATCCGCAACGGACAGAATTGAAAATGTGTCCGCGTGGCCATGATGTCGCTGGTTGAATGCCGCCAACGAACTTGAATGAAGTCGCGCGCTAGACCGGTTTGCCCACGTTTGGCCTGTGACGTGGTGCTGGAATTTTGTAAACCTTAAATTGACCTAAAACGATGTGTTTAGTTGGAGAAAATTCATCAATTGGTGTTACGCTGTAGGCAGTGACTGGTTGACTAGCGCAAATATTAAGAAAGGTGCAAGAAAGTAAAAATTTTCAGTTCAAACTAGACAATCACTATCCAAGTTGTATAATGTACTTGTAAGCGTTATCAGAACCTAATACCTATTTTGGGGGCGTTATTTATGGTTAAAAGTAAAGCAATTATGATTGGTGCCGGGCTATCGAACATGGCTGCGGCGGTCTATTTGATTCAAGATGGTCATTGGGACGGCAAGGACATCAAGTTCTACGGTGTCGATATGCATGGTGCGAACGATGGTGGTGCCACGACCGATTTTACCAATGAGTATTGGAACAAGAATCATCCGATGGAACACACGACTGGGTATGTTGCCCGCGGTGGTCGGATGCTGAATTACCGGACGTACGTTGACTTAATGGATTTGTTGGACCGGATTCCATCGGTAACTGAACCGGGGATGACGGCGGCCGAAGATACGCGTGACTTTGATGCTAAGCACCGGACCTATGACATTGCGCGGTTGATGCAAGGCGGAAAAGGCATTATTAATGCGGGTAAGTTAGGGTTCAACAACAAGGATCGGACCTTACTCACCAAGCTGATCATGATGCCAGATAGTGAAGAAACGAAGCTCGACAACGTTTCAATTGCCGAATACTTCAAGGATGACCCACACATGTTCCAGACGAACTTCTGGTATATGTGGGAAACGACTTTTGCTTTTAGAACCCAAAGTTCTGCCCAAGAACTGCGGCGTTACATGCACCAAATGATTTATGAATTTACGCAAATTGAACACTTAGTTGGGGTTAACCGGACGCGTTACAACCAATTCGAAAGCATGATTTTGCCACTGATCAAGTATCTGCAAGGGCAAGGCGTCACATTCATCGACAACAAGATCGTCAAGGATTGGCAGTTTAAAGACACGCCAATGCAAGATGAGATTACGGTCACCGGTTTAGTGATTGAAGATGCCCAGACTGGTGAGACCGAAGAAGTCGAAGTGGACGACGATACCGCGGTCATCTTTACGAACGGGTCGATTACCGATTCTGCCACGATGGGGGACTACAACACACCGGCACCTGAAAATATGGATTATGGTGTCAGCGCTAGTCTCTGGAAGAAAGCGACTGAACGTTTCTACAACTTAGGGACGCCAGACAAATTCTTCAACGATCGCAATGCCAGCGAATGGGTCAGCTTCACGTTGACGACCAAGAACCATTTATTCCTCAACGAAATCGTGCGGATCACGACACAGGAACCCGGGAATGCCCTGAACTCCTTCTTGTCGACGACGCCAATCACACCGTTGAATCAAAAGGATGTTAACATGTCGATCGTGGTGCACCATCAACCACACTTTACGACTCAGCAGCCAAATGAAACGGTTCTCTGGGGCTACTTCTTATACCCACGGCGTCAAGGTGAGTTCGTTAACAAGCCGTATATCAAGATGACGGGTAAGGAAATGGCACAAGAATTGATTGGTCAACTGTCGAAGGTCGACCCTGGTCCTGGCAACATCAAGGATAAGGAAAAGGAAATCTTGGACAGCATTATCAACAATATTCCGGTATACATGCCGTATGCCTCAGCGTTGTTCAACAATCGGGCCAAGTCAGACCGGCCAGAAGTCTTACCAAAGCATTCAACGAACTTAGCCTTCACCGGTGAATTTGCGGAACAACCATACCAGATGATCTTCACGGAACAAAGTGCGGTTCGTTCGGGTGAAATTGCCGCTTACCACTTTGCTGGTGTGCCAATGGATAACTTGGTCAAGACACCACGGTATGACAAGGATCCAAAGACCTTGCTCAAGGCAACTAAGAAGATGTTTGACTAATCAAACTAGTGCCAGGCGGTTGTTTGCCGGTGCTAGCCGTTAAAAATGAAAATGCCACTCGTGAACTTAATCAGTCACGGGTGGCATTTTTGGCATGCTGCTGCAGCATGATTTAGGATTGAAGCTTCAAGGGATTACGGCTTTAAGGGATTGCGGTAGCTCGAGTCAGCGTTATCTGCTCAGCTAAAGCTTTGCGGATGCTTTGATATTAGTTTTGTGAGTTGGATGGTTCGTTGCAAGCTTTAACGGTGAGTGCTTTTTAGCAACTTGCTTCGTCACTTTCTTGGTGGCTTTGGGGGCCACTTTTCTAGTTGCTTTTGGGGCTACCTTTTTCGTTACTTTCTTAGCCACTTGCCGATTAGTTTTCTTAGTGGTTTTCTGAATGGCTTTCCGAGTGACTTTCTTAGCGGCTTTCGTCGAGGAAGCTGGTTTGATGGTCAACTTGGGTGCCCGTTTAGTGGCCTTGGTTACGGTCTTATTGGCCTTCGGGTGCGTCGCTTTAGTTGTAGCCTTGATGCTGGTCTTAGGATGTTTGGCGACTAAGGTGATCTTTTTGGCCGTTGGGGCTACCTTACGTGCTGGCGTCCGTTTGTTAGTCGCGCGCTTAGTGGCTTTAGCATTACGCTTAGGGGTTGGCTTAGTTGTGGCTTTCGGCTGAGCTGCTTGTTTCGTCAAATCGGCTGTTTTGACCCAACCGAGAACTTTGCCGTGCTTGCTGATGAGCGTGTAGGCCGTGGTCGCATGCTTGCCGGTGGTTAGGATAATAGTTTTGGTCGCGGTATAGGTCATTTTGGGTGCGATTTTAGTTTTCGCGGGCGTCGTGGTAGCACTGGCACGGTCAGCGGCAAACTGGATCGTAGTCAGCGTGGTAGCGCGTTGCACATGCACTGAAGTGGCGCGAAAATGACTCACTTTGTCTAAGGGATGCGTCGTCTTTGGGGTCGCAGTTGCAGCACTGGCCGAGGTTGACCCGACAAACGGTGTGGCGGTGAGTGGCAAAGCTAAGGCTAACGTTGCAACGACTGTGGTTAATTTTTTCATATCAAGAATCCCCCTAAATTGAAACTTATTTTTGAATCGTCGCTAGTTTAGCACCACCATGGGAACGCAACAATTAATCTGGGTAAAAAAGATGGCAAAAGGGCGGTCGTTTACAATTCAGGATAAAAACCTGATAACAAACTAACTGATTAACGGTGGGCGCGTTGCTGAGCAAGACACGATCGTAACTAGCGAGATGAAATTAGTTATTTTGAGAACGAACGTTCGCATTATAATGCGAAATTATGGTATGCTAGAACGGTATTTTTTAACGAGAGGGGTGGCAGGATTGCCAGCAGCAACAACCTTAATTACGCCCGCTGAAAATCGCTTTTTCTTATTAAGCGAACGCGCGCGGCGGCGAACAACACTTCAACAAATCAGTGCCTTATTAAGGGCGCACGTGACCGTCAAAGCGGACAGTGACTTTCTGAAGCCGACCGTTCGTAATTTGATTCTACAGGAGCACGCGCAATGGCTCAGTGCTTGTAGTCACGAATGGCAATTACTGGCCAGCTTGCCGTACGTCGTCAACCCAAGCGAGGCACGCCGCGAATGGCATCATTGTGAGCTGTGCCATAAACCAGTTCGGTATGAATATCATGTGCAAAATAAGCATAATCACCGGGAACTAATCGTGGGTTCGGAGTGCGTCAAGAAATTTATGAATGCCGAGACACGGTACCTGATGGTCATCACGACTGAAGATAACTTCTACGCGGTCGCACAGTACCAGACCCTGACGACGGCAATTCCGGTCGTCCCGACGATCATGTTCGCCCAACCGTGGTTGCCACAATTACCGAGTGAGCAAGTCCCACAAGCGCAACAGTTACGCCAAACGACCACCCAAACTGTGACGACCTATTTACGGCGCAAGACCAAACAGTTGCCATTACAAGAATTGAAGCCGGCGGAGCAAACTTATCGCCGGTTGGCTCAGGCTGAACAGGATGCAATTAAGACTGCCGAAGAAGCGGCCCGCGCACAACTACTTAAAAATCAACAGCAACGTCAGCAACAAGCCGCCCAAACCGCTGAACAAGCGGAGCAGGATTTGCGCCAAAGCTCAGTTTATCGCCACTACTTACAACAGTTGGCGGCAATCATCGTGACCCGGCCAGACCGCGCAACGGCCAAGCAACGCTTTGAGCAACTATCCGCGCCAACGACAGAGCGGCCACTGGTTAATTCTTATCAGTTTGGTCAAATGGTGACGGAGTATCGGCAAACAGGTCAGATTCAAGTCCGTCGATTAGCGATGCTGGATCATCAATTTGTCACGGAACTCAATCAAGTGACGCAGCAACTGGATGAGCGCCAAACGACCCGTTTTTATGATGATGTCTTCAATAGCTGTTGGGGCTGGCACTATCATCAACAAGCGACTCAGCGCGCGGATTGGGAAAAGCTACTGACGACGCGTTGGGGCCAACCATTATCATTGACTTGGTTCGAACAATTGGCCACACAGACTGATTCTCAGCAGGTTCAAACTTGGTTATCACAACACGCGGATGCGACGATGAAACGAGAACTTACCCAGCGACTAACGCAACAGCCAGAACGGCAGCCCATTGCCCGGACGCGGATGACACGGACGGAGCTCCGCCAGTTCTGTCGGCGTGAACAGCCGGCTGCAGCGACATTAGCAGCATTTGAAGCGGTCTTTGACCGGTATTATCAATTACCAGCGGCTCAGCAGGCGACTGCGCATGAAACACTGGCTTACTATTATGTGGCTCATCAATATCAAGGGGACCATCAGCGGGCAATGCAGCAGTTAACGTGGCTGCTGAAGTCGTAAATGTTTCACGTGAAACAATGGGGGAACTACTGATGTGATGAGTGACTTTTAGGAGTGAGGGGTGAAACAAGGTTTAATGAACGTTTCACGTGAAACATTCTGTGCTACCAGGAAATTTGTGTGAGAAGCGCAGAATGTCAATGGTTAGCCGCTACTATCAATAAATTGACTAGACGGTGCTCAGATAGCTGCCCACATAAAACAACCTTGTTTCACGGCCAGTACCGCCCACAAGTTTCAGTGTACCAATTAAATCTATCCACAAAAAAGTCGCTTCAAGAGCAATCTTGAGGCGACTTTTTGTAACTTGAATTTAGTTCATTTCTCAGCGGTAACCCAGCAACGGCAATACTGCCAATTATCTCACTAATAGTTAAGAATTAATCACGCTATGATAACGTGCAGCTGCGAATTCATACAGTGGTCGGTTGAGTGGGGTGACTTCGACCGCTTCTTCAAACGGCGCCGTAACCATCGCGTCGTCCGCATTTTTAGCTAGTTTGACAGCCCAGGTTGGATCATAAAGGAGTTGCTGTCCCACAGCGACCAGCTCAGCGTCTTGCAGCACGGCTTGTACATCGGCTCGGGTCCGAACACCGCCGACCCCAACGAGTGGCAATTTGCCTTGCAAAGCCTCGTGAACATACGCAATCAGTGGCTTATCGGCATGGTTTTCATCCCGCGCAACACGATCGTAGTTGTTCAATGAAACGTGGACGTAATCGAGTCGACTGTCGCGTAGTTGCGAGAGTAGCCAAAGCGTATCTTCAAACCGAATACCAGGTTCCTCGAATTCTTCAGGTGAGAAGCGGTAGCCGACGATGAAGGGCCGGTCCGCGTATTTGTCGACCGCTTTAAAGACTGATTGCAACAACTCATCAATGAAGCGATAACGTTCTTGCGGCGTCTTACCACCATATTCGTCTGTCCGGCGATTACTGTGTGGTGAGAAGAATTGTTGGATGAGATACGTGTTGGCACCATGGAGTTCGATACCATCAAAGCCAGCTTGAATGGCGCGGCGGGTTGCTTCACCGAATGCGTCAATCGTGGCGTGGATCTCGTCAATCGTCATCGCCCGGGGTGTTTCAGCATCGTCACGAAGGGCAGCAACGGCACTGGCTGAGACGATTTGTTCACCATTCAAGACTTCCCGATGGGTCATCCGACCTGCATGGAAAATCTGGACGATTGCCTTAGCACCTTGGCTCTGAATACCCTTTGCAAGTGCGCTTAAACCAGGCAACATGCTGTCGTGAGCGATACTCAATTCACCGTGCCAGCCCTTACCTAAGTCTTCAACGTTAGCTGCACCAGTGATGACAGCGCCGAGCCCTGCAGCCCGTTGCGTATAATAGTCAATCTCATCACGGGTGATGCTCCCATTATAAAAACTTTGCGTCGTGGTCATCGGCGACATCATCAGCCGATTGCGCAGAGTCACGCCAGACTTAAATTGCAATGATTCATCATAACTAGTCACAATAAAACATCCTTTCGAAACGGTTTATACTTACTTTTTGTAAGAATTAACTTTAGTTTAGCGGATGGACGTTGGTTTATCAATTTTAAAGTCGGCGTTTTTAGTCGCTTTTGGCATAACAGTATTGGGGATGTGGAATAATGATTTTGATGTTGGCGGTTAATCAGGGTAGTTGTGTAAGTTTGGGTGATTTTATCGATAAGTTGGATCGTTTGGTGATGTCGAAAAGCCGGCGGTATAAGGCCTGCTGAAGCACACTAATCATTCGCTTCAAGCTTGCCGACGAGTGCTCGGTGCCTTTCCAAGAAGTTCCTTGCAACTGTTGGATCTGCGTATGTCAGAAGCTGTGCGGCTTCAAGTAAAAATTGATACAACATGACCGAAACAGTCCGTGATGTCAGCTCATATTATACAAACGTCAAGCTGTCTGTGAGTTCAACTGTAATAAATGCATTATTTCCTTTAAGTCGTGCAGCCATGGCTTTATAATCTACCAACTCTTGTTTCTGCCATGCCCGCAGAACGTGATTAACGCCATGATTGACCCCTGCTTCAAACTTTCCAAGCTTAAACCGTGCATCCGTGTAACAATCTTCAATAACGTTGTAATGATAGTCATGTCTCGTAATATCAATAATCGAACTGGCCATCAATTTCAATGTTTTAGTTGCTTCTGTCGCTATGGGGGATAGGCCATTTTCAGGTAAATCCAAAACAGCAGTTAGAGTTAGTGGAAGTGTGATTGTATGGTCGGCGGGTGAGAGATCACCAGCAATCGTATAAGCGTACGACAACAACAGTCTGTCTAACACTTGATACAACTGTTTCGCCTTCGTGTTCTGCTTACCGGGCTTCAAATAGCTTGGTAACGCAGGCTGCATCAACTTCACTAATTCTGAATTACCGTGAATAATCTTCTTTTGCCGTGCTTGTGAATACTGTTTCATATTATCGTCTCCATTTTTGAAATTCTTTGGCCTATTGTGCCTGAGCAAAGTATATCATTGTTTCCAGCTTTTTACTTTTGATTGCAAACTACATAACAGAAGTAATTAGAGCCCAGGAGTAAATAGATGGTAACCCAAGATGCGGCTGATCGTTATACTGGAAGATGAAGCCGGATTTAAAATAGCAAGCGCTAAAAAACGGATTATTTCTTTCGACAGCCAAGGCAAAATAGGACGAGAAACCATCTCAGTTTCTCGTCCCAGTAGTTTATTCCGAGCCGTCTCACAGGCTCGCATAACATATTAAGCTAGCATTAATAATAAGACGCCACGTTCACGCCTTAAACGGATTCCAAAAGCGGCCGCCATTCACGCCAAACAGGACGATGCCGAGGATGATGATGAGGGCGACCAAGCCTAATGCGAGGTAGTCGTTGCGCTTGAAGCGTTGCGCCATGTACCAGCTACGACGTTTGCCCTGACCAAAGCGGCGGAGTTCCATGGCCTGGCTGATGGTTTCGATGCGGTCCAAGCTGGAGAAAATCAGTGGCAACAAAATCTGGAGGCCACCTTTGACCCGCGTCATAAAGTGGGCCTTCTTCGACATTTCAAAACCACGAGCTTGCTGGGCAAGGCTAATGGTCCGGTAATCCGCTTGAACGTCGGGAATGTAGCGAAGCGCGATGGCGACTGAGTAACTAATGCGATAGGAGATGCCAATCTTGTTGAGACTCGCGGCAAACTCGCTCGGGTTAGTCGTCATCAGAAAAATCAGCGCTAAAGGAACGGCAAAGGTATATTTCAGTAACAAGTTGAACTCGTAAAAGAGCTGCTCAGCCGTCAAGTTAAAGTAATGGTCAGACTGACCTAGCAGCAAGTGTTCCGTACCATAAATCGAAACGCCATAGTGTGGTGCGAAAACGTAGACCATGACTAAGTTCAGAACGGAGAACCCAATAATCACGTTGAGGACGAACGCGATGTCGCGATAGTGAATTTTGGCGCGTTGAAAAACGATTAACGAGAAGATCATCACACCAATCAAGTAGCGCGTGTCGTAGGTCATCATGCCGATAATCGATAGGCCGACGAAACAGAGCAGCTTAGTGCTACCGCTGAGGCGATTCAAGAAGGTGTGGCGGTCAGTGTAGCCGATGAGTAGTTCATGTTGCATGTTAACGGCCCTCCCGTTCAGCTTGAACAAATTTGGCAACGAATTCGGTGGGGTCCAACTCGTTGGCAGCCGCCATCGTGTAAAGACTCGTTTCGGCGAGTGATGCTTGCTGGATGATCGCCGTGTTCGTCAAAACATCGGCTGGCTGGGCGTCCATCAAAATCTTGCCATGGCCAAGGACGATGGTGCGATCCGTGTATTCCAACATCAGGTGCATGTCGTGAGTGATCAGCATGATCGTCATTTGTTGGTCGCGATTGATGGTCGTCAAAAAAGTCATCATTTCCGTGTAATGCTTGAGGTCTTGGCCCGCGGTCGGCTCATCTAAAATTAGCATCGCTGGTTCTAAGACCAGGATGGCGGCGATGGTGACCCGTTTTTTCTGACCAAAACTCAGCGCGGAAATCGGCCAATGACGAAATTCATAGAGGCCACAGACCTTTAGAACGGCCAAGACACGGCGCTCAACTTCATCATCAGGGACACCGCGTAACTGTAAACCGGTGGCGACTTCATCATAAATCATCGTCTTAGAGATCATTTGATTGGGGTCCTGCAAGATATAGCCAATCTGATCAGCCCGTTCTTTGACTGATTGGTCCGCTATCGAACGACCGTTAAACACCATTTTGCCAGCTTGTGGCGTTAGAAATCCCGTAATTAAATTGCTTAATGTTGACTTACCAGTCCCATTTTGGCCAACGAGGCTAATCATCTCACCACGGTGAAGGGTGACGCTAACATCATTGATAATCGGCTTAGTCGGCTCGTAACCAAAGCTCAAGTGGTCAATGGTCAGTAAGGGCTGGTCGTGAACGACGGGCGGATTGAGCTGAACGCCAGCCGTCCATGCCTGCAACGTCGTCTTCAAGTTAGGAACTTGCAGGGCTTGCAGGTTATCTAAATGTTGGCATGTCGTTAAGTCGACACCCGCGAGTTTTAGTGCTGAGAGGTACAGCGGTTCCCGCAAGCCAAGCTGAGTCATCAGCGATTGCCGTAGAATCGTCTCTGGTCGGTCGTTGGCGACGATGGCCCCGTCTTGCATAATAATGAGCCGGTCGATGGGCTGCTGCAAGACGTCTTCGATTCGGTGTTCAATGATGACGACGGTCAGTTCCTGCGTGTGCGTCAACTGGTCGATGAGCGCCATTGACGCTTTACCTGACGCGGGGTCCAGGCTAGCTAGGGGCTCATCAAACAGGAGAATCTTGCTGTTGTCGATCAGGACGCCAGCCATCGCCACGCGTTGTTTTTGACCACCCGATAGTTCCTGTGGCCGGTGGGTCAACAAGTCTTGTAACGCTAAGGTGTCGGCCCACTGGTTGGTGGCAGTTCTCATCTCAGACTGGGATTGTTGGTCGTTTTCCAGTGAAAAAGCCATGTCTTCGACGACAGTCAGACCAACGAATTGGCTGTCGGGATCTTGCAACACGGTCCCAACATGTTGGGATAGCGCAAAAATGGAGCTTTGGGTAATATCCTGGCCTGCCACGGTCGCTTGCCCGCTGATGGTGCCGGTGTAGGACTGCGGAATCAAGCCATTTAAACAACGGCCTAAGGTTGATTTGCCAGAACCTGAAGGCCCCGCAATCAAAACTTTTTCGCCAGGATAAATATCGAGATTCACGTGGCGCAGCGTTGGTTCCGTTTGACTGTTGTATTGAAATGAGAAGTCTTTAAAGCTGATAATCGGTGCACTCATCATGTTAACGTTCCTTTGTTAAGCTCCCACGTTGAGTCCGCGTCCGCGCGTATAAGACGAGCAGAATCGTCCCAATAATGGCAACTGAGATAGAATCGGCAATCCAAGTCACGACACCTTGGAGGTAGACTTTGTTGGCCGGTTCGTGATAGATAATGATATCACCGGTTGGCGCTAAAAGCACCCAGCCAATAAAGTTAATGATAATCTGATAAATGTTGAACCAGATGAGCTTGGCCTTGCCTAAAACGCCATTTTCAATCTTGAGGCGGTTCTTTGCTAAGCCAAAGGCGACCCCAATCAGTCCATCAACCACGACCCACGTCCACCAAGGCGAACCGTAAGTCACGAAGTCGTTGAGGGCGTGACCAATGAATACGGCCAGTCCAGCCGCGACCGGGCCAAAGATGGCGCCTAACAAGGCGAGAAAGCCCATCGCCACGTTAACTTGCGTGTTCGGAATTCCAGTTGGAATGGCGACAAACTTCATTAGAACGAAAATGACGGCAGCGCCAATCCCAGTAGCGACGACGGTGCGAATTGAATTAGATTGCTTATTTTGCATAGTAAAACACTCCTTATATGATAAAAATAATATCGTGAACAATAATCATTACGAACCGCTAAACCAATATCTCTAATCGTCAATTCAGATCAACGATGAAAACTAAAAAACGCGCCTAAAAGCAAAATGCTTTCCAGGACGCGTTTGCGTGTTACCACCGAGATTTCCCGCATGGCGGGCTTATCATGATCGTAACGAATCGCTCCGACTGGGTCGCCCCAGTAGCTTCTTCAAGACCATCTTCGACTAAGCGTATCGTCGTTTTGCACCAAATCAACGACTCTCTAGGCACACGTCTTAGTTTACTCATCTCGTCACAGCTTTTTCTCATCTGAATTTAACTATTAAAGCATACGCCAAAGTACTGGCCGGTGCAAGCTAAACCGAACGGATGGATTCGGTTACATTTAGATTGGTCGGAAAAGCCGGAAAATGTGCAGTTAAAAGCCGAACATTTCAGTGAAGTTAGTGGCAATCTGACGAGCTAATGACAGAATGATTAGTAATTAAACAAAGCTGATAAAAGTATATACAAATCGTTTCATTTAGCTGCTAAAAGGGGTAAACTAGTTGACAAGACCAAATGGTAAAAGGGGTGTGTAGAATTTGGCTTATAAATACGAAACGATTGCGGATACCTTGCGAGAAGAAATTAAATCTGGCAAATATACGCCGGGAGAATTAATGCCCGATCAAAATAAATTAGCGGCGACCTTTGATACGACGCGGATCACCATTCATAAGGCGATTCAATTATTAATCATCGAAGGGATGGTGTACTCGAAACGAGGGGCTGGGACCTTTGTCCGTAAAGACTTTGGTTTGACCGAAAGACGGCAGGAAACGTTGGTGGACAAGCCACTCGGGACGACCCAAACGAATGCCGGTAAAAAAGTAACGAGTAAAGTGCTAGAACTGGAAGCGCGGTTGCCAACGAAGCGTGAAGCCGAACAACTGCTGATCGACGAGATGGATCCCGTTTACGTGATGCGGCGGACGCGCTATGTCGATGGCAAAGTCTGGGCCTATGAACATACGATTATGCCGACTGGAATCGTCACACTGACGAAAAAGGTGCTGGAAGGCTCCGTTTATGGTTACTTGGAACAGCATAGCGGTAAGAAAATTGCCGGGTCGCACCGCATCATTTCCGCCGGTAGAGTGACGGCTGATGACGTGGCGGCCATGGGGGCAAAATTAAATGACCCCGTGTTGATCATCAATCAAATTAGTTATATGGATGACGGCCAGCCGTTTGAAGTGTCAGAATCACACTTTCCATACGCGACGAGTTCGGTTGTCGCTGATATACAGCTCCATTAAAGAATCGGTAACCACATTTGACAGTGGTTGCCGATTCTTTGCTGAAAATGCTGGTGAAAGTTGCATTCGACTAAGCGGTGGACCATAATTAAGTTAGCTTTTAGAAAGCGCTTTAACGAGCGCGCGATATGAGGAGATGTGATGATGCCAGCTAATTTCTATCAACGATTGATCGACAAGTACGAACCAATGACGGAAGCGGCCTTTTTGGTCTTAGTCAGCGTCCGCAAGCCGATTACGAGCGAAGCGATTCCGGAAAAAATCGCTGAGTTGACGCAAAATCAGCTACAGCTTGGCTTGGGGACCCTGTTCACCAACTTACACGCGATGACCAAGGATTACTTGATGACGGAGCGCGTGGATGAAAATGACGTACACACGTACGAAATCACGGGGAGTGGCGAATCGGTCTTGGCAGCTGAACGGAAACGGCTGCAATTATTGAACCAGATTTGTGAACAAGAAGGCCTCTAGTATAGATAGCAGGCCGATATCACGGGGGAAGTGATGAGATGTGGCGTTATCATGTCACGGTCAAAGGCTCGGATGACGAGCTTAAGTGGTTGAATCAGCAAGCGCAACGGGGACAGCGGTTATGCCGAATTACGGGCAATTGGTATCAATTTCAGGCGACCAAGACGCCAGTGCAGCTCTTCAGTGAATATGTCACGAGCGAGGTGGCGACGGACATTGAGGCGAGTCAGCCGCCGTTTGAATTGGTGACCAAGTTGCAGCTCAAGCAGCCGGATGTCCAAGTCATTTATACGGCCACGACACAAGCCAGTCTGGACGTGACGCGCGTTGATCGGCAAAATGCCCCATTGCAATTGAAAGTCGCGTTGGCACAGCGGGGACACTTGATGAATGTGATGAATCTCAGGGTTGTTCTGGGATTACTACTGGCAATGATTTTGATTTATTTCAAGCTCATGAACGACACGTGGGGCGGCTGGTATGGTTTGATTTGGATCCTATTTAGCTTTTATCCGGCGTGGCAAGCTAGTCGGATTCACAAGCAAGCCAATGCGTTGCGTGTCGTGACGCAACAGTATGATGATGCATGGCGGCCAACGATGCACGTCTTTTTAAAAAACATGGCGGCACCGCTCGAGATTGAAAAAGTCGCTAGTATCGGTCAGTGGCAGTACGTGGGGCAAGATCATCGCGGCATGTATTGGTATGATGTTCGAACGTTAGCCAGTGCCAGTGAAATCAAGCAAACGCTACAGCCAGCACTTGACCATAGCGCTACCGTATCGATTGTCAGCTGGCTGGGTTTAGCACCAATTGGTTATCTTTAGTAAAAAGGACGTGGGATTATGTGGCGGCATCGGTTTTTAATTAAGGGTTCAGAACAGGAGTTAACGTGGCTAAACGGCCTTGCAACCCGGCACTATTTATTGACGGGGATTCATGGAAATTGGTATCAGTTTAAAAAAGTTGAGCCCACCTACCGTGTCTTCAGCGAATACGTGGCGCAGGATGTTTCGACGACGGTGACTGACCGCAACAGTGCATTTCAAGTGTTGACGACAGTCCCAGTGAAGGGGACGAATGTCGACGTGATCTATACGGGGAGCGACCAGCCGAGCTTGCAACAGACTAAGCTGGCTCCCAGCGACCCGCAAATGCGCCTGAAAGTTGCGTTACAGTTGCGCGACCAGGCGATGAATACGATCAATTTGAGTTTGTATGCCGGGGTGATCGTCTGGGGCTTGTTCCTGGTACTCTTGATTCAGCGGCAACAACTTGACTTGCTAGGGCCTTGGCTGCTGCTATTGTTGGTGGGACTATTAGCCATTCTCGGACTGTATCGCATCTCCGGACGGTTACAATCACAAATCAGTCAGTTGCGCCGAGAGACTGAGCAGTACGACGGCGCGTGGATGCCAACGATGCACGTCTTTGTGAGTCCGTTAGCAGCTGAGTTGGATGTTGAAACGCCAGAACTAAAGTCGTTAGGTCGGTGGACCCTGGTCGGTCATGACAAACGCGGCAAGTACTGGTATGATGTCCAAACGTTGGCCAGTACTGCCGAAATCAAGCAAGTGATCCAGTCAGTAACCGCTGACCAAGTACACATCGATATTTTCAGTTGGCTGGGACTGGCACCAGTCGGTTGGTTTGTCTGATTAGGCATTTTATCTGGATTGACAGGTCATTAATTGAACATAGCCGTAAACGTCACTTTGTAGTCGTTAGGACGAAGTGGCGTTTTTTTGACGTCCAGTAGTGGGTATTAACCCGCTAAGTAATCGGAAATTATTTGTGAGGTGCCAAGCCGATTAATCAGGTCGTTACTGGACTTTAAGGTGTATTGTCAGTGGCATTCAAGCTGGGTTAGTCAATTAACTAAAAATAATATAAATGATAATAAGTGACATACAAACATAATAGTAGTATTCTAGTATAAAGGACAAAGCTGGAATGTGCGAAGTGTTGGCGTATTTTCCGCCAAATAAGAAGTTTTGCACAAATTTACCAATGAAAATTTTTTTATTCGTCACAAATATTTCATATAATCGGGTTACCGTAGACAGTACAAGCTCGATTGGATTTAATGTGGTCGGACTAAATATGCAGAAAGCTTAGTGAGGTGATTTTGATGCGACTCAAGGATTTGACAGGTGAGACTTTTAGCCGTTTGACTGTGCTCGAACGGGCTGAAAGTGCACCTAATGGTAATGCACGGTGGTTGTGTCAGTGTTCATGTGGTCGACAGGTAGTTGTCGATAGTTATCGGTTACGGAAAGGAATTACGAAAAGCTGTGGTTGTTTACGCGCGGATGTCAGTCGGAAGAATATTTTCGAGAATCCCCAAACACGTAAAAACATGGGACGGAGTGATAACTTACCGCTATATCAAGGAACTTCAGTCGATCGATTGAAGCCGAATAGCCGTAACCGGAGTGGCGTCATTGGGGTATCCTTTGACCGTTGCTCACAAAAATGGGTGGCCCGGTTAATGTATCGTGGTCGGTTAGTATTAAATCAACAATTTGCAGATATGGACGATGCAATTATGGCGCGCAAGCAAGCTGAACAACGCTATGTGATGCCCGTATTGAAAGAATATGAAGAATCAAGTACGGACTAGGCGCGTACATACATTTAAGCACTCCGAATAATCGGGGTGTTTTTTTGTTGGCTTAGCATGAATCGAATTCGGGCAATCTTTAAGAGTGATCGTTCGGCAATCTAATAATTACCCAGATTATTTCCCGGGAAATAAGTACGTTAACTTTACGATTGTGGTCGTACTGGGGTTAGATGTAAGGCCTCGATTAGCTTAATTGCTTAGGTCGTTAGGACACTAAGCGAAGAAGGTGGGTTAAGCAATCAATTGTCGAGATCACGCAAGCGGGAAATATGCACTGAAGTTAAACCACAAAATAGTGTCGTCAGGTCAGGACATTGAGCCAATCTACCACTCATCTTCGTGGATACTTAATTAGCTTAACAAGCGAGAATGACTGATGTCGCAGCGTTTCAAACCGTTAAGCTGAAATAGTAGAAAAATTGACTCGTCAGTCATTGACTTGTGAGTCAATAGTGCGTATGATAGCGGCAACAATACCACCGAGTTGCTTGTTGATGAGCTCGGATGATGGGAGTGAGTGGTATGGCTAATGAACCAGTGTTAAAAATTACGCATTTACAGAAACGGTTTGGCAAGTTCAATGCGTTAGCTGATATTGATTTTGAAGTTGGGCCGGGGGAAGTGTTTGGTTTTATTGGCCCGAACGGTGCGGGAAAGTCGACGACGATTCGGGTATTACTGGGGATTTTACGGGCGACTAGTGGTCATGCGCTGATTTTTGGCCAAGACGTCTGGCGAGAGAGCGTTGCGATTCACAAGCGGCTGGCGTACGTTCCTGGTGATGTTTATTTATGGCCAAATTTGAGTGGTGGTGAAATCATTGACCTGTTCTTGAAGTTGAACGGTGGGCAGCATACCGCGAAGACGGATGCGCTGATTGATAAATTTGAATTGGATCCGCGAAAAAAGGCGCGCACCTATTCTAAAGGTAATCGGCAAAAAGTGGCCCTGATTGCGGCCTTTTCGATGGATGCCGATTTTTATATCTTTGACGAGCCGACTTCTGGATTAGACCCGTTGAATGAACAGACGTTTCAAAACGAGGTTCTGGCGTTAAAGCAACAAGGGAAAAGCGTCTTGCTATCAAGTCATATCTTGTCAGAAGTTGAAAAAATGTGTGACCGGATCGCGATTATTCGTGAAGGGCGAATCGTTGAGACGGGCACCTTGGCCGAAATGCGCCATTTAACTCGGACGACGGTGGACGTTCAGACACAAGAGGCCTTGACCGATTTGACAACATTACCGGGCGTTCATGGCGTCACCGCGCGGCACGGTAAAAATCATGTTAGTCTGGCAGTCGATGCGGATCAACTGAGTGCCGTCATGCAATATTTGACGCAGCGACAACTGTTAACGTTGACCACGACACCGCCGACCCTCGAAGACTTGTTCATGCGCTACTATACCGCTGATGAACCACATGATGACGGGAAGTGATTCGGATGAAGGGGCAATTAGGCGCACAGACGGGGACACTGATTCGTTTTAATCTAAAACGAGATTGGAAGAAGAACTTGATTTGGATTGCGGTAATGACCGGTTTATTCGCGGTGATTGCGGCTAAATTTGACGGGATTTATGGGACTCAGGCCGCCTTAAATGAAATTGTCAAAACCCTTAAGATGCCGGCGATGGTCGCCTTATTTGGCGCTTTTACCGCAAAGGCACCGTATACGACAGCCAAGGTGTTTGCGACTGAAATGGTCGTTTTTATGGCGTTGTTCATGGTGATTATGAATATTATGATTGCGGTCGCTGCGACTCGCACTGACGAGGATGACGGCCGATTAGAATTGATTCGAGCACACGCGGTCGGTCGCCTCGCGCCGCTGTTCGCGGTTGCGACGGAATTGACCGTCTTAAATGGCTTGGTTGGCGTGCTCTTTGGATTGGGCCTGCAAGTGGCACAACTGCCTGGTGCAACGACGACCGGTAATTGGCTGATTGGTCTGGGCTTAGGCACGCTAGGCTGGGCGTTTGGCATGCTGACGCTCTTGCTTGCTCAGGTCGCGACCAGTGCGAGTGGGACCACGATGCTCAGTTACGTGGTTCTTGGCGGCATGTATATTGCGCGAATGGGAACGGATGTCAGTCACCCCCGCCTCACTTGGTGGATTCCCTTTGGCTGGATTGAAAAAATGGACGTTTATCAGACGGCCCACTGGCTACCGGTCGGCTTGTACGGACTGATGGGGTTACTGTGCTTAGTCGTGGCACTGGGATTGAGTGCCCAACGTGATGTGGGCGCCGGCTTGATTAGCCCGCGTCGTGGCCGGCGTCAGGCGAGCTTATGGCTGCGAGGACCGGCGACGTTATTATGGCGGCAATCACGGGGGATGATGATTGCCTGGCTGCTTGGTAATTTCATTTTAGGGGCGTCCTACGCGTCAATTTTTAACACGATCGGTGATTTAGCGAAAAGCAATCCGATGATCAAGCAATTATTGGGGGCTTCTGCACTGGCTGCGGCCAATCGGACGATCGTTAAAAATTTCATTGCCGTGTTAGCGGTCGTGATGGTGATTGTGGCTCTAATTCCAGCCGTGCAGTTGATGCTGAAGCTGGTGGGCGATGAGCAAAAAGGGGTTCTGCATCAGGTTTATGCGACCGCAACGTCTCGTTGGCACGTGTGGGCGAGTTATACCGGTTGGGCACTGGTCCTTGGCAGTGGCGTGCTACTTTCAGGCCTAGCTGGAATGTACCTGATGGGAGCAGTTAGCATGACCGACTCGATTCGCTGGTCAACTTATTGGCAGATTTTCTGTGCTTATGTTCCAGCAATGTTGGTCATGATTGCGGCTGCCAGTGCCTTAGCTGGATGGCTGCCCAAATGGCGCGTGGTCGCCTGGGCGTGGGTTGGCTATGCATTCTTCTCCCTTTATCTGGGCAACTTAATCGATTTGCCACGGTGGGCGCGGCGGTTGACGCCAATTGGGTTTGTCAATCAGGTTCCGATTAAAGCAATCGATTGGACCACGAGTGGCTGGTGCTTAGCAATCGCTGTGCTAATATTAATCATAGCGGCGTTTGGCTATCGGCGCCGGGACCTCGCTCAATAGGCCACTGGCAACCCGACCAACGTCAGACATTGATGACAATGACTAATATGATGGCCACTAGCAACAACAATGGATGAAAGGATGATTGGTAGATGGCAAACAAGCAAACAGTTCCTAAGGATCCGCAAAAGGTGGCGCGGATGATGCAAGCGGCGATGCATGAGTTTGCTGCGCAGGGTTATCGGGATGCTAAAACGGATGCCATCGCCAGTGCTGCGGCTGTCTCCAAAGGGCTCCTGTTTCATTACTATGGCAGTAAGCAGGGACTCTACTTTGCAACTGTCCAGCTGGCGACTGAGACGATTATCGCGACGATCAATCGCCAATCCTATGCCGTGCCCGATGATTTAGTGACGTTGATGGCTCGCAGCGCACAATACAAGGCTGATTTCGGTCGAACCCATCCAGATGAGATGAAGGTCATGATTGAAGCTTACGGCGCCTTAGAACGGTTACCGGTGAAATTGCAGGCACAGATGAAAGGTTTGTATGCCCAAGCAATGACGATGACTCAGGACATGATTGGCCAGGTCTTAGATAAAATGAAACTGCGTCCAGAGATTGATCGTGACGCAACGATTGCGTTAATTATGGGCGTTTATAATCAAATTTTTACGGAATTTCAAGCCTATATGCGAAAACAACCAAATGTGCAGTCGATGGATGATGCCTCGTGGGTCGTTCAACGGGCTCAAACCTATATGACGATTTTGGAGCATGGCTTCGTTGCCCCATAGTGCGCAGTGTTGCGCTTGCTGGTAGCTCGATGGTCTTCTGAAAAACTGTAGGAAGCAAACTACTGAAGCTTGTCTCTTCCATCACAATGCACCAAGAAAAGTAATTGCCGGCGTAAACCAGGCAGTTGCTTTTTTGATTCTACAACCAGCTTGTACTGAATGCTGCGAGTCAACGTGCGAAACGAGTACCGCTAACAGGATTATTCGTTTGCGCGCTAAAAATGTGGTAAGTTAGACTTATTAAGTAACGGATGAAGCGAGGGATCAAGATGGAATTACATTTATCAGCACGGCAGATGGCGCTGTGGCAAACTTTACAAGCATTAGCGCGTGAGCAACTGATGGGCATGACCATGCAACTAGAAACGACTGGGACGGTCGATCCCGCGCTGTTAGCGACACTGACCGAGCAGTTAGCTTTAAGTGATGGGTTGGCGGATGAACGCTTAACGCAACGGGTGCTGGCATTGTTGGTCTTAGCGCAGAACTCCGCTGGATTAGCGAGCCAATTCGCTGCTCGTTGGCAAGTTGAAGATGCCGTGGCAACGTTTGGAACGCCCCAGCAACGGCAACAGTATTTAACACCGCAAACGACCTTTGGCTTAGCAGCGCTACCGTTGCGCGTGACTGATAGTTCCACGGTCAAAGCCACGCCAGTAACGGCTGGTTGGCAATTAACGGGGACGGTCAAGGCTGTGTTGAACGCTGGTCAAGCGACCGACTACCTAGTGTTAGCTCAGACGCCGCCGGATGCGGCCGGTGCGTTTCTGATTAAGGCCGACCAAACGGGGGTGGAGATTGGCAATCCAGTTCCATTACTCGGACTACGTGGTTTATCAGTGGCTGACTTAAAACTCACCACCGTTCCGGCAACGGCGGCCAATCAACTCGGTCAGCTCGGTCGGGGCCAACGCGTCTTACAGCGAGCCCAAGCCATTGGGCAATTGTTTGCGGCAACGGTGACCGCCGGCGTCTGGCAACATGCGACGGATCAAGTGCGGCAATTGGCCTTGGCCGAGCAACCGCCATTAACGGCGCTGGCCCCGTCCTTAGCACTGACTGCCAGCTTGGAGACGAGTGTCTTTAATGCGGCTCAACAGGCGGATGATGACCGCGGCTTTACGGATGCCGCCCAATTAGCTGCACTGTTTGCGAGTCAACAAGCCTTGGCGCCCTTTGAACCATTAATGCCGCTGATTGGCGACTTAGCCTATACGCAACAGTCGCCATTGGTCGCTTTGCGTAACGATTTGGCAACCCTGCCACTATTGGTGGGAACGGCCAGTCAACTGGCCACGACTTACGCGACGACCAACTTCAATGATGATGCAGCCTTAAGTGTCGGGCACGAATCCGCAACGGCGCCGGAACACCTAGTGGTCGCGGATTTACATCGGGTCGTCAAGCGGCTGAAATTAACGCAAGACGTGCCAGTCAATGTCGGAAGCATTGCGACTGCCAAACGGATCATTGCACTCGGACGGGGCGCCATGACCCCGGCTGTTTTATTACAGGCCCAACAATTAGCCAAGTGGATCGGCGCAGCGATTGCCGTCACCCAGCCGCTAACCGCCATGGAACAGTTTAGTGTTGAGCAACAAATCGGTGGTAGCGCGGTCACCGTCGCGCCTGAAGTCCTGATTAATGTGGGCGTTTCCGGTGATGATGATTACCTGGCCGGCATGTCCGGCGCGCAACACGTCTTGTCGGTAAATTCAGACGAACAGGCGCCCATCTTCAATCATTCCCAACAAATCTTTATCGGTGCGGCGGATGAATTTTTGGATGGGATGGTTGCGGCGTTGAATTAGTTTCATGTTAAAACTGGCGGCCTGGTACCGGTTTGGGCAGACAGGCGGTAGCGCTTCTGAATGGATGCTGTGGCCGAACAGGGGCTACGCTGGCGAATAGAATAATGAAGCACACGAATAATTAAAACACCCAGTCGTCTCGCGAATTTTGCTTGAAAAATTCCTGAAACGACTGGGTGTTTTGATCTGGTGCGGCGCTTGAGAGCTAATCTTGACTAGGTGTCATCATTAATTTCAATAAATAATTAATGACCACTGTCACGGGTTGTCAGTTTGGTCAGAATCTGCACCTTAAAGACCGCAATCAAAATTGCTGTGTAGCAAACGTAGGTCACGACTTCTTGAATAAGGCGGGTCGTCAACAGTACGGACCACGGCGTCATGTACATGATGTGCAACCACAGACTATTCATGAAGAGATTGAGGATGAAGACCACGATAAAGTTCGCCGTTAAAATCCGCGGCAGGGTCGTTTGTTGTTGGAAGGCGAGACCAAAAACCAGTCCGGTCAAGAAGGCCGTTAAGATAAAGCCTGGGAAAAACGTGAATTTTGGAAACAATAACATGCCTAATAGATTGGCTAAGGCCGCACTGCCAGCGGTGACGAGTGGTGAGAATAGCCGTGCGGTCAATGCGATGATGATAAAAGTAAACGAGATTTTAGTGAGTAACAGTTGGATGGTCAGCAAGCTACCCAAAACGACCTGCATAGCAACCAACATCCCCAGCAGTGGCAGCCGCTTGACGGTAAGTGATGGTGTCATGATGAAAGCCCCCTAAGTGTGTGTTGTTAGTATTTTAGTGTATGGCGCTCAAAAATACTAGGGGCCGAAAATAGCATTAATACCCAGCATTAAAAAATTAATTCCACGAAACGCTATATCACAGTTCATAGCGTTTCACGGAATAGTAGTGACTAGCCGATTTCAGTTCTGTTGGACAGGGCGCGCACTTATCGATACAATGTTGATAAAACAAGCATGGAGGCGTCTACAAGTGGCATACATCACCAAGAAAAAGATTGCTAAGTCATTTCACGATGTCGTACTTGCGAAGGGCTTTAGCCGGACATCAGTGACGGCCATTATGGATGCGGCCCATTTTCGGCGGCAGACATTTTATGATTATTTTCAAGATAAATATGAGTTATTAACCTGGTTTATTGATGATACCTTGGCCGAGACCGTCGAGCATAACTTGAACTACTTGCCATGGCCGGACATTATCAAGCTAGTCTGTTATGAACTGGATGCGAATCGGCGGTTTTATGCCGAATGTATCAATACCCAGCATGAAATCGACGTGACCGCGTTAGTTGGCCATCACTTAGTCGTCTTGTTGACTGAGCTGACGCAGACGGATGAACCGGAGATGGCGGCCTTGATCTGGTTACTGTGTTTAGGCATCGCGCAATCGCTGACGCATAATATTGTTGCCAATCATCCAGAAGACTATGAGGTCTTGTCGCAAGATGCGATTGCGGCCATTAAGATGACGTTGGCAATTTTGAATTAGTTGGGCCAAGCGGCAGTTGTGACCGGCTTCTGGAGTGCGGGCAGCCAGCTCGGATGCGCAAGTTTTAATAAGGTCAACGATAATCCGTGCATCCCGTTAGAAGTCAAGAAGGTCCCGACTTTATTGAAGTCAACGGTGACGGCATCTAAGTCGAGCAGCTCATGGACGTCGTTGTTGAAGACCATCAGTTCTAAGGGCGTCGTCCCACCGAGTGAGTTCACCATCACAGCGTAGTGGTCACCAGCATGCCAGCGGAAGTTGAGCCGCAACTTGCTGACCAGTTCTTGCGCGAGCCGTTCTGAAGACTGAAAAGGTTCGCGCCGATACCCAGGTTCGCCGTGAATGCCGACGCCGTAGTAGATTTCGTCGGGTTGTAAGCTAAACGAGGTCGCGGTTTGCCCCGGAATCTGCGCACCACTAGCAGCAACGCCAATCGTATGAATATTGTCGTTGAGGGATGCCGACAAATCAGTGAGTTCGGCGATCGACGTGCCCCGTGCTACGGCTGCTCCGAGAATTTTATGAATTAACACAGTACCGGCAACCCCTCTGCGTCGTTGTTTGAGGGATGCATTGTCAACTGAAATATCATCGGCGACGATACAGTGCCCAACTTGCCAGCCTTCAGCGGTCAGTTGGGCTTCTGCCGTTGTAAAGGCGGCGACATCGGCAGGAAAGTTTTTGATGATAAAAAAGGCTTCATGATTCTTAGTGACTTGCTTGGTCACTTTGATGATTTCTTGCGGTGTCGGTGGCTGGAAGACTTGGCCCATGACGGCGGCACTTAACATACCAGTGCCAACGTAGCCCCAGTGAGCCGGGTCGTGGCCACTACCCCCACCAGCGATCAACGGCACTTGGTCGTCGCGAAAATTTCGGTCGTAGCAGCCCAGCGTGCCAGGAACCCATTGTAAATTTGGATAAGCTCGCTGAATGCCTTGAATCGCCTGATTCAGGGCATTTTGAGGTTCGTTGATGATTTGCATAATGCCACCTTCTTAGTCGTTAGTTTGATATAATTATACCGCATTCGAAAACAGTCTCGGTCGGCAAGTGACGGACAGAACCTGGAAAGTGTCCATTTATTTTGAAAGCGGATTCATATAGAATGAACGTGTAAATGATAGAAGGGACGGGTTGAGGTATGAAGAAAATTATTAATGATCCAAAAAACGTGGTTGAAGAGATGGTCGATGGTTTGGTACGGTCCTACCCGCAGTATTTGACGAAATTACCAGATACTGAAGCGATGGTTCGTAGCGACCAAGCCTCGATGAAAGGTAAGGTCGGTCTTGTAAGTGGTGGGGGCAGTGGTCACGAACCCGCCCACGCCGGTTTTGTTGGCCAAGGCATGTTGAGTGCCGCGGTCGCCGGCCAAGTCTTCACTTCACCAACGCCGGATCAGATTTATGCGGCGATCAAAGCCGTTGACCAGGGGAAAGGTGTTTTCCTCATCATCAAAAACTATTCCGGTGATGTAATGAATTTCGACATGGCCAAGGATATGGCTGAGTTGGATGACATTCAAGTGAAATCGATCGTGGTCGATGACGATATTGCGGTCAAGGATAGCTTGTACACGCAAGGTCGGCGCGGTGTTGCGGGAACCGTTTTGATGCATAAGATTCTCGGTGCTGCGGCAGATCAAGGGGCGAGTCTCGATGAGCTTGAAACGCTAGCCAACCAGGTCATGCCACAGCTCAAAACAATTGCGGTCGCGTTATCCGCTGCTACGGTCCCAGAAGTCGGCAAGCCAGGCTTTGAATTGGCGGACGATGAGATTGAATTTGGCGTCGGTATTCATAGCGAACCCGGTTATCGGCGTGAAAAAATCAAACCATCCAAGGCGTTAGTCCAAGAATTGTTAGGTAAGCTAGATGACGAACTCAAGTTGCAAGCCGACCATCAATACGCGGTGCTCGTTAATGGAATGGGCGCAACGCCACTCATGGACCAGTACGTGTTCTGCCATGACTTATTGGATGAATTAGCTGCCCGTGACATCGAACCGGCGTTTATGAAAGTCGGCAATTACATGACGTCAATCGATATGGCGGGGATTTCACTGACACTGCTAGATATGACAACCACTAACTGGCTTGATTACTTACAATACCCAGTTAAAACGATTGCTTGGTCATAAGAGGAGGACGTAAAAATGTTAACAGTTGAAAATACGACGGCATGGCTGAACCAATTTGCCGCTCAGATTGAACAACACCAGTCTTATTTAAGTGAATTGGACACCCCCATCGGTGACGGCGATCATGGTGGTAACATGGCGCGGGGCTTAGCAGCCGTCAAGACGGCTCTAGCCACGCAACCCGCAGATTTGACGAAGCTGTTTCAAGCGACCGCCATGGCGCTGATCAGCAAAGTGGGTGGCGCTTCAGGCCCCTTATACGGGACGGCCTTCTTAGAGATGGCAAAACAGAGTAAGACCGATACGGACCTCGGCACCTTGCTGGCCGCCGCATTAGCCGGAATTGAAAAACGCGGTGGTGCGACGACTGGTGACAAAACCTTGATTGACGTGTGGGCGCCCGTCGTTGCCGCGGTTCAAGCTGGCAAATTGACGCAGACCGTGATCGACGATGCGGTTGCCAGCACGAAGCCAATGGTTGCCAAAAAAGGGCGGGCGTCTTATTTAGGCGAACGTTCTGCCGGCCATCTGGATCCAGGGGCCGTCTCTAGTGGTTACTTGTTTACGACCTTATTAGCAACGGAGGGGATTTTATGAGTCTAGGAATTGTTGTTGTTTCCCACGTCCCTGAAATCGCAGCTGGCGTTCAACGACTACTCGCGCAAGTGGCGAAGGATGTCTCCATCACGATTGCCGGTGGGACGGATGATGATCAAGTCGGGACGAGCATGGCGAAGATCACGGAGGCCTTTGAAGCCAATACGGCGGATGAACTGTTAGCGTTCTATGACCTTGGGAGTGCCAAAATGAATCTGGAAATGGCGATTGAAATGAGCACCAAGCCGGTTCACTTGTATGACACCGCCCTAGTCGAGAGTGCCTACACCGCGGCTTCATTGTTGCAAGCGGACGTGCCGTTGGCGGATGTGGAAGCGCAGTTGGCGCCGTTGAAAATTAAGTAGATAATAGCTAGAATTTTTTCAAAAATCAGACTAACTGATATGAGTCGATAATTATCTCAACTAAAAGACTGTGAGCGCGCGAAATCACAGTCTTTTTTGCGGTATAATTTAAATTGTAATGCAAATTTATGCAATCGCTTGCAATAACATTGAAAACGTTTTATATTTAGAACGAGAGACTGAACAGAACGGGGGGATCATGATGGCAACCATTAAGGATGTTGCCCAGCGCGCGGGTGTGTCACCGTCAACGGCGTCACGTGCCATGCATGGCAGTAAGATTATTAGTAAACCGACACGTGATAAGGTGATTAAAGCTGCGCGAGAATTGAACTACGCGCCAGATTTTAATGCGCAAAACCTAGCCACTAAAGCTAGCAACACAATTGGTGTCGTGTTACCTGTCGACCACCACGAAATCTTTTCTAACCCATTTTTCTTAGAAATGATTCGTGGAATTAATGAAGTCTGTAGCAAGCATGGGTCGATGACGACGCTAGCGACGGGGATTTCTAGTGAAGAATTGGTGCATAATATTGACGTAATGATCGCACAAGGCCATATTCGGACCTTTATTTTGCTGTACTCAGAAAAAGACGATCCGGTCGTTGAACGATTGAAACAATTTGACGTTCAGTATGTTGTGATTGGGAAGCCCTATCAGGAAATCAATAAGACGTCGTATGTCGATAACGACAACGTTCAAGCTGGGACGGATGCGGCACAGTATTTGGTTGACCATGGTCATCGCCGCATCGGCTTTTTGTGCACCGATTTATCACGGATGGTTCAGAGCGACCGGATGCTCGGTTATCAGCGGGTGATGATGCAGAATCAGTTACCGAACATTATGCTGTCAGAACGGTTTGAAACACATGCAGCTGGCGTTAAAGCATTGCATCAATTCTTTGACCAGAATCCTGATGTCACAGCGTTTGTCGCTGTCGATGATATGCTAGCACTTAAATTACAACAGGTACTCCACAACGATCCTGATTGGAAGGTCAAACAATTTTCACTGATTGGTTTTAACAATTCGATTTTCTCTGATTTAGCACATCCAATGTTGACTTCGATTGCCGTATTTCCACAGCGTCTAGGTGAAGAAGCTGCGAAAATCGCCTTAGCGGACCATCCGACTGATGAATTATCAACGGCGGTGATTGTCCCACATCAAATCGTGAGAAGACACTCAGTACATCAGATTAAAGCTTTGCCATAGGATCGGACTTACTTTTACCGATGGGGGGAATCTAAGTATGATAACGCTAAACGATGTCGCAAAAAAAGCCAATGTGTCGAAGATGACGGTCTCAAGAGTGATCAATCATCCCGACCAAGTCCGTCCGGAATTACGCGAGCTTATTTTGGACGTGATGGCACAATTGAATTATCAGCCGAATGCGGCAGCGCGAGCGCTAGTTGGTCGAAGGACGCGGGTCATCAAATTGACTATTTTTGAGGATATGGATACGACGGAACCGTACTACATGATGTTGCTGGCGGGAATTTCTAACGAGTTGAACCAGCATCAATATGCACTACAGATTGCAACGCGCAACAGTTTTCAAAACGGTGAATGTGATGGCTACATCTTAACCGGGATTCGGCAGACTGACTATGCCTGGGTATCTCGGTTGACGCAGCCAGTCGTCTTTTTTGGTAGTAATCGTCAGGGGTATGATTACGTTGATACGGATAACTATCAAGCGGTTCAAGAAAGTACGAAATATGCGGTCGAAACCGGTTATACGCACCTAGTCTTCATTGGTATCGCAGTTGCAGAACCCTTTGAATTGGACCGTGAGCGCGGCTTTCGCGAATATGTGACGACGCACCGAATCAGCGCCCAAATCATTCGCCTAGAAAATCACTCGCATACGGCAACAGCGTATGTTAAAGCCCACTGGCGTAATTTTCCACGCAACACGGCCTTTGTGTGTGCCAGTGACCGACTGGCGATTGGGGTTGAAACCGCCATCATAAGCGAGGGCGGTCAGGTGCCCACGGAATACGGTGTTATTGGGTTCGACGGTGTCTTATTGAATCAAATTGCAACGAAACGGCTAACGACGATGCAACAGCCCCTAGAAGCGATGGGACGCGCCGCTGCAAGATTATTGCTAGCTAACATTAATCATGGTGATACGCCGCGCCGCGACCAGGAGAAGGTCATCATTAATTCACGGTTGTCGGTGGCAGAATCGACCCGTTAAAGAGGAGTATAGACAGATGAGCAAGCATTGGTATGACCAACAGACGATTTATCAAATTTATCCGAAGAGTTTTAATGACAGTAATCACGATGGTATTGGCGATATTCCCGGCATCACAGCTAAAGTGCCATATTTAAAACAACTCGGGGTAACGACGTTATGGTTGAATCCCATTTACCAATCACCCCAAGTGGATAATGGCTATGATGTTTCAGATTATTATCAGGTCGACCCCAGCTTGGGAACGATGGCGGACGTGGAAACGCTTATCAAAGTCGTTCATGAACATGGGATGCATCTGATTTTTGATTTTGTCCTAAACCACACCTCGGATCAACATCCGTGGTTTCAACAAGCCGTCGCTGACCCGCATAGCAAGTATCGAGACTATTATCTGTGGCAAGATCCAGCAGCCGATGGTGGTCGTCCTAATAATTGGGGCTCTTTCTTTGGCGGTAGCGTCTGGGACAAGGATCCAGCTGGCGGCGACCAGTACTATTTTCATCTGTTTGATAAGCGGATGCCGGACCTCAATTGGACCAATCCAGCGGTACAGCAAGCCATGCGCGATGTCGCCGAATTTTGGGTTGAAAAAGGCATTGATGGGTTGCGGTTAGACGCGTTCATTCACCTGGCTAAGGCGGATTTTCGGCAAATGTACCCGAGTCAGTCTGGGGATTCAACACCGATTATTAGTGATATGTTCTACGCGCACTTGCCAAAAGTGCATCAATATTTACATGATTTTGTGGCTGCAATCAAAGCCAATCATCCAGAGACTTACATTGTCGGGGAGGCGTCCTCAGCCGACCCACATCTAATGGTGGACTACACGACGCCTGGAACGGACGAATGTGATCAAGTGATTACGTTCAGAACGTTTGCGGATGATAATTCAAACGATGATCCAAGCTTCTCAGATATGTTCCAACCACGCCCCATGGATGTTACGGCGTATAAACAGCATACGGTTGGGATTCAAGCAGCGTTAGCAGATACCAGCTTGCCAACGCTTTACTGGAACAATCATGATATGGCGCGGGTTGCCACCCGCTATGGGGATGCGAACTATCCTAAACAAAGTACGAAGGCTCTCGCAACGGCACTCTACTTGCAACGAGGAACCCCCATTATTTACTATGGGGAAGAGCTGGGACTAACGAACATTCGTTATCAGAAGTTGGCGGATTTTGAAGACCAAACTGTGCCGACATTTGTCAAAAGTGCACAGGCCGCCGGAAAAACGATGCCAGAAATTATGACGATGTTGAACAAGACGCATAAGATGGCTGGACGAGGACCGATGCAATGGGATTCGTCGACTTATCATGGTTTTTCGGACCACCTGCCATGGAAGCATGGGCAGACGGATCAGATGAATGCTGCTGATGAAATCGATGATGAAGATAGCATTTACAACTATTATCGGCAACTATTGCAATTAAAGCGCCAAGCACCGTTTACTGATGGTCAATTTATTATGCTTGGTAGCAATGATCAACTCTTCACTTATTTGATTGATGATGGGACTGAACAGGCGGCAATCATCTGCAATTTAAGCTCAGAGATGCAACGCTATACGCTGCCATTTGCGGGCGACGCAACGTTGCTTGCGCAGGGTGGCGCTAGCTGTACGGAACGGCAAGTGACCTTACCAGCTTGGAGTAGCATCGTCGTGTCGCCACGAACAACGGTGTCGGCATGATTGAATGCAAAATTGGTATATATAAAACAAGTGATGAATTTTAATTAACTTATCAATCTTTATATTAATTGGTCTAAATGTTGATAGACTAATGAATCCTAACGTTTTTCAGCGTTAGGATTTATTTTTGTTGTGATTCTGTTAACGTTAACATTACGAAAACGCTTGCGAAAGCGTTTGCACAGATGCATAATTAATTATGGTAAATGAATTAAGTTACTTCGCAAGGAGGAAGCACTATGAGTACTTGGAAAAAGTTGGGGATGGGTGCGTTAGCCACTGGGTTAGCACTCACGCTCGTAGGTTGTGGAAATAGCAAATCGTCATCATCCAGCAGTTCAAAGATGGATAAGACGTTAAAGGTTTCAGCAGACCCTTCATATAAATCATATATGAAGTCTGTGATTCCAAAGTTCGAAAAGAAGTACAACGTCAAGGTTAAGGTCTCATACAAGGCAATGCTTGATGAAGACGATGCTTTGAAGTTGGATGGCCCTTCAGGCAAGGGACCTGATGTTTTAATGGCACCATACGACCGGGTTGGTCAAATGGCTTCACAAGGACAATTATCCACGGTTAAGTTGGCAAGTGGTCGTTACAACGCAACGGGGAAGAAATCTGTTACTTATAAGAACAAGATTTATGCTGCGCCTGTAACGATTGAATCAGATGTCTTGTATTACAACAAGAAGCTGATCAAGACTGCACCTAAGAACTTCAAGGAACTTGAAAAGTTAGCTTCTGATAAGAAGTATGCTTACGCTAACGATAAGAGTAAGTCAGTTGCATTCTTGACGCAATGGACGAACTTCTATAATTCATTTGGTGTCATCAAAGGTTATGGCGGCTACGTCTTCGGCGATGACAACACCAATGCCAAGAAGATGGGCTTGAACAATTCAGGTGCCGTTGAAGGTTTGACTTACATGACGAAGTGGTTCACGAAGTACTGGCCAAGTGGGATGCAAAATGTCACTTCAAACGAAAACTTCGTAACGTCACAATTTACTTCGGGTAAGACCGCCGCTGTTATCGATGGTCCTTGGATGGCTTCAACTTATCAAAAGTCCAAGATCGATTATGGTGTCGCTGTATTGCCTAAGTTGAACAATGGCAAGGATTATCAAGCGTTTGCTGGTGGGAAAGCTTGGGCTATCTCAAACTACTCTAAGCACAAGACCGCTGCACAAGCTTGGTTAGACTTCATTTCTAACAAATCCAACCAAAACAAGTTGTACAAGTCTGCTAGTGAAATTCCAGCAAACACGGCAGCTCGTAAGGAAGCTGTAAGTACTGGCGATGACATGGCTACGGCCGTTTCAAAGCAATACGACAAGGATGTTCCTTTGATCAACTTACCACAAATGTCAGAAGTTTGGACACCAGCACAAACGATGGTTACCAACGCTGCTAGTGGCAAGATGACACCAAAGCAAGCTGCTAATAAAGCACAGAAGACCATTTTAACTAATATCTCACAAAAGTACGACAAGTAATTTAAATTGTAATTTAAGGGGGCTGAAACAAAATTCGTTTTGTCTCAGCCCTTTTTAAAAAGAAAAAAGCATTAAATCTAGGATTTATTAGGAAAGGGGTGCGGGCGACATGCAAAAGAAAGATGTAAAAAAAGCGCAACGCCTGTCAATTATTCCCGGGCTAGGTCAATTTTATAATGGTCAGACCATCAAAGGTGTCGGCTTCATCATTATCTTATTGGCGTTCGTTGCTGAATTCATCTTTGGCGGCTTTAGCGCGTTTGCTAACTTGGTGACTTTGGGTTCGGTCTCAATGGAAGACAACTCATTGTTCATGATGATTTATGGGACGTTGCAGATTCTGTTGACGATTGTCTTCATCGTGTTCTACATTGCGAACTTATATGATGCAAAACACGTGGCCCAATTAATCAACAATGGGAAAAAGGTTTCACACACATTCAAAGAATTAGGGGCTAGTCTTGTTGACGGTGGGTTCGCCTACCTGTTAACGACTCCAGCGTACTTCCTAATGATTTTCACGATTGTGTTCCCAGTATTAGTAACCTTACTGATGGCATTCACGAACTATGATTTCGCGCATATTCCACCGGCTATGTTACTCGACTGGATCGGCTTCAAGAACTTCACATCAATGTTCTTCTTGAGTAGCTACCGTGCAACCTTTAACGCAGTCTTTGGCTGGACAGTTATTTGGACGGTCTGTGCAACCACGTTACAAATTATTATCGGGATTGCCACTGCGGTGATTGCTAATCAGAACTTCATTAAAGGAAAGCGCTTCTTCGGGGTTATTTTCTTACTCCCTTGGGCTATTCCAGCGTTTGTTTCAATTATGAGTTTTTCAAACATTTTCAACGATTCTGCCGGTGCGATTAACGTGCAAGTCATTGGCCTATGGAACACATTAGTCTCATTTGCCCATATTGCACCAATTCATTGGATGACCGATACATTCTGGACGAAAGTTGCCATTATTATGATTCAAGGTTGGCTTGGGTTCCCATACATCTATGTGATGATTACGGGGATTTTACAAGCGATTCCAGAAGATTTATACGAAGCTGCGACCCTGGATGGGGCAACGGTGATGCAGAAGTTCAATAAAATCACGTTACCAACGATTTTTGCGATTGCTGCACCAATCTTCGTGACCCAATATACGTTTAACTTCAACAACTTCTCGATGATCTATCTGTTTAACCAAGGTGGTCCAGGCGATGTTGGGGCGAATGCCGGTGGGACTGATATCCTGATCTCATGGATTTACAAGTTAACGACCGGGACATCACCACAGTACTCGTTAGCCGCAGCGGTTACACTGATTATTTCCGTCTTAGTCATTGGGATCTCATTGATTGTCTTCAAGAAGACCCACGCTTTTGAAATGGGGGACTAGTGTTATGGATAATGCACAAGCAGTGGCACCTAAAAATGCCAATTCAAAACAAAATAGCGCGCGTCGGCACCGTTTCTGGAAAGAGTTCTTTACGTATTTTTACATGGTCGTTCTTGGGATTATTATCATTTATCCCGTTCTGATTACGTTCATTACGGCGTTTAAGGATGCTAACGTGCAAGCCTTCGTCCTCGACTTCGGTGGTAAGTGGACGTTGGTTAACTTCAAAAACTTATTTACGCAGACGTTATACGGTAGCTGGTATCTGAACACGATGATTATTTCAGTCTCATGTATGGTGATCCAAGTCATCGTTGTTACGTTAGCTGGTTACGTTTACAGTCGGTATCGTTTTGCAGGTAAGAAGTTCAGTTTGACCTTCTTTATCGTAATTCAAATGGTCCCAACAATGGCTGCTTTGACTGCTTACTACGTCTTAGCTAACATGTTGAATGCTTTGGACCATTACTGGTTCTTAACTGCGATTTACATTGGTGGTGGGATTCCACAAAATACGTGGTTGATGAAAGGCTACTTCGACAATGTGCCATATGACTTGGATGAATCTGCCAAGCTAGATGGTGCCGGTAACTTTAAGATTTTCTGGTCGATTGTCTTACCACTGGTTAAACCAATGATCGCGGTCCAAGCGCTATGGGCATTTATGTCACCAGTTCAAGATTATCTGATGGCGAAGTTCTTATTGACGTCTGAATCGCATTATACGGTTGCCGTTGGGCTTCAAACATTTATTAACAACGCACAAAATCAACAAGTAGTCCTCTTCTCGGCAGGGGCAATCTTAGTGGCGTTACCAATTGCTGCCTTGTTCTTCTACCTACAACGGTTCTTCGTTTCTGGATTACTTGCTGGTGGGAGCAAAGGTTAAAACAAAATTTAGTAGGGGTGAAATTAGATGCAGAGTACGAAAAACAAACCAACCGCGTTTCCGGTCCGGTTTTTTGGCAGCCTCTTCTCACCTCGAAGAATGTTTGCCAACCGGGATCAATTTAACTGGTTACAGATTATCGTCTTATTTATCTTTCTGACTGCGGTGATGGTGATGCCGATTCCGTTTTATTACAATCATCAAACGAATTTCAACTTATCACCATTTCTGCCACATATCGATAAAATGATGGCGAGTGACCAGATGCAAACCGCATTGAAAGCCGCTGATTATCACAATCAGCAGTTCGACAATGTGCAGCATCAAGTGATTATTAAAACTAAGGATAACGTTGCTGGCTTTGACCTGACGACAGCCGATATGGCGGGGCGTAAAAACGTCATTAATCTGCACACGAGTACCTTTCAAGTGAAGTCAGTTGGCAGTACTTTCAAAGCAAAGTACGTTCCGGGACATGATTTGAGGACGAATGCGCACGCATTTCTGGTTAATTCCTGGTATCAGAGTAATAAGGTCATGATTGGGCTCTTTATGCTGATGGCGCTGGGGTTGATCATCGTTGGGGTCAACTTGATTCTTGTAAACGGAGCGGCCTTCTTCTTGTTCTTGTCACGGCATAATAAAATTACGCATATTCGCAACTTTCGCGAGGGGGTCAATTTAACCCTCATGATGATGGGAATCGGGAGTTTGTTAGCGATGGTGATTGGGCTTATCCACTTTGACGTCACTATCGAATTAACCGTTCAATCATTGAGCTTAGCGTTCGTTGTGCTATGGGTATACCTGAAAACGAAATTTAAAGATCCAGAAGTTGACCAAACCATGTTACTTTAGGCCAATTAGTAAGCATAGAAATGAGGAAGATTAATGGCACGCGATACGCAAACACAATTACGCAACGAAATGATTTACTCAGTCTTTGTCCGCAATTACTCTGAGGCTGGCAATTTTGCTGGCGTCACCGCTGACTTGCAACGAATTAAGGATCTGGGGACCGACATTTTATGGTTACTACCAATCAATCCGATTGGTGAAGTTAACCGTAAAGGGTCGTTGGGTTCACCCTATGCAATTAAGGACTATCGGAAAATCAACCCAGAATATGGGACCTTGGATGATTTTAAGGCACTGACGACTAAGGCGCATGAACTTGGCATGCGGGTGATGATGGATATTGTTTATAATCACACGTCACCAGATTCAGTCTTGGCCACTGAACATCCTGAATGGTTTTACCATGATGCGGAAGGTCAGCTAACGAACAAAGTTGGTGATTGGAGTGACGTCAAGGACTTGGATTACGGTCACCATGACTTGTGGCAGTATCAAATCGATACGTTGTTGTATTGGCGTCAATTCGTGGATGGTTATCGCTGTGATGTCGCCCCATTAGTTCCCTTAGATTTCTGGTTCGAAGCACGTCAACAAGTCAATGCCAAGTACCCAGGAACCTTGTGGCTGGCGGAATCAGCCGGTAGTGGCTTTATTCAAGAACTCCGCTCACAGGGATACACTGGATTATCAGATAGCGAGCTATACCAAGCATTTGATATGACTTACGACTACGATGTCTTCAGTGATTTCAAGGATTACTGGCAAGGCCGGCGTACGGTCGACCAGTATGTTGACTTATTACAACGACAAGATGCGACTTTCCCAGGTAACTATGTCAAAATGCGGTTCTTGGAGAATCATGACAACGCCCGGATGATGAGCTTAATGCATAGTGAATCTGAAGCGGTGAATGCGTTGACTTGGATCTTTATGCAACGTGGTATTCCGTTAATTTATAACGGGCAAGAATTCAGCGCTGAACATCAGCCGTCATTATTTGACCGCGATGTCATGGTGAACGACCGTCATGGTGACTTAACAGCATTGATTCAAAAGCTGGTTGCGATTAAGCACGAACCGCTGATGCGGGCTGCTGATTATCAATTAGCGGTCGTTGAAGATGGCATTATCAAAGTTAGCTATCAAGCCGCTGGCGCTGCATTGACGGCTTGGATTCCACTGAAAGGTCAAGTAACAACGGTTAAGACGACGCTGCCTGATGATCATTATCAAAATATCTTGACGGATACGGCAGTCGAGGTCAATAATCATCAGCTTCAAGTTAATGGTCAACCAGTACTAATTAAATATACGACAAATACGACTGCGACGAAGGTTGCGGATCAATCCAACTAATCGGTTATCGAAGGATGGCAATTGGTTGAAAAAGCAAGCGCTTGCGGGGCGCTGTGCAGTGGACGTTGTTTAGAAGTGAGAATACAAGGGAGTGGATTTCGATGGTTGAAATGAATCTCGATCACATTTACAAAAAATATGAAGGTAACGATAAGTACTCCGTTACCGACATGAATCTTGATATTAAAGATGGTGAGTTCATCTTCTTTATCGGGCCATCTGGTTGCGGTAAGTCGACGACATTACGGATGATTGCCGGCTTGGAAGATATTACTAAGGGCGATTTTAAGATGAATGGCCAAGTCATGAACGACGTGGAACCTAAGAACCGGGACATCGCGATGGTTTTCCAAACTTACGCGTTGTATCCAAACATGACGGTCTTTGACAACATGGCGTTTGGACTGAAAATTCGGAAGACTTATAGTAATACGGAAATTAAAAAACGGGTCGACAATGCCGCCGAACAATTAGGATTAACGGACTACTTACAACGTAAGCCTGCTAACCTTTCCGGTGGTCAACGGCAACGGGTTGCTTTAGGCCGGGCGATTGTTCGGGACGCGGGGACGTTCCTGCTAGATGAACCACTGTCTAACTTGGATGCCAAGTTGCGGGTTGATATGCGGACCACCATCGCTCAAATGCACCAGCGTTTGAAGACCAACATGATCTACGTCACCCATGATCAAATTGAAGCGATGACGATGGCTGACCGGATTGTGATTATGAATGATGGTAAAATCATGCAAGTCGGAACCCCACACGAACTCTACAATGAACCCGTCAACCAATTTGTGGCTGGCTTCATGGGGTCACCATCAATGAACTTCTTCAACGCAACGCTTCATGACGGCCGGGTCAGTGATGGCGAAGGCTTAGATGTTGCCGTACCAGAAGGACAACTGAAGATTCTCAAGGCACAAGGCTATGATCAAAAGAAGATGATTGTCGGGATTCGGCCAGAAGATATTCACGCTGAACAAATCGCCTTGGAAGCAATGCCGAACTCAATCGTCAAGACGAAGGTCATGGTCTCTGAATTCTTGGGTGCTGAAAGTATGCTGTACTGCACGGCTGGTAAGTCTAAGTTTACCGCTCAAGTGGATGCACGTGATTATCATAATCCAGGCGAAAACGTTGAAGTGGCATTTGAAATGGCAAAGGCGCACTTCTTTGACCCAGAAACTAAAGATGTTATTCGGTAATTTCACATTACGGAGGAGCAATTACAATGAAACGCATTTTTGAAGTAGATCCGTGGCACGTTGTCAGCCATGAACTCGTTCCAGCGGATAAGCGACTACAAGAGAGTATGACGAGTATCGGTAATGGCTACATGGGCATGCGTGGCATGTTTGAAGAACATTACTCGGGCGATACGCTAAAAGGAATTTATATTGGTGGGGTCTGGTATCCCGACAAGACGCGGGTCGGCTGGTGGAAGAATGGCTACCCGGATTACTTTGGTAAGGTGATCAATTCGGTCAACTTCATCAAGGTCAACGTGACGATTGATGGCGACCAAGTCGATTTGGCGAAGGACAATGTCAGTGATTTCACCTTGGACCTCGACATGTACACCGGAATTTTGCGGCGGTCATTTATCGTGACGAAGGGTGAAAAACGTGTTCAGTTCATGATTGACCGGTTCGTTAGTGTGGCACAAAAGGAATTATTCGATGTGCACTATAGCGTTCATAATTTGAGTAATGAACCGGTACAAGTCAGCTTTATGTCGCAGATCGATGCGGACGTCTTTAATGAAGATGCCAACTATGATGAACAGTTCTGGCAAGTGCTCGACAAGAGCCATGCGATCACGGGTGGCAGTATGTTTGCCGAAACCAAGCCGAATGACTTTGGCACGCCACGATTCACCCTAGGCATGCAGATGTTGCATGAAACGTCGTTGCGGGGAATCAACGCACCGGATGCTGAAAAAGCCGTCACGAACATTTTCCGTGGCGAATTAGCGCCGGATGAGACTAAGAATTTTGAAAAACGAGTTTTGGTCGTGACTTCGCGCGATTATGCCGACATGCCTGCGATGCGGACCGGATTGGCTGAGTTAAGTGAAACTGTCAGTTCGCAGTCATATGAAGACCTGCGTCAGGCACACGTTGATGGCTGGGCACAACGTTGGCAATTGGCCGATGTGGTCATTGATGGTGACGATGCGGCGCAACAAGGGATTCGCTTTAACCTATTCCAGCTGTTCTCAACCTACTATGGCGAAGACAAACGCTTGAACTTAGGGCCTAAGGGCTTCACTGGTGAAAAATACGGTGGTGCCACATATTGGGACACCGAAGCGTTTGGCGTACCGTTCTACCTATCGTTGGCAAAACCAGAAGTGACCGAAAACCTCTTGGAATATCGGTATAATCAGCTGGCTGGTGCGTTCCACAATGCCAAAATGCAAGGCTTGGCGGGCGCACTCTATCCGATGGTGACCTTCAACGGGATCGAATGCCATAACGAATGGGAAATCACGTTTGAAGAAATTCACCGCAACGGCTCGATTGCCTATGCCATCTTTAACTACACGCGCTATACCGGCGATGAGACCTACTTGAAGACCAAGGGTATCGACGTTTTGACTGGAATCTCACGTTTCTGGGCGGACCGGGTTCACTTCTCGCAACGGAATCAGCAATACATGATTCACGGCGTCACCGGGCCAAACGAATACGAGAACAACGTCAATAACAACTGGTACACCAACTTCATGGCACGCTGGACGTTGGAATATACGTTGGCCAGCTTGAAGAAGGTCAGTGCTGATAAACGGGCGGAACTCAAGATTACGGATGATGAATTAGCCAAATGGCAAGACATTATCGATCGGATGTACTTCCCACATGATGACAAATTGGGCATCTTCGTTCAACAGGATGGCTTCCTAGATAAGGATGTTCAGCCCGTTTCAGCCATCCCAGCAGATCAACGGCCCATTAATCAGCACTGGTCATGGGATCACATTCTCCGGTCACCGTACATTAAGCAGGCGGATGTTTTGCAAGGCATCTACTACTTCATGGATCGGTTCACACCGGAAGAGAAGAAACGCAATTTTGATTTCTATGAACCATTAACGGTCCACGAATCGAGCTTGTCACCAGCCGTTCACGCCATTTTAGCCGCCGATCTGCACTATGAAGATAAAGCGGTTGAAATGTACGAACGGACTGCCCGGCTTGACTTGGATAACTACAACAATGACACGGTCGACGGGCTACACATCACGTCCATGACTGGCTCATGGTTGGCAATCGTTCAAGGCTTCGCTGGCATGCGTGTGACTGACGATACGTTAGCCTTCGCACCGTTTGTTCCAAAGGCTTGGACCCGTTATCAGTTCCACGTGAACTTCCGCGGTCGCTTGCTCAAAGTCGATGTTGACCAACAGGGGACGACCGTTGAATTGGTCAGTGGTAATCCATTGACCATCGAATTGAACGGCAAGACCGTCGAAGTCGCAAATACCGTCTCCACAAAATAATAACCTGCCTTGATTCACACCTGGCCGTAACTGGTGGGGATCAAGACTCAACCCTAGAATGATTCCAAGTTCATTCTAACCTACTCCTAGAGGGCCCGTATCGGTTTGATGCGGGCTTTTTGGGCGTCAGGAAACTTGTGCGAATGTGGTGGTTAGCAGTGAATAGTGTTTTGCGGTGGTCGTGTGGTAAAACTAGTAACTGCCCACGATTGGCGGTGACCATGAGCAAATGGTGATGTGAACTTAGAAAAGCGTGTGCGGTGTGCGAAAACGGCTCGTTTCAAGTGACCAAGTATGCGTGTGCGAAGTCGTGTCTCGCGATGAGCAGGCAAAAAAGTCGCTTCGAAATTCGAAACGACTTTTGAACGCTATTTAAATCCGGCTATTTATATCTGTGCTTTTCTGTCTGCTATTTTGCTGGTTGCTAGTGATTCACGATTAATCTGGCTGGATGGGAGCGCGCACGCCGATTCAGCACGGCTGATTGTGGCGCTGTTTATAGGCCATCTAATCGCTATTTAAGTGGGCTGTTCAAGCCGAGAACGTCCATTTCATAGATACGGACGGCAGTATCGGCCACTTGGGTCGGTTTGTCGACCACGATGCGGACGTAACGGGCGGTCGTTGCGGCAAAGGTATTCAGGCTTGTGGCCTTCGTGTTGTCGTACGTGCGGGCAACATCCTTGAAGTGTTTACCATCGGTGCTGACTTGAATCGTCCACGCTTTGGTATTCATATCCGCGCTTTCGCCACCCGCCTTGGCGTGGGCGAGTTTGACCGCGCTAACGGTGGCTTGGTGGCCTAAATCAAGCGTTAACGTATGCGGGGCCTTACCAGTGGCACACCACTTGGTACTGAGTTTGCCATCAACGGCCATCTTTGGCGCTTCACTGCTATTGGTGTAACCCGAGGCACTCGTCTTCGCATTCTTTGATAGCACCGTCAGCGCGCCTTTGACCTTAGGCGTGATCGTAATCAACTTTTTCATCGTGACGGACCGCTGCCCATCCTTGTTCTTCGCAGTCAAGGTGACGTTATAGGTGCCGGCCTTCGCGTATGTGACCGTTGGGTTCTTAGCCGTACTGCTGGTTTGCTTGGCACCGGTAAACTGCCACTTAAAGTTAGTCGCGTTTTTGGATGACGTGTTCGTAAACTTGATGGTACTTCCGGGACTAGCTAAGGTCCGGTCGACGGTAAAGGCTGCTTTGGGCTTGCGGTTATCGGGCCATTTCAACGTGGTTACTTTGGAGGCCGGGCCACGTTGGTTCCAAATATCGACTGGGACGACCATCAAATCAGTTTCATTTTGTTGCCCAGTCCGCTCGAGGGCGTTGAGGTAGAAATTAGTTGTATCAGTTGCGCCGAGAAATGAGCGTGAGCTATTCTGGTTGCGTTGGTAGATTTCATAGTGGTCCAAATGCTTAGTTGATGCGGCTTGCCAGCTCAAGTTCACGCCAGCGTACTTGCCTTCTTCATCAAAGACACGGTTGTCGATGGCGACGGACTTAACGGCCGTTGGACTGGCTTGCGGCTTGCCCGTGATTGCCAACCGCCCTAATTGTGCGCGATAACTGGTATCCGACTTGCTGGTCGTTAGGCTTAGACTGATTGATTTCACGGTCTTCTTAGCAAGCCCACTGACGTCGTAATCGATCGTTTGCCACTTAGAGCTGAGGGCCTGATCGCCCTTGATCGTCTTCTTGCGACCATCTTTTAACGTGACCACTAAATCTAATTGGGTCTTATCCGTGGCTTTCGCAGCGACCTTGACTTGGGTGTTGGTGGTAAACGGAATATCGGTCGTATAGAGCTTGATGGTGCTGGTCTTGTTCTTGCGCATCTGACCGGACAGCTGAATATCGTTGCCACCGTCATAGGCGTCGGTGTAATCGAATGCCGCTTTTAAGTCGTTACCAGAGGGATTGTCGATCATCCAGCGGTAAGTCGGGTTGATGGCCTGCAACGATCGGTTGTTCCAATCGCGAAGTGAGACCTTGCGTCCCTTGATAAAGTAGTTATAGCCATTTCCTAAGCTGAAGTTGGTGATGAATGGTTGTTTCGTAATGGCACTTTTCTCCACGGCATAGGTGGAAACACCGGGCCACTGACTCGACGTCTTGGACGGAACGCTACGTGACGGATCGCTATGACTGTTCACCCATAGCGTTTCTTCCTTAGATTGGAATTCATCGGGCGTTTCAGATGACGTATAGGTCCAATTCGGGGCGTAAAGGCCTAGCGACGTGTAAGGAACGTTGTGCTGGTTGGCAAACAGATCCCAGCGGACGGGTGTCGAAGTACCATCCGCCTGAACGTCGATGCCGGCGAATAGGTTATAAGGGTTGAGCCCCAGCTTTTCAGCCCGGTCCCGCGACTTTTTGAGCAAGTCCTGGCTCGCTAACCGTTTCTTCGTCCACCAGAAGTTCAGGAACATGGAATCCGCGACTGGCTTCATGTTGGCGTCGACCAGGTAGGACTGGTTTTCCTTAGTAAGCGCATTTTGCCAATCCATCTTACCGTCCTTAGTCATTGAATCGTACCACATGAGGTCCAACTTGCTGCCGGCTTTTTGCTTGTATTCCTTGATCAATTGTTGCATGAGCTGTGCGTGCTTTTTGGTTAGCCCGCTCTTCGTCGTGGACTGGCTGTTCTTACCACTAGCGGCGGAGTCAAAACTCTTCACTTCGGGGTCGGTTTCTTGATTGATGAACCAGCCATCAAACCCATAGGCCTTAGCAACCGCTACCAATTTATCAGCCATTGGAAAATGACCGTCCTTATCTTGCTTCAGGAAGTCATTGAGCCATTTGAGCTTACCGCCACTAACGACCTGCGGAAAGAAAACGGTTCCAAGGACGGGCACACCATTTTTATGCGCGGCGTCAATGACATCAGCCGTTGGTGGCACGATGAGGCCTTCACCCGCTGAACCACCCCAGTAGACGAGTCGATCGATATATTGCCAATTGGAGAAGACGTTGGCGTCAAACGTGTTGATCCCACGGGGCGCATTTCCACTAGTCGACGCGTTCATAATCGATAATGCGACGACTTTCATTTTAGGGTCCTGGGTCTTGTTGACGGTCGGGAGCTGCCACTTGTCGATGCGCTTGGCCAGTGGTACGGTCGCAACATTATATTTGGCCTGCTTATCCTTACTAAACTGCCACTTTAGCAGCTGATTGGGAAACCAGTACGGCGCTTCCGGCTGATTATCCATCCCTTTATCCAGACTGGCTTCAGCGGTCTGTTTATAGCTGACTTTGCCACTAGATTGCTGGCTTGAACATGCGGACAAGCTGAGCGCGGCTATCAGTAGGGCAAACGTACTCGCGATTTGGCGTTGCCGTCTTTTTCTCATGATACTGTTCCTCCCTTGATCAAATCTGAGTCATCTGACGAAGACACCATGGTCATGTGGATTGACGATTGAAAGTCACCAGATAATAGCGATAAACGGTAATAAATTAGCGGTTCTGTGGTAATTACCAATCGTCTAATGGAGACCGATTGTGTTCGGTAAAGTCCGGCCACACGACCAGGGTCATCTATACATTACTGGTATGTATGATATATAATTTTTTCAGTAAAGGGTATCGACAAATTAAAGGAATTAAGGGACAAAATAAACTAATTGATGACTGAAATGGCGCCAGTTTAGATGGTTTATCTGAATTTACATTAACAGTTCGGGTTGATTAGGGCGGGGCTGAATCATGAAAAGATGTATGAAAGCGCTATCAATGTTGCTTTTTTTGGATTGATTGAAGTCGTGTAGTATAATGACCTACCAGGAAGGTGATTAGTTATTAAATATAAAGTTGATAATGGTGAGTACCCGACTGGTAAGGACGCTGTCGATCCCAAGCGGGTCAAATATCTGAAGTTAATTAGTAAGTTAGCAACCTTTACTTGTATTGCGATGTACGTGTCGTATATTCCGCAAATTATTGATAATTTTACTGGTAATCCGGTGTCACCGCTACAACCCCTTGTCGCAATGATCAACGGGATGTTATGGACGGGGTATGGCTGGTTCAAGACGTATAAAGACTGGCCAGTCATCATCTCGAATGTCCCTGGGGTTATCTTTGGTTTCATCACCGTTTTAACCGTATATGTTCATTAACCGTAACCAAAAATAGATAATAACAATCAGCCGACAGAATTTTTTGTCAGTTGTATAGCTAATAAATTCCGCCACTTTGTGCTAACATTGACCACAAAATGGCGGAATTTATTATGAATCGGGATTCAAACGTGCTATTCTTAAGCTCAAAAGCAGCCAGCTGAAGACCGTTGGAAACAAGGCGAGTTAGCGTAAACCTGCATTGGTAGGGGCGTCCGATTCGGCTTCCAGCCAGCTTAATATCTTTTGATTATCGTTAATGCTAAATAATAATCAGTGCAACGTGTCTCGTCACGAAATATAGGAGGGGTAATCATGGCGATCTTTCATGGAATCAGTCTATCGGACTTGATCAAGCAATATTCTATGGATCAGTTAGAAGATGAGTACGACGCACGCGTCCTTGAGCAGGCCTATCAAGCGTGGCTTAAGGATGACAAGCAAACTGTGTCCATGCAGGACGTGCTAGCCGACTTTGATAAACCGGCTGAAGACGAGTAGACGGGACAGATTAGCTTTTACAATCGCATTTAAGGTTCAACAAAAGTCGCTGCGGTTATAATTGGCAACTGCATTTAAGGTTCAACAAAATAGGACCCGGAATCAATCAACGATGATTGGTTCCGGGTCCTATTAGTCGGTTAGAAACACAGTCGCAATGAATCGCTCAATCAACAGCGACGGATTTTGATTTTTAGCTTAATGCTGGTCTAATGCGACTTGAGCTAATAACAAGCCACCAGCAATACCGGAGTTGTTCCCAAGTCCGGCGGGAACGATGTAGTCGTCGAGTGCCGGCACTTCTTCATAGCCGTTTAGATAAGCCGCGAATTTTTCACGAATCATTGGGAAGAGTTGCCGTTGATTCATGACACCACCATTTAAGATGATTTTGTCTGGTGCAAACGCAACGGTCAGATTGACGCAAGCCTGCGCGATATAGTCCGCAATGATTGGCCAGACTGGATCATCGACTGGAATATCCTTACCAGCCATCCCAGTCCGTTTACCCACAGCGGGGCCGGCAGCCAGGCCTTCTAGACAGATGTCGTGGTATGGGCAACTTGATTTGAAATCGTCGCCAGGGAGCCGATTGAGCCGCATGTGGCCGAGTTCAGTGTGGGTCCGGCCGTTGAAAATCTGATTATGGCTAATAACGCCCGCACCAACGCCAGTCCCAATCGTCATGTAAATACTGTTCGGGACGTCCTTGGCAATCCCAATCATCGCTTCACCATAGGCGGCTTCGTTAACATCGGTCGTCCAGTAGAATGGCATGTCAAACTGCTGCTTCAAATGACCGAGAAAGTCATAATCGCCCCAGCCAGGTTTAGGCGTGGTCGTAATGTAGCCGTATTTTGGATCTTCCGGATTAACGCCGATTGGCCCGAATGACCCGATCCCAATGGCCGCGACCGGATGGGCTGTAAAATAATCATCGACTGCCGCCATGGTTTCCGCTGGGGTGGTCGTCGGAATTGAAATCCGGTCACTAACTTGTCCTTGTTCATCGCCAATCGCACAAACAAATTTTGTGCCACCAGCTTCAATTGCACCTAAAAGCATCGTGTGCCTCCTGTGGATAAAAATATAGTTTTATTAATAAATAGTATACGCTTATTTAATAGCTTTGTTAACGATTACATTGATATTAGCACGCGTCTAACTCACAGTCGAAATCCGGGCGTCGAACTGGTGCTTATAAATTAACCGCGGCGGTCGCATCCGCTGCCGGTTCCGTCAATGCAATCAGTTGCTCGCCTGCCTGAACGTCGGTGGCATTTAAACGCTCAACGTTAGCGTAACTAGCGGTATTAGTGACCACGACCATGACGGTTGGATCATAGTTAGCGGCTTTCAAGGCGGCCACGTCAAAGGTACCGAGTAAGTCACCTTGATGAACGGTATCGCCCTTTTGAACGTTGGCTGTAAAATGTTCACCCTTTAAGTTGACCGTATCTAATCCTAAATGAATCAGGATTTCCGCACCGGCAGTCGTTTTGATGCCGTATGCGTGATGGCTATCGTAAGTCACCGTGACGGTACCGTCAGCTGGTGCTAGAACCTGATCAGCGCTAGGGACGATTGCGGCACCGCTACCCATGATTTCAGCTGAAAAGACTTGGTCGTTGACTTGGCTCAGAGGTTCACTGGTCCCAGTGACAGGGGCGACGAGGATTTCGTCATTGACGTTGATCGGTGCCTTCGGTGTTTCAGGTTGTTGAACTTGGTCGCGGTCATCGCCGAGGGTTCGTTTTGCATAAATAAAGGTCGGAATGAAGGCGACAACGAACGAAATGACGGCACTAAGCGCGAAGGCTGGAATCGACTTTGAAGCAATTGAGATGAACCCGATGACTGATGCAGGTCCCATCGCTACTGATAGGACATGGAATAGCCCTAAGAAGGCGGAAGCAATTCCAGAAGCAATCGCTGCAAAGACGAATGGATATTTCATCTTCAAGTTGACCCCAAAAATGGCTGGTTCCGTAATTCCGAGCAACGCTGAGACCCCGGCTGAAGAAGTTAGGGCTTTTTGTTTTTGACTTTTAGTGGCAAAGAAAATAGCTAAAGTGGCGGCACCTTGCCCGATGTTGGCCATCGAAGCGACTGGGAAGATAAAGGAACCACCAGTCTTGGCGACGTTGGCTAATAATTGTGTTTCGATTGCTGGGAAAGTTTGGTGGAGACCGGTAATCACAATGGCAGAATAAAGTAAGCCGAAGATCCCCATCCCGATCCAGCCGGTGCTATTATATAGCCCAACTAAGCCGTTGGTTAACGCATCGCTGACCGTCCGTAAGACTGGTCCAACAATGGTAAAGGTCAGAAATCCGGTAATCACAATTGAAAACATTGGGGTAAATGTGAAGTCAAAAGCCCCTTTAATGTGTTTATGGAAGAATTTCTCAAGGGTAGCTAAAATGAAGGCAACCCCTAAGACTGGTAGTACCTGACCTTGATAACCGGCTTGGGCCACGTGAAGCCCAAAGACGTTCCAGTAAGTCATCTTACCGGCCGCCACTGTGGCCGCGACCGCGTTACCATTAACAAGTGATGGTAAGACCATGATCATCCCCATCGTCGCACCGAGGAAAGGATTACCACCGAAGCGCTTGGTTGCTGAGAAACCGAGCAGAATCGGTAAGAAGGTAAATGGCGCACTAGCCATCGCATTGATCATTTCAGCGATGCCTTTCAACCCTGGATAGACTTCAACTACGGATTTGGCCATGAAAAGATGTTCGGCGGTCAGCACGTTGTTGAGCGCCATTAAAAGCCCACCGGCAACTAATGCGGGCACGATTGGAATGAAAATATCAGATAAGACTTTTAGAAAGTCCATCAATGGATTGCGTTTTTTACCAGCGGCCGCGACTGCCTTAATATCATCAGGAGTCGCTTCCTTGAGGCCGGTCTTGGCAATGAGGGCATCGTAGACTTTGTCGACATCGCCGGGGCCGATAATGATTTGGTATTGACCGTTGGTTTCGAAGGTGCCCTTGACGTCTGCATCGTTGTCTAGGGCAGTCTGATCGATTTTAGATTCATCCTTGATGACTAAACGGAGACGCGTCGCACAATGGGCGGCCGCCTGAATATTGTTCTTGCCGATGGCCTTGAGAACGCGATCTGCAACTTCTTGATGATTCATAGTGGTTCACTCCCTGGTATCGAATTTTTGAATTTAAGTTAGCCTTGCAAGCGCTTTACAAATCCAATCATAACAAGTTCTAACTTTATGTCAAGCGTTTGATATAAAATAATTTGGCTGTTAAATCACGTTATAAGCGTCCAATATGAAAATTAATCACAAAAAATGTCATACGTTTGACATAACGATGTAAGCGGTTTTATAATGGAGTTACTTAATTCAAACGATAAAAGGAGCTCAATCGGCATGCAATGGAATCGTAAAATGCGTTATACCCCCTATAATCAGTGGCCAGCGACTAAATTACCGCAACTGGCGGCCCAAGCTCGGCAATCCAAGTGGCGGATGCAGCACCACATTCAACCCGCATCCGGTCTGTTAAATGATCCCAATGGCTTTTCATATTTTAATGGGCAGTGGCACTTGTTCTATCAAAGCTTCCCATTCGGGCCCGTCCATGGCTTGAAATCTTGGCAGCACGTGACTTCCGACAACTTAGTCGACTGGCACGACGAAGGCCTAGCGATTGCGCCAGATACGCCGTATGACTCACACGGGGCCTATACGGGGACGGCGCTGCCCGTTGGTGACCGCTTATTCATTATGTATACCGGCAATGTCCGCACCGCTGACTGGCAACGTGAAGCGTACCAGATTGGCGCGTGGATGACGGCGGATAACCAAATCCATAAATTAGACCAACCGTTGATTCCCCACGCACCAGCGGGATACACCAGCTCATTTCGAGACCCCGACCTCGTCAAGACTGACCACGGTTACTACGCGTTAATTGGCGCACAAACAACGGATGAGCAGGGCGCGCTATTGGTTTATTATTCAGAAGACCTTTCGAAATGGGACTGTCGTGGCGCGGTCAACGTTCCTGAAGCCGCGCGTGGGTACATGATCGAATGCCCGAACGTCGTGTGGATCGATCAACAACCCGTCCTACTATTCTGCCCACAAGGCTTGTCGCAGCAGACGCTGGCTTATCAGAATATTTATCCAAACACGTCTCTAGTCGCTGAAGAATTTGATTTGGACCAGGCCAAATTGACTGGTGCGAAAGCCTTACATCAGTTAGATGAAGGTTTTGATGTCTACGCAACGCAGGCCATCAACGCACCAGATGGGCGGGCTTTAGCCGTGAGCTGGATTGGTCTACCAGAAGTCGCCTACCCAACTGACCAGGAGAACTGGGCGCACTGCTTGAGTTTCGTGAAAGAACTGACCTTGAAAGACGGCCACCTCTACCAGAATCCAGTGGCGGAAGTCGATCAATTACGCACGACAGACCAACCACTGACACTGGACCCTCATACTACAACGACGGTCGCTGACTTGGATGGTAGCTTTGAGCTCCTGATGACGGTCGCGGCTGACGAAACGAGTACGGTGCGCGTGGCGGATACCCACAATCAGGGGGCGTTAATCGTCACGGTTGATGCACAAGCAGGCCAAGTCGTCATTGACCGCAGTCAGACTGGACACCCATTTGCAGAAGATTACGGTCAGACTCGGACTGCTCAAGTAAAGCCGCACACGGCGATCAACATTCGGCTCATGATAGATGTATCGGTCTTTGAATGCTATATTGATAATGGTTATTCTGTGATGACCGGACGCTTTTTCTTAGCGGACACACCAACGCAACTGAACGTAGAAGCAAGTTCAACAGCGGCGGTCACTGGTAAAGTCTGGAAATGGCGCCAATCAGAGCATATTGGAGCGAATGAATATGAAGCCAAAATTAAATGATGTGGCTAAGCTGGCCGGTGTCTCACCGACCACGGTGTCACGCGTGATCAACAATCATGGCTATTTAAGTGAACAAACGAAAGAAAAAGTATTTGCGGCGATGCGCGAGTTGCATTACCAACCGAACAACATGGCGCGGTCGTTGCAGGGGAAGAACACGCAATTGATCGGCGTGATTTTTTCAGATATCAGCAATCCGTTTTTCGGCGAGCTCGTGTCACGGATCGAAAAAATCTTGTTTGCGAAGAACTATAAGGTGATTTTATGCAATAGTGCGGATGACCCACAAAAGGAACGCGACTACTTGCAAATGCTAATGGCCAATCAGGTGGACGGCATCATTGCCGGGGCCCATAACTTAGGCATCGAAGAATATCAACAGTACGGGTTGCCGATTATTTCATTTGACCGCTACCTATCCGACAACATCCCCATCGTGAGCTCGGATAATTACCATGGTGGCTGGTTAGCTGCCCAAACGTTACGTCAGGCTGGTGCGGAAAACATCGCGATTTTTACCGGTCAATCCCACGCGGGTTCGCCGACAAATGGCCGACGGGAAGGCTATGAAGCGTATTTAGCGGCGGAACAATTGACGCCACACGTACACGAATTACCGTTTGAATTATCACCGGCCTTAAAAATGATGGAAATCAAAACGATCATGTCCCAGCAAAACTACGACGGTATCTTCTGTAGTGATGATTTGACCGCCTTATTGACGATCAACGTCGCCCACCAACTCTCGATTCGGGTGCCAGAAGAGCTGCGCGTTGTCGGCTACGATGGCACCGCCCTGATGCGCAACTATCACCCAGAATTGACGACGATCGAACAACCGTTACCGGATATCAGCACGCTACTCGTATCCCTGCTATTACAGCGAATCGCGGATGCCGATTGTCAGTTGGAATCAAAATACACGTTACCGGTCAAGTTGAGTAAGGGCATTACCGCATAACGAAGGAGTTATGAGCAACATGACAGCAACAATTAAATGGTGGCAACAAGCCGTTGTCTATCAAGTCTATCCGCGGAGCTTTCAAGATACCAATCATGATGGCATCGGCGATTTAAAAGGGGTCACGGCGCACCTTGATTATTTACAGCAATTAGGGGTCGACGTCATTTGGTTGAATCCAATTTACCGTTCGCCCAATGATGATAATGGTTATGATATTAGTGATTATCAGCAAATCGCCGCGGAATTCGGGACAATGACGGATTTTGACGACTTATTAACGGCGGCGCATGACCACGGGATAAAAGTGATTATGGACCTTGTCGTGAACCATACCTCGGATGAACACCCGTGGTTCCAGCAAAGTCGCCAGAGTCGTGACAATCAGTACCGTGATTTTTACTTTTGGCGTTCCGGTAAGGGAGCTGACCAACCGAATAATTGGGAGTCGGCATTTGGTGGATCAGCATGGACCTATGATGAGCAGACGCAGCAGTATTATCTGCACACATTTTCAACCAAACAGCCGGATTTGAACTGGGAAAATCCAGCGTTACGAACAGCAATCTATCAGATGATGACGTGGTGGCTGGAAAAAGGCGTGGATGGGTTCCGAATGGACGTCATCAACCAGATCTCTAAATTACCAGGCCTCCCAGATGGCCCCCTCAAGCCACATAGTCAATACGGTGACGCTCGAGTGACTAATGGCCCGCATGTGCATGAGTTCTTACAAGAGATGAATCGACGCGTCTTATCGCACTTCGATATTATGACGGTCGGCGAGACTCATGGTGTGACGCCTGCTGATGCCCGTAAGTACGCCGGTAATGACCGCCATGAACTTGATATGGTCTTTGAATTTCAACATTTACGACTTGATAATAGCCAACACGGATTTGGTAAATGGAGTACTCGGAAGACGCCGCTGGTCGCGCTGAAACAAGTGATCAACGACTGGCAGACGGGGCTGGCTGGACAGGCTTGGAATAGTCTTTTCTGGAATAATCATGATACGCCACGCGCCGTGTCCCGCTTTGGCGATGACCGGCCGATGTATCGGGTGCGCTCAGCTAAAATGCTCGCGACTTGCCTGCACTTGCTGCAAGGGACCCCGTATATTTATCAAGGCGAGGAACTTGGGATGACGGATGCCCATTTTACAGACTTAGATAGCTATCGTGACATTGAAACGTTGAACGCCTATCGCGACTTAGTGACCGACCGGCACTTGCTGACGCATGCGGACATGATGGCCCGGCTTGCGGCGAGTTCTCGTGATAATTCACGGACACCGATGCAGTGGGATACGACTGAAAATGCCGGTTTTAGCGATGCGCAACCGTGGATCAAAGTGAACCCGAACTACCAACAGATCAACGCTGAAGCTGCCTTGGCTGACCCTGATTCAGTGTGGTATTACTACCAGCAATTGATAAAATTACGGCACCACTACCCAATCGTCACGCTAGGTACGTTCAAACTATTACTGGCGGATGACACGCAGGTGTTTATGTACGAGCGACACTGGCAGGGCCAAACTTGGCTGATTGCTTGCAACTTCACGTCTGAAACGATTTCACGACCACTCCATCAATATTTGACGGCCGATGCCAAGTGCTTGCTGAGCAACTACGACGACTGCCAAGCCGACACATTACGCCCATATGAAGCCTGGGTGTACCAGCTCGCTTAGCTTAATGATAGGATCTTAAGTTCAAAAGCAGTCAGCTGAGGATCGCTGGAAGCGGTGTGAGTTGGTGGATTCCTGTTCGTCAGCCGGGCCGGCCAGTCGGGAAGCCGCTCGAATGGCGGATGAACGGCCACCTATCTGGGTATAATTGACCACTGAAATATTAGGTGACTGGCCCTTCTGGCAAACTTTAAATTAGCATTGCATACTGACAGTTAGACAATAGTATTATTATTGTCTTAAAACTCAAGACCATGTCGCAACTGGTCACGAAGATTTCTGACAACATTCGGTGATACCGATACTTCATGGATTAAAATATGTGTAAGCCGGAATAGGACGCAGCTACAACAGAAAGTTTACGGTAACTCGCATTGTTTCCAGCGGGTCTTAGCTGGCAGCACTTGAACTTAACATGATTGACTTTAAGCGATAACCAGAACAACGCGTACGAATGTGAGCACACAAAATAAAGCGACCTTCAAGATTCTTGAAGGTCGCTTTATTTAACGAACAATGACGATTTGGCCGATGTGTGGTTTGTCTAGCTGCTGGTGGCCTTGAATAAAGCCGTTTAGGTCAAAGGGCAGTTCGGCCGCAATCGTGGTGATGAGTTGGTGAGTTGCTAATAATTTGAATAATAACTGTAACGTCGCTTGGTCCGAAATGACTTCGGTCGGTTGAATCGCTTGGAAGCGAATTGATTTACTGGTGGCAGGAAGGCGGTGGGCGAAGGAGGCAATCGTGGCGTCAAACTTCGCCATTGCCAAGTCGTCTTTACCACCGACGCCGTCTAAAGCAACGTTGATGATGACATCCCCGCGGTCGGCTAACACGTGGACTGGATTTTGTTGCTGGTAGTCCACAAATTGATCAACGCCCAGCGAAGTAATCAGATCCGCGTAGCGCCCACTCGCCACGGCAATCACGTGCGCACCGAGGCGTTTTGCTAGTTGAACGACTAGTAAGCCCACGGGACTGCCGGCGCCTTTAACGATCACCGTCTGGTCAGCTTGGACGTCCGCAAAATAACGCACCGTTTTGTAAGCGATGATGCCAGGTGTGATCAGGCTTACCGCACTGGCGGGTGTGAGGTCGTCAGGAACCGTCACGGCCAGGTCGCTATCGACACAGACCTGTTCGGCGTAAGTTTCAGTAGTGTGGGCTGCGACTAAGGTGCCAACCTGAAAATCAGTGACTGCCGCTCCAACTTGAATCACGTGTCCGACCACATCATGTCCCGGAATGTGTGGTAGGTCCACGTTGGCCTTGGTACCCAGACGCTCCAAGCGATCTTCGTCTGTTAAATTAACTGCCGCCGTTTCAATTAAGATTTGATTATCAGTCAGGTGTAGTGCTGGCTGGACAAGCGTCTCAAATACGGCGGGTCCCCCAAATTTTTGATAACCGTATGCAAGCATGATAATCCCCCTCCTATCATGGCTGAACCAGCATTTAGACTGGCAGAAGTCACCGAAGATACCGGTGTTTACCAACCAAATGCGTGGGTTCAGACATTGGTCCAAAAGTATGCTCTTGCCTCATTGTAGCGGGCGAGCAGGGGAAATCACAAGTCGAAACAATTATATTCCGGGCTTCGTTCGGTTACCGACTGAATTAAGCGGTCGGTTTGACTGGCTGACGCTTGAGACCCCAACCGGTAAAACCACTGATGATGGAGAAGACGGGTGATAGCAAGCTGAAGAAGCAGAATGGCAAGTAAGCCAGTGTTGAAACGCCCAAGGTATTTGCGGCAAACGCCCCCGCAACACCCCATGGAATCAAGTAGTTAATGACCGTTCCGCCATCTTCGAGCACCCGACTGAGTGCCAGGTTGGCGAGACCGCGCTGATTGAAGGCGAGTTTGAAGGCTTTACCAGGCAAAATTACGGATAGGTATTGTTCACCAACAAAGATGTTGACGCCAATCCCGGCTAAAATCGCCGCAGTGACGGTGGCGCCAGTCCCTTTGAGCCGTTTGGTCAATGGTACCATCGCGGTTTGGATCAAGTTGAATTTCATCAACAGGCCACCGAGCGATAAGGTCAGTAAAATCAGTGAGACCGTGCTCATCATCGCGCTAATGCCACCCCGAGAGAGCAGGGCGTCGACGCTGGCATTGCCAGTTTTTGCGACAAAACCAGATTCAATCATCGTTGCGATTTTAGCGATGGCGATGTGTGGTTGCTGGATAAAAATCATCACGATGGCGAGCCCGATGTTCATCAATAACGTTGCAATCGCTGGAATTTTGAGGAGCGCACAGGCGAACATCACCGCTAGCGGCAGTGCGGCCCACCACGTAATGGCAAAATTACTGTTGAGCACGGTCAGGGTCGTTTGAATTTTACCTAAGTGACTTTGGGTCGCTGCGCCCGTGCCGAGAATCGTGTACAGGACTAATGAGACGACGAATGCCGGAATCGTCGACCACATTAAGTTACGGATATGATCGAACAAATCACTCTCAGCGATCGCTGACGCCAGGTTCGTCGAGTCGGACAGTGGCGAAGTTTTATCGCCAAAAATGGCGCCGGAAATAATCGCACCGGCAATCAAAGCCGGGTTGATGCCCATGGTCGTCCCGATACCGAAGAGGGCGATCCCAATTGTTGAAATAATCGTGAACGCACTCCCAATCGACGTTCCGATGATGGCGCAGACCAGGAAGACGGACGGTACGAACCACTGTGCGGAAATCAAATGAAAGCCGAAGACCATCATTGACGGAATGATGCCGGCTGCGATCCACACGCTGATCAGCGCCCCAATCAGCAGGAAGATGAAAATCGGAATGATCCCAGTTTTGATCCCATCAATGATGCCGCCGTGAATATCATCCCAAGCGGCGCCACGAATGCGGGCCCACAGAATAATGAGGGCAATCACTAGGATGACGGGTGTTTGTGGCGATAGGCCGAACTTAATCACCCCAAGTCCCATAATCGCTAACATAATCAACAAAACGCATAAGGCTTCTGGTAATTTGACCGGTCGCCATTTTTCTGAATGAGGCATAATCGATAACTCCTTTTGAAGGTCGCCCAGCGTCATCAAGCCAGGTGGTCACCAGCTGCTTGAATGACGGTACGCGCCAATAATAATCATAATGAATGCAAAAAATCGTCCCCGTTGCACAATAATGCAACAGGGACGATTGATTAGACCGTGGTACCACCCAGCTTGAGCCACAATATGACTCCACTCACTAGCAGTTAACGGCTCTAGTTGTTATCCGCCGGGCGTACCCGGACCTCTCCTACCGTATTTCATCGAGATTAACCTGATCGGTTCGCAGCACCCACCGACTTCCTGACGCACAGTTAATTCGCTACTTGAAAGTAAGATTATCGTTCGTTATTTGAATACTGATGATAGTAGCATGTGCGCCCGAGTTCGTCAACCGACGTGAACGGAAGTTGGCATAAAAAAACTCGGACAAATTCCGTTTGCCCGCTACGATAAGTGAGGTTGGAATGGTAGAATAGATAGTGTTGTAAGCGGTCTCTAGCAAGAGACGGCACTAGTTATTTTTAAAGATAAAAAAGTTTTTAGGGGGATATCAATATGGCTAATCAATGGTGGCAATCAGCCGTCGTGTATCAAGTCTATCCACGCTCGTTTCAAGATTCGAATGGTGATGGGATCGGGGATCTGCCCGGAATCACCCAACGCTTAGATTATATTAAACACTTGGGTGCTGATGTCATCTGGCTCAATCCAATCTACCGGTCACCCGGAGTCGATAACGGTTATGATATCAGTGATTATTACGATATTAATCCGGAATTTGGGACGATGGCTGACTTTGACCAGCTGCTCACAACCGCCCACGCGAAGGGCTTGAAAATCATGATGGACATCGTCGTGAACCACTCATCCAACCAAAATAAATGGTTTACGGAGAGTGCCAAGAGCAAGGATAATCCATATTCTGATTATTATATTTGGCGTGACCCAGTCGACGGACATGCGCCCAATAACTGGGGTGGCTTCTTCGGCGGCTCAGTCTGGGAATACGTCGAGAGTCGGCAACAGTATTATTTGCATTCATTTGCCGTCGAACAACCGGATTTGAATTGGGATAACCCCAAGCTGCGGCAAGCGGTCTATGACATGATGAACTTCTGGGTCGATAAGGGTGTCGATGGCTTCCGCTTAGACGTCATCAACCTGATTTCCAAACCAGCCAGCTTTGCGGATGGACAACCTGAAGCGGGCGAACCATACGCGGCCATCGGTGACATCGTGGCAAACGGCCCACATTTGCATGATTACTTACAAGAGATGAATCAACAGGTCTTTGCTGGCCATCAACTGATGACGGTCGGGGAGACGCCGGGTGCGACCGTTGCGGATGCCAAACAGTTAGCGAGTCTGCAAGGGCAGGAACTCAACATGGTCTTCGAATTTGAACACATGGGTTTAGACGGCAATCCCGACCCCGCATTGGGCAAGTGGAATGATCAACCCGTTCAACTCGTTGATTTGAAGCAGAGTTTATCAAAATGGCAGACGGGCTTGCAAGGTGCCGCTTGGAATAGCCTCTATTGGAATAATCACGATCAACCACGGATCGTGTCCCGCTTTGGCGACGAACGACCAGCTTATCGGGAACGCTCAGCCAAAATGTTGGCCACGGCGCTACACTTCTTGCAAGGGACCCCGTACATTTATGAGGGCGAAGAGCTTGGCATGACCAACGCCCATTTCGACAAACTGAGCGACTATCAAGATTTGGAATCACTGAATGCCTATCATCACTTTGTCGACGACGAACAGGTCGTCTCAGCGGATAAGATGTTAAGCTATTTAGCGCACACGTCTCGTGATAATGCGCGGACCCCGATGCAATGGGATGACAGTGCCAATGCCGGCTTTTCAACGGCGACACCTTGGCTAGCGGTCAACGCAAATTATCCACGTCTGAACGCGCAACTAGCGCAACGGACACCTGGCTCGGTATTTGGCTACTATCAACGGTTGATCAAGTTGCGGCACCAATTACCAGTTATCACGACTGGGACTTACCGGCTATTGTTGCCAGAAGACCAGTCCGTCTACGCCTACATGCGCCAAGCGGGTGACCAACATCTGCTCGTGATCTGCAACTTCACGGATGCCACCCAGACGCGGCACTTTGCCGAATTACCGGCTACGGCTAAACTTCTGTTGAGTAATTATGATGAGGACCATCAGGACGTTTTGCGGACTTATGAGGCGAAGGTTTATCAATTCTAAGTCGAGGCTCGGGCTGACTAACTTAGATGCGTGCGGCGAGGCGCTGGCTATTAGTCAATTGTCGAGTTCAGATTTGAAAATTAATCAGTAAAAACTAAAGGACGCCCTTGTTATCAACAAAGATAACAGGAGCGTCCTTTAGTCGTGTTAAGTGCAATTACTGCTTGTTTTCTTGTTTGGCGTTGTCATCAGCAAAGGTCTTTTCGATGATATCGATGACTTGCTTGACCAACCCAATTGGGAATTGGTGTGCGCGCCGAATCAGATTGATATGCACGCTGGGGACTTGGACGTCGTCGAATGGAATTTCAACGAGGTCGTCGTCTTCACCTTCAGCCGGCGTCGTAATGTCCGAGATGAACCCTAACGCCAAGTTTTCCTTGACTAGTCCCTTGATTAAAGTACTGCTGTCGGATTCGAAGAGAACTTGTGGCTCGATTGAGAGCTGTTCAGCCAACTGCCGAAAGACGAGTTTGTTCAAATAAGTTGCATTAAGTAGGACAAACGGTGACTTCAGCGCTTCCGCAAAGGTCGGGTGATCCGACTTGGCTAGCGGGTGGTCTGGGTTAGCCAGAATGCGGAATTTAAATGGCCGCAATGGCGTGACTGCCAGGCGTTCATCGAGCGTTTGGTCTAAGTTGCCACTGATGGCAAGGTCCAGCTGACCAGCCAAGACTTGCTTAACGAGTTGGTTGGCGCCCATTTCAACGGTATGGACGCTACTAAGCAAGTCCTGTTCGATGATGGGCTTAGTTAATGCTGGTAAGTAATGTTCACTGACGGAGGGTTCGATCCCAAACCGCAGTGTGTGTTGACGGAGGTGACTGATTGATTCGTTGACGTGTTGCCAGTTATTGATAATATCATTGGCCGCGAGCAAAAGCTGCTGGCCGCTCGGTGTCAGGACGAGCGCCTTGGTTTTTGCTTGACGAAAGAATAGCGTCACTTGGAAATGACGCTCCAGTCGCTTAATTGCTTGTGAAATTGTTGGTTGGCTAACGTGAAAATCAGCAGCGGTTTGCGTGTAGCTTTGCGTACTGATCAAGCGTTGGAAGTAATACAAGTCTTTAATGTTCATGAAAAATGTAGCCTCCATAAAATATTAATGTTGGTTGAGCAATTAATAGTCGCAGGTAAGCAGGCTCCGACTGATTGATTAAAGCTGATTATTATACGTCATGTTAATCATACCATTGTTATAACGAATAGTGTCAGGATAATTCGTAAAAATAAATTCACAGAATAGTTAACGTCCTGAAATTATAATGATTATTAATAAGCCGAACACTTGAAATTGGTATGGATGCTGGTTTGACACCATTCAAGCTTTTGAATCATCAGTTTAATTTATCAGTTAAAGGGCTGTTTGATTATCTATCGGGACTAATTTGTCAATTTGAAATGGGTCATTATAGATCACTGGCACTTAAGAAACCCTTGAAATGATAGCTATGACCGCGATTGATAAAGTTAAAGGGGTCAAGTGATAAATAAATTTTATTACCCATCTTCAATAAGTACCAGGCTCAATTATAAAAGCGGTTACACACCATAAATGATTCGTATCAGTTAAGGGGTTGTCGGAAATAGCCAGCTAACTAAAAATTGGTCTACATGAAGTCGGCTGCAGGCTGTGGGCGTCGCATTTGGCGGTAACGGTCAAATTTTTGAACCAAATAAGTTAACGTGTTTAAGTTATAACTGAAACTAATAAGCTCCAAAAAACGACCAAAAAAAAGGCGATCAGCGGGCCTATGTTCGCTGGCTTAATCATAACTTGTGATAATCAGTTAAACGGGTGTGCTAATTTAGTTGGCCTGAGGATTAACCCACTCATTTGCATAAATAATTATAATACTACTCGGAACGACAATCTATAAAACGCCGATATAACAGTGAGTTAATTAATTAACTATAATAATTTATTATAGCAAACCCCGAATCGGGGCTAAAGGATTTTGTCTCACAACTTGATCCAAAATAAAACGCACCAGCTATCACGAAGATAGCTAGTGCGCATACTCGACATTACCGCCGATTCTGAGGCGTACGTTGGTCATGCTTGATTCTGACTGGTTGCGCAGCAGGAACTCGGTTGCCAGCGACAACCCCGGCGACAGCAGCTAAACCAGCTGCAACTAATAAACCTGCTAATAACATGGGCAGGACCTCCTCAATGGTTGTTAAGCACTCGTCATTTGATACTTGCAGTTTAGGCGATTTCTTAACCAATTGCAATTATTTCACCGCTAATTAATGGGAATTTGAATAACTTGAAATATTCTTAAGCAATTGATGGTTTTTGTTCATCCGGGCAAAGGCAGCCGCGTCGTTGAGATACTCATGAACTTCATCAGTATCCGTCGCGAGTTGGGCCTGTAAGAACTTGATGCGAGCGGCGTAGTAGGTGACGTGGAACCGAGCACAGATTTCAATCCCGTAGTTGAGTAGTTGCAGGCTACGTTCAGTATCTGCGATGCTAGCGTAAAAGGCCCCGGTGTAATAGGCGAGGTTGATCACGCGCCAGATACTTGCGGTCGTCTCTAGTGGCAAGTTGGGCAGAGCGTGCCGGACCTTTTCAAAATAATATTGGGCCTTGTCGTTATCGCCGGTCTGCTGATAAGCAATCCCGGTTCCGCAATAAGCCAACTGGGTGTAAATCGTAATGTGCGATTCATCCAAGTCCGTGATGATTTGGTCGAAGTTAAAGACCACGTCACTGATTGGATGGTGGTTAAGTGCCGCCACGTAACCCTTTAGATAACAGTATTGGAGCTTAGTCTCGCGATCGTGCCGCGGCATATCAGCGGCCTTTTCGAGTTGTTCTTCAGCATCCTGATATTCTGCGGTGATCAAATCAAATTCGACTTGTTCCAGAATCTTCAAGACTGCAGCATCCGCGACCCGTTCAGTTGGAAAGACATCTTCCAATTGAAGGTTCAGCCGCTGGCACAATTGCGCCACGATTCGAATGGCAGGGGCCTTACCATTATTCTCAAACTTACTTAATGTTGCCTGGGTACATATGCCGTCTGCAAGGGCTTTTTGTGAAAGACCCAGTGCCTTGCGACGGGCGATGAAGAGCTCAATATTCATGCCATCAACGCTTCCTTTACATAGTTAAGTCATTTTTGAAATTGCTTTCATTTATTCTAATTAAAAACTTTTTATATAATTTTGTCAATATTTATACATAATCCATAGTATTCCAAAAATGTGTCTATTAAATATAAAAATATGGCAACTAAAAAATCGGTACCGCAAGCAGTAATCCAATACTCGCGGTGCCGATAAAGTTTACATTCAGGCGTGAATTGAAGCTTGATTGAAGGCTAATTGATAGGACAGGTCGGCTCAAGTTAGTCTCGCACGACGGCTTAAAAGCAGTAATGCTGCTCGGCTACTTTCTGCTAAAAGCAACTAGTCGCTCTGTGTAGCGCTCATTCAACTTACTTTTCCAAATAAGCGTCTTTGAAGTTGTAGTTGGTGCCGGAAGTATTATAAATCAGGCCCTTCAACTTCGGATTGACCATCTGAGCGATCGTATTTTGTGTTAAAGGCACGACGCCGGATTCGGTACCGATGATTTTTTCGGCGCGGCCCATCGCTTGCCACCGTGCTGAGTTGTTAGTGGCAGTTTGAGCCTGCTTGATAGCGGCGTCGTAGTCGGCATTGTTCCACTTACCAAAGTTGTAGTCGTTAGTCGATGTCAGGATGCCCAGGTCTGAGATTGGATCTGCAAAGTCCGCTTGCCAGCCCGAGATGGCGAGTTCGAAGTTGCCGGCCGTTTCACGTGCTAACCGATTTTTAAACGGCAAGGTGATGTCAGTAATCTTGAGGCCTGGTAATTCCTTTTGCCATTGCCCTTCCAGGTATTCAGCCGTTTCCTTAGTCTGGTCAACGCTGTCATGGGTGAGCGAGAGCGTCAACGATTTTTTACCGACTTCTTTGAGTCCTGCTGCCCAGAGTTGTTTAGCCTTAGCGTCATTTTGCGTTACGGCTTCTGCGACACTGTTTTCAGTGGCAAAATCTTCACCAGTCGTTGGGTCGGTGGCTAAGCCCGTGGTGACGAAGCCTTTAGGTACGGTCGACCCATCGCCGAGGACGTTTTTAACGAGTTCTTGCCGATCAATGATTAGCGACATCGCCTGGCGTAACTTGGCGTTGGCTAAAGCGGGGACTTTCTTCTGATTGAATTCTAGGTAGTTCAAACGGGACGTCTTCCGAAGGACTAATTTCGGATTATTACGTTCATTTTTGACCTGCTCACCGCTCAAGGTTGCCATATCGAGCTTGTTGCTCTGGAAGAGGTTGAACCCAGTGGTCGGTGACTTGACGACTTGGTCATTGATGCGTTCGAGATAGACGTGGCGTTTGTCCCAATAATGCGGATTGCGTTTCAAGGTCCAGGTCGTATTTGTACCTTTCCAGCCGGTCATGGTAAACGGCCCGTCATAGACCATCTTGCTGGCAGTCGTCCCGTAGTCCTTGCCATAGTCTTGAACGGCGTGTTGATTTTGTGGGAAGAAGATGGCAAAGCCCATCAAAATCTTGAAGTAGGCCATCGGTTTATCCAAAGTGACAGTCAGTTTATATTTACCATCAGCTTTGATTCCCAAACTATCGACCTTCGCCTTGCCATTCGTAATCTGTTCAGCATTTTTGATGCCGGCGTATAAGTAAGCGTACTGTGAAGCGGTCTTCGGATCGATCGTCCGCCGCCAACTATAAACAAAGTCCTGTGCGGTCACCGGGTCGCCGTTACTCCACTTGGCATTTTTACGCAAGGTGAAGGTGTAGGTCTTCTTGTCCTTCGAAACGACGGTATTGGTGGCAATCCCAGGTGTGATTTTATTATTGGCACCAATGCGGTAGAGGCCTTCCATCGTGTTATTGATCATGTTGGCACTAATGGAATCGGTCACGAGGGACGTATCTAGTGTCGTTAACTCGGAACCATTTTCGGACCAATTCAAAACTTGGCTACTAGCCATGTCTGATTTCAAATTTCCCCCATTATCTGAAGCAGTATGACTCTGACTGCAGGCTGCCAATAGTAAGCCGGATGTCGCGGCAGCGGTCGCAGTTGTTAAAACAATTTTCCATTTCATATGTGAACTCCCCCCAACTGGATGCTCACGAGGATACATTAAAGGATAATGAGAATCAATTTTTCAGCGCTAATAATTAAGGTAATTAACACGCGTTGAGCTCATTAATAATTAAAAGTACCAGTTAGCTGGATTGCTGTTCGTCAGCCGAGAGCTTCCTAATCCGACCTCCGGGGCTGGCTGACAACGCTGGAACAGGGCGGACATCGATTTGAACTCACGCAGAAACCCGCTGCGCAATTTCAAATACGAGTCTTCTTCTAGCCCGGGAAAACCACCCGGACAAGAAGAATTTCGCCCTTGAGCATTGTCCGGCGGGCCGGCCAGTCGGGAAGCCGCTCGAATGGCGGATGAACGACCACTTATTTTGGTGCAATTGACCGTTGAATATTAGGTGACAGGGCCTTTATACAAACTTTAAAGTCAGTACTGATAATGGTTTGTGGTAGTTAAATATTGAGAAGTTTGATTCGAGATTATAGATTATCTCAATGCAATCCGGCCGAAAATCATACTTTTAGCTAGACGACAAAATCATATTTGTATCCCTTTCAGAACTTTGGGTTCTCAGCCGACTTAGAATGCGCCTATCACTGCAAGTTTACGCGAGCTCGCACTTTTTCCAGCGGTCCTAAGCTGGCTGTCTTTGAACGCAAAAACGGGCTCCCACCATACTGCAGGGAGTCCGTAATTAGTGTGTTTTAGTGACAAATTTTTCCAACTGGCTACTCGATTAAGTAGCGTGAATCCTATTTAGCCATGTAAGCACTCTTGAAGTTGTAGTTGATACCGGCTGTGTTGTAGACGAGGCCTTTCAACTTTGGATTGACCATTTGAGCGACCGCGTTTTGGGATAATGGTGCGACACCTTGGTCAGTGCCCAATGTCTTGGCAGCGGTCGAAAGTGCTTGCCAGCGTTTCTTCGTGCTGGTGGTGCTGTTGGCCGTATTGATGGCACTGTCGAAGGACTTGTTCGTCCACTTACCGAAGTTGTAGTCGTTGGTCGACGTCATGATGCCTAAATCAGAGACGGGGTCAGCGAAATCGGCCTGCCAAGCAGAGATGACGAGTTGGAAGTTACCGGCCAGTTCACGAGAAATTCTGGTCTTGTATGGAACCGTGACACTCTGAACTTTCAATCCAGGCAGTTCCTTCTCTAATTGCCCTTGAACGTATTCAGCGAGGGCCTTCATTTGGTCCGTATCGTCATGCGTCAATGTCAAAGTGACCGACTTCTTGCCTGTTTCTTCCAAGCCTTCCTTCCAAAGCTTCTTCGCCTTGGCGTTGTCTTGAGTTACGGATGATTTGACCGTGTTTTCAGTCGCAAAGTCCTTGCCCGTGGTTGGGTCAGTGGCCAGACCGGTCGTGACAAAGCCCTTTGGTGTGACGGAACCGTCACCGAGCACGTCGTTAACCAGTTGTTTGCGGTTAAGCGTCAAGGACATTGCTTGCCGGATCTTCTTGTTAGCCAAGAGCTTGACCTTCTTCTGGTTAAATTCCAAGTAGTTCAAGCGTGAAGACTTGCGGACGACTAACTTACTATTGTTCTTTTCGTTTTTAACTTGTTGTCCAGACAAGGTCGCCATATCCAGTTTGTTGCTCTGGAAGAGGTTGAAGGCCGTCGTGGTTGACTTGACTACTTGGTCGTTGATTTTCGTTAGGTAAACGTGCTTTTTATCCCAATAAGCTGAGTTACGTTTCAATGCCCAAGTAGAGTTCGTGCCTTTCCAACCGGTCATCTTGAATGGCCCGTCGTAGACCATCTTGCTGGCGCTCGTCCCGTAATCCTTGCCGTATTTTTCAACCGCATGTTGATTTTGTGGGAAGAAGGAGACGAAGCCCATCAGTAATTTGAAATACTGCATTGGTTTTTCCAGGGTGACCGTCAACTTGTACTTGCCATCTGCCTTGATCCCCAGCGTACTTGGCTTGGCCTTGCCGTTAACGATCTTGTCGGCGTTCTTGATGCCAGAGTACAAGTAAGCGTATTGGGAAGCCGTCTTCGGATTGACGGTCCGTTGCCAGCCGTAAACGAAATCTTTGGCCGTGACTTGATCGCCGTTACTCCACTTGGCGTTCTTCCGCAGGGTAAACGTATAAGTCTTTTTATCTTTTGAAACGGTCGTCTTAGTGGCAATCCCAGGCGTGACCTTACTATTTTTACCGAGCCGATACAGGCCTTCCTGCGAATTGCTGATCATCGTGCCACTAACCACGTCGGTCGCAAGCGACGGGTCCAAAGTGGTCAAGTCTTGCCCGTTTTCTGACCAATTCAGAACTTGGGTGCTGGCCATCTTGGCCGTCGTATTGCCGGCGTTACTAGAGCTAGATGATGATTGCCCACAACCCACTAATAGAACCCCGGTGGTTGCGGTCAGTGTCGCAACAGTTGCAAATAATTTCCATTGCATAAAATATGTACCCCCTACTCAAATAAGTATGATATGTAGATGAGAATACATTAAAAATAGATTAAAAGCAATATAAACATTTTAATGGTTAACATTATTCAGCCAAAAAAGCTAGCATGGCCTGTTTGAGACCATGCTAGCTTAATTATGCAAACTAACGCGGGAATGTTGGGGCTGATATCAGTGCCCAAGAACTTCGGTAGCGATATGTCTAGAGCAAGTCAGCGCTTGATTTCTGAAAGTTACGGATAGTCATAGCTAGTCCGCATTTATGTTTGAAAACTTAGCGCATACAGGCCAGAAACTAGTCAACACCAATTCCATGATGATGCAGATTTGAGCAGGGTTAAGCAAGACGAACCATTAATCCTGTTGTAGCAACCGCACCCGAATGACTGCGGGAATCTTTGTCAGTTCGTCGATTAGTTGGGCGTGTTGCGGTTGTTGTAAGTCGTCGACATCAATAATCGTATAGGCCGTTTGGTGCTTGGCAGCGTTGGCCATCGTCGTGATATTGAGGTTGGCTGCAGCCAGTTTTGCCGTGATTTGGCTCACCATGTTGGGCACGTTTTGGTGGATGATGGTAAAACGGTAAGCGGCGTTGAATGGCACGTTTAGGTCCGGCAAATTGATGGCGGCGTGGACGTTACCGGTCTCTAAGTAAGTCATGATGGTTCGCGCGGCCTGCGTGGCACCGTTGACCTCGGCTTCTAGCGTTGAGCCACCGATATGGGGGGTGACGGTGACGTCCGGGTTGTCAGCGAGCTGCGGTTCGCCAAAGTCGGTGTAGTAGTGCGCGATGTGATGTGCGGCGATGGCTGCTAAGGCGGCGGTATTATCCACGATACCGAGGCGTGAATAGTTGAATAACTGGACACCGGCGGGCATTGCAGCGAAAGCTTCCGCATTAAGTAAATTTAGCGTGTTCGGATTTTTAGGGACGTGGACGGTGACGAAATCGGCGTGTTTAACGGCATCGGTCAGGGTCGCGGCCCGCTGCACTTGTTTGGCAATATTCCAGGCGGCATCGGCGGATAGGTAGGGGTCATAACCAATCACGTTCATCCCTAGATTGAGGGCGGCGTTGGCCACTAGTGAACCGACGTGGCCCAGGCCAATCACAGCCAGCGTCTTACCCGTTAATTCGGAGCCGTTAAACTGGGTCTTGTCATGCTCAGTCCGCTGAGAAACGTCCGCCTCAGTGTGCTTTGCTGAATAGCTGGCGGCGGCCATCAAATGGCGAGAAGCGACGATCAGGAGACCGATAATCAGTTCCTTGACGGCGTTGGCGTTACTGCCTGGCGTATTGAAAACGGCGGTACCATTTGCGGTTGCTTGGTCGAGCGGAATGTTGTTGACACCGGCGCCGGCGCGAGCAATTACCTTGAGCGACGTGGGTAGTGTCTCATGGTGCAAGTTGACCGAGCGAATCAGATAGGCATCGGGCTGGTCAGACTGGTTCAGCGCGTAATCAGCGGAAAATGTGTTGAGACCGGCTGGGGCGATGGCGTTGTAAGTTTTAATTTGATACATAACGAAATTCCTCCTCGGATCGTTCGAATATTAATGATGTTGGGCTTCAAATGCGGCTAAGTAGTCAACGAGGGCTTGGACCCCGGCAAGTGGCATGGCGTTATAGAGACTAGCTCGCATACCCCCAACGGAGCGGTGGCCCTTTAGATTCAAGAGACCGTGTTGGCTGGCACCAGCGATGACGGCGGCGTCTAGTTCGGCGTTGCCGGTGACAAAGGGCACATTCATCGTTGAGCGGTCGCTGGCTTTAACGGGATTCGTGAATAGTTGTGACTGGTCGAGAAAGTCGTACAGTAGCGCGGCTTTAGCGTGATTACGTGACGTCATGGCTGCTAAGCCACCCTGTTGTTTGAGCCACTTGAGGACGAGCCCCGCGGCATAGATTGCAAAAACGGGTGGTGTGTTGAACATCGAGTGTTTGTCAGCGAACAGTTGATAATCCAGCATGCTGGGGAGCTGTTGGGCGTGGCCAATCAGGTCCTCACGAACGATGACCAGCGTCAAACCAGCAGGGCCCAGGTTCTTCTGAGCACCGGCAAAAATCAGACCAAAATCACTGACGCGGTAGGATTCACCTAAAAAGTTAGAAGACATGTCGGCGACCAGCGGAATATCGCCGGTGGCTGGCAAATCAGTCGTCATGGTTCCTTCAATCGTATTGTTGGTCGTCAAATGAATGTAGTCGAGGGTTGGATCAAGTGGCTGTTCGATAGTGGGTAGCCGGTCATAATGGGTGGCGGCGCTACTGCCAAGGACGGTGACTTTGGTGTCAACGCGTTGGGCTTCGTCGCCAGCCCGTTGTGCCCAGTGTCCGCTATCTAACAGGCCAATGTGGTGATGGTTCGTCGCGAGGTTCAACGGGGCAGCGGTGAACTGCAAGGTCCCGCCACCTTGAAAGAATAGCACCCGGTAGTTATCGGGAATCGCCATTAGGTCCCGCAAGTCCTGTTCGGCGTCATTGATGACTTGTTCGAACAGATCGGAGCGATGGGAGATTTCCAAGATACTCATCCCAGAATTCTGAAATGACGGTAACGCTGCTTGAATTTGGGCAATGACGGGTTGCGGCAAGACCGCTGGACCAGCAGAAAAATTATAAATTGGCATAAAAAATCCTCGCTTTCGATTGTTTAATGGCAGTTAAACGGCTAATCGTCTGGAGCAGGTCGACCTAATCACATCTCGATGGTTAGTCAGCTAGTACTAACGTGAACCATCATCAGTTCGTGTATCAGGCAACCGTGGTGTTTCGCCTGATTAGTCGGTAACAACAAAAAAGTCCTCGCAGTCGATTTCGACTACCAGGACGGTTAATGACAATCTGAAGCAATTGCGCCCGGTAGCGAATGTCTAACATCCGTGCTCGGGCTGATTTGCGAACGCAAAATTAGGCCAACACAGATGAGTGCGTAGACCAGGAGGAACTGATATGATATTGATTGTTGAGTTGTCGCTGTGCCATAATCAGTTAGACTCCTTTCGACTGACCGGTCATGATTGCCGGTGCTTGAATTGCGTTGGTATTAATTTAGCAAGCAAATTCTGGTTTGTCAAGCATGTTAATGAGAAAAACCTGTGACATCATCACTGTAATTAATAATAATCTAATCTTGGAGGCGCACAATGACAACTTTTTACGTGGTACGGCATGGTCAAACAACGGCCAATGCGCAAAATCTCAAACAGGGCACGATCAATACTGACATCACACACCTAAATTCAGTTGGTCAGCAACAGGCCCAAACGCTACACGACGCGTTTGATATCAGTTTTGCGGACCGACTCATTTGTAGTCCACTCGACCGGACACAGGCAACCGCGGCTATTTTGAATGCAGGCCGTGACTTGCCCGTTAGTACGGATGAGCGGCTGTTGGAAATTTCATACGGCCAGTGGGATGGGCAGGCCAACGACCAACTATTGGCCGCCTATCCGCAGTATTTTGATCCAATGTTGCAGGACGTCTTACCGAGTTACGTCGATGTGGCGACGGACGGCGAGACGTTTACGCATGTGCAGCAACGGGTTCAAGCCTTTTTGACGGCGATGGCCCAGGCCTATCCAGATGAACAACTGATTGTCGTGACCCACGGCTTTACCGTCAAGGCCATGGCGCTCGCGGTGCTCCAACCAAAAGACCCGATGAGCCTGCCAGAGCCCGCCAACACCAGTGTGACCAAGATCGTCGTCGATGCCGTGCACGCGCGTCAATACTTGGCCTACTACAATCGGCTGCCACAGTTCTAATGGGTATCGCTTAACGAACCGCACATTCCGGATTACAATAGAGGTTGGTTTGAAATAACCACGTCCTGTTGAACCATATTTCAAATCCGAGTTTCATTCAGGCAACAACAGCAGACATCACATAAACTCCTAAGTGAGGCAGTCCTGGCAAATGCGAGGACTGCCTTTTTGGCATGGCATTATCGGGGAATCGGGCAGTTGGGGACTACAGTTTCCAAATCGCCATCCAATGAACTGACCGGTTCAATCAGCGTAATAACTACGCGTTGTGCTAGTTATTCTTTAGCCTTAAAGATGGTTAAATCATGACAAGTTCTAAGTTCAAGTGCTACCAGCTGAGACCCGCTGGAAGAAGTGCGACTTAGCGTAAACTTGCTGTTGTGGCGACGTCCTAGGCCGGCTTCCAGGTATTTCTGACAACGCTGGAACGCGATGGACACAGATTTAAGCCGACAACCCACGTCTTAAATACTGGTCTTTCACTAACCAAGCAAAAGACGCTTGTTAAGTGAAATTTCATCGCTGAGCATTGTCAGAAATACCTTCCAGCCTGGATGGTATTCGAAAGGCAGACATGTGCGGACTCAACTTTTTCTTAGATTAGTCGTTGATTCATAGTCTAAGGTCATTTTGACATTCAACTGTCAGACTAGTTTCTAATGATAGCTAAGCTTCCTAACCCATGTTTTAACTTTTCTAATCAGCGCTTCACGGAACTTGCCAGAACTTTCCCTAGTCGTTGGAGATAGCAAAGTCTCCAATTATAAACGAAGGTAATTTTATCAACTAAATTCAAGACTAATGTCCGTTGAATCTTGCGAATAAAATCCAACTGAATTTTCCAGTGATTAAGTGTGATAAAGCATTATTGACGCCAATTAAAAGTTTGCCTGAAGGACCAGTCACTTAATATTCAGTGGTCAATTGTACCCAGATAGGTGGCCGTTCATCCGCCATTCGAGCGG
>ERZ507185.14-NODE-14-length-125753-cov-10.7426_pt1 | contig 125753 bp, 108 predicted proteins | sample MGYA00513763_ERZ507185 | MGnify/ENA metagenome assembly ERZ507185
GTTCAAATCGATGTCCGCCCTGTTCCAGCGTTGTCAGCCGGCCCCGGAAGTCGGAATAAGGCGCACATCGGCTGACGAACAGGAATCCACCAACTGGCACGATTTAATCATAATTCATGACAAATTAACTAGAACCATGCGTATCACCACAGAATAAATCAAAAGACTCGCAATTTTGCAATTACGAGTCTCTCGATTCAAATTATTGTCCATAAAGTCATGAAGTTAGTAGCTGTGCCGTTCTGAATCAGCACTACTTGCACAGCCCGTCGATCCAGGCAAACAGTTCACCCAAATCATAATCGCCACTGTGTGGAATATCCCATGGTAAGGCGAAGTCGACGTCTTGTCCCTGGTTTTGCAACACTGTCGCCAGAATGATTGGAATCGCAAAGCTGGTATCGCGGTCGGCGGCGCCATGACGAATTCGCCAGTGTTGCGCAATCTTGGCTGACTGCTTGCCGGTGAGGTAGGTCAATGGATTGACAGCTTCAACGAGTTCAGTCTCGGCTAACTGTGCTGGGACCGTCGTGTGTTCCTGTGAGAATGACGTAAAATGGCGATTCAGCACAGTAGCATCACCAAATAGTCGGTTTTCAAGGCTTCCTAAATCAAGCTGGTCAAATGCGGGCACAGCCTTCATCCGCGTCAGCGAAGTCAAATAGGCCTTCAGATCTAATCCAGTTACTTTGCCGTTAGTCACGGTAAAACCAGCGTATTTATGAATATCAACGCCTTTGTCGAGCGCTGATTGAGCTGAATCCGTCAATAATTGGACGAGATAATTCTGAAAAGTCCCAGTTCCATCAGGCGACACTGTCAACGCCTGGCCATTTGCATCGTGTAACTGTAGCCCATTGAGATAGTCACAGAATTGACGCTTGAGGTCCGCTGATAACGATTGGTCATTTGCTGACAAAGTCCCAGTGATTGATTCAAATTTTGGCCGACCATTTTTCATTGAACCGGCAACTGGTTGGCTGCGATTCCAGTCATTGATGCCATTAAATTGCCATTCATAAGCCATATCGGCGTGTTCCAAGTTGTGAATTGGACAATAGGCCGAGACCGCAAAAATATCGTCAGTGGCGGGAGCGGCACCCAAGGACGTTAAAGCGCCTTCAAAAAACTTTGAATTACCACTAGCACCCATCAATGCTGAGGTTGCCCCACCGGCACTCGTCCCGTTGGTAATGATTCGTTCCACGTTACCAGGTAATCGTGCCTGATTATACTTGACATACCGAACAGCGGCCTTCATATCAACGATAAACGCGGGTGCTTGACCAACTCGTTGGCCCGATTCATTGACGGTTGTATGGCCGCGCAGTCCGGCTGCAATGACAACATAGCCCCGTTTCAAGGCTTGTTTGATAGTGGCTGCATTATTCGGCCACTGCGTCCTAGTCGGATCATCGGCTGGACCCGGAAAATACCCACCAACTGTATTCGGCATAAAAATCGGTGCCGTATCGCGCGTATAGCCATTAACCGTCCCGCCGTTCTCATAAGCCGCTGGTACAAACACGTTGAGTCGCTGAATTGCCGCAACTGGGTGTTGTACATACTGAATATCATGAGCCGCAAGATAGTTAATTGTTTTGCCGTCCAGCTGAATTTGTTCAGGCGTCAACCAATCAGAATCAAAAATCAAAGTCTCCGTCATTCCTGTACCTCCGTTTCTATTTATGGTCACTGTAAAACAACACTCCAAGTAAAATCAATTCATTTTTAGCAATCTATTATGCGGATTAAGAATAACGGTGCGATTCACATTATGTCAAGGCATCAGTACGTCGTAGATTGCACTTGTCCAGATTGCTGTACACCCTAGCTAGGCTGGCACCGGCGGTTAAAAAGCTAGGACTACCCACGGATCCATGACCACATTGAACCCGAAAATGCCGTATAAAAAACGATTCTCCTGGTTAGGAAAATCGTTTTAGCACCCAAATGAGCTGATTTATATCGTATTTATTTTCAACTTAATATTAAGCAAACCAGTGCCGAATCAACGCACCGCCGCCAAGCGTCAAGACGCCTAGTAAAATCCCCACTGAACGCAAGGCTTGACTATCCGTTTTTGCTTCGTTCGTTTGTGGTAACTTAGCGGGTTGTGATGGTGTCGATGGCGTCAACGCATCACCTTGTGACACCGTCGAAGCCGCGCTGGACTTCTTGGTTGCTGGCGCGGAAGTCTGATTCTGGTTTTCAGTCGTCGTGTTCGCAGGTGAGCTGGTAAACACACTCGAAGTCGAATCCGTTAACTTGTCAGACGAATTCGTCCCGCTCGATTGATTAGCGTCATAATTCAAATCAAAACCGGCGTCAACATCAACGGTCCCAGTATCTTCGTCAATGTCCGGGTAGACATCGGTATTATCCGTTGGGTCTTCAATGTCCCCGGTTTGATTGCCATTGTTATCGGGCTGAGACGTACTGTCAGAGCTTTCCGAACTGGAGTTAACATTGCTACTAGAAGTAGCCGATGAGCTGCTAGAACTCGATGAAGCGCTCGAACTGGAATCCACCGAACTAGAGCTATCGACACTTGAGGAACTGTCCGAACTAGAATCTACTGAACTAGAACTATCAACACTCGACGAACTGTCTGAACTGGAATCTACTGAACTAGAACTATCAACACTCGACGAACTGTCTGAACTGGAGTCCACTGAACTAGAGCTGTCGACACTCGACGAACTGTCTGAACTGGAGTCCACTGAACTAGAGCTGTCAACACTCGATGAACTGTCTGAGCTGGAGTCTACTGAACTAGAGCTGTCGACACTCGATGAACTGTCTGAGCTGGAATCTACTGAACTGGAGCTATCGACACTTGATGAAGAATCAGAACTAGAATCTACTGAACTAGAACTATCCGCACTCGACGAATTGTTCGAACTCGAGCTGGCATCACCAGTCCCACTACCATCGTTGACGGTCTTGTCGTAGACCTTACCATTCGCTTCTTCACTATTCTTAGTGCCGGACGTGCCGCCACCCCATTCCATGATGGCTTTATTCTTAAAATGATAATTTTCATCAATCAGTGACGTATCCGTGATTTTAGTATAGTAATCAATCACGACCAGGTTGCTGACGGTGTCGTTGAACTTCAAATCAAAGCCGTTTTCGTGATAGTTGACTTGATAAGCATCTTCGCTAACTTTATCGCGCCGTTTGTAACTATTGGCACTCGACCATTCACCGTTATAAACTTCGACGCCTTCAATCAGCTGTTGATGGTCACCGATCGTATCCGCAATCGATAAGTTTTTCATGGTGATTTCACGACGGTCGACCAACAAGGTCCATTTGATCAAGCCATTTTCCTTGTCCATCGTACCTTTTTTCGACATATTAGCCTCGTTAGCGACCATATTAATCACTGAGGTCTCTGGGCCATTTTGGGTTTCAAACACGACGTCTTGTTCACCTAAGTCATCATAGCGATATTTCATCCCCAGATTGACGTCGATTTTGACGTTCGTCTTGCCTTCAATCGCAGCATTCATAGTCAAGACGGTCTTGCCATCGGCACCCACGACCCCGGTTCCAATCACTTCGCCGGTTTCAGCATCCGTGACATCAAACGTGGCGCCAACGGTCTTGGGTTCCAAGTTGGCTGGCATATCAATCGTGATGGTGTCGCCCGCTTTAAAGGCGGTATCCCCAAAACTCATTTGATAGCGAATCTGAATCGTATCCGCATGTTTGAAATCTGGGCCATTAATGACCGATGCCGCAGTTGTGTAATCTTTCGCAAGATAATTCGTTGCGGCTTGCGCAACAGTCGTGTGGCTAAAGCATAGTAAGATCACAAAACTTACTAGACCCAGTAGCCAGTACAGTCCCCGTTTACTCAACTTCATAACTAAAAAATCCCCCTATTCCCATATTTTTCTACAACGAAAAGTATACGCTAGCAAGGGGGATTTTCAATAGAATTTGTGAATAAAACGATTAATTCGTTCATTTGTCTTAAGTGGCCTAATTTCCAGAGCAATTTCACTTCGGCACAAACGGATTGGCGCGGGATGCGGCGAATTGCAAAAAGGTGACGCCCACGATCAATAATGCCCCGATAAGGCCAACCCAATTAAAGCTGACATGTAAGAATAAGACGCTTAAAATGGTTGCGGAAAGTGGTTCGATTGCCCCGAGGACGCTCGCAGTCGTGGGTAAAATAAACTCGAGACTTTGCAGGAAGAACAAGTAGGCGAGCATCGTCCCGAAAATCACGACAAAGGCGACTTGTCCCCACGCGGTCCACGTCAGCTCCGGTGCGTGCCGCCATGCACCCGTCCCAATGAGCACGAAGGCCCCACCAATCAACATCGACCAGCCGACGATTGGCGTAGCGCCGTACCCAGTCAGCAGGCGTTGTGGCATCAACGTATACACGGTCGCACCCACCGCTGCCAGCACGCCCCAGAAGATTGCGACGACTGGCAAGGCTAACGAATGTAATTGCCCCTCCGTCACGATTAGAAACGTCCCGATTATCGCTGAAATCACGGAGATCACATCGACCTTGCTGGGCGCTTGCCAGGTCGTAACGGTCACGTAGACGATGATCATGACCGGCGACAGAAATTGTAAAATTGCGGCCATCGCGGCGTTTCCCGTGCTAATCGCCATAAAATAGGTCAGTTGCACCCCAGCCATCCCAAACAAACTAAATAAAATCAGCTTGAGCGTCGCCTTTGGATGGTGAAAAACGGCCATTACTGGCAAATGGCGACTCACACCATAACCAATCAGTAACGTGCCGGACACCAGCATCCGCACAGCCACCAACCATAATGGCGAAATCGCGGTCGTATCAAATAAATGTTGCGCGACCGTCCCCGAACTGCCCCACAGGAATGGCCCGGCACTAGCTAAAATCAACCCTACTGTTTTCTTCTGCATCAAAATTCGCTCCTCCAACTACCTTACCTACAGTCTAACAACTGCCTTTGAACTTGCCAATGACCATTTTGAGATACGTTTGATTGCTCACTTAACTAATGTCAGCACCCGGACTGACGCGTAAATATTAATTTCGTAATTGACAGCCTATTAGTGGTAAGCTAATCTAATAACGGGGTATGGAGGTGTCGAATGAAACATCAAAAATTAGTCTACTGGTTAGTTGGAATCTTCGCCGTCGTCTTTATTGGTGGCGCGTTAATTATTCCAACACCAACGATCAAACAACAAGTCGTCAGCATCGGTAACGCGATTACGGGGAACACCAAAACTAAGGGTGCCACGCATGCCGTTTCCGACAGTGCACTTGGCGAAAAATATCAACTCTCAACTAGTGAAATTCATGCATTACGCAAACTTAAAGTGACGGGTATCGGTGATTCAATCATGGTGCGAACCACTTCAGATTTGAAACAAATCTTCGGTAGTTTTAACGTCAACGCCAAAGTTGGTCGCCAAGTCTCCGCAGCACCGGCTGTCATCAGCCAACTCAAGTCCGACAACGCGATTCATAAAAACGTGTTGGTCAACCTTGGAACCAACGGCCCGACTAGCGCTGAAGAAATTGACAGCATCATCGAACAAATCGGTTCCAATCACCAGATCTACTGGGTCAACACCCGGGTTCCTGGCAAAGATTGGCAAGATGACAACAACCAGTTAATCGCGGCAGCTGCCAAAAAGTACAGCAACGTCCACCTGGTCGACTGGCTGTACGTCGCTCAGGATAACGATAACTGGTTCGTCAAAGACAATCTACATCCAAATAGCCTCGGTGAACGTGAATACACCGCTACGGTCGGTCAGACGATGGCCAAGACTGCGGAACCTTAACCCGTTTTCCATTCTTAATTAAGGTTAAGTGTTCGTCATGATTCACGTCATCGTTCCGGACGATTGCTATCCACTTACACCAGCAAAATCCCAGTACGCTAACGATTCTCATCAGCGTACTGGGATTTTGATTTTGAGGACTGTCCAGCAGTCATCTGAGCACTACTTATCTCGTTAATAAGCGATGCGCGTTATCGTAAAAAATTTGTTGTTTCTGTTCATTGGTAATGAGATCAGTTGTTTCTAGAGCATGCCCCAACTGACTTGAACCAGCTAACGGCGTGTATGGAATGTCACTGCCATATAGTAGGTGATCGGGTTGGGCCAGACTCATTAACGTTGGCAACTGACGCGGTAAGACTGCCCCGGCGACGTCATAATAAACATGGTGCATTACGTCGTAAACGTCAACTTGATAAACCTGTTTCGCATATTGTGCGATTCGATCATCAACAATTCCTAGAAATGCCCCAGCATGCGGTATAATCACTTTAATATTCGGATACTTCTCAAAGAAATGATACTTCAGCATATTAATAAAGGTCATTGTTGTATCCATAAAGAACCCGAGTAACGGTACTGGCAAATCAATATCGACATTTTTAGGCAAGATGGCTGGTTCATTCGGATGCAACGCAACGATTGCCTGGCGTGCATCTAACTCCTGGTAAACACGTTCCAAGACCGGCGATCCAAAGTAAAGACCACGTGAATTAGTTGGCACAGTGACACCCAAAGCGCCATCTTGATCTAATGCCTGCTGTACGGTTTTAACCGTATCTAGTTCGTACGGAATTGGCAAACTTGCCAAGTAACCTAATTGAGTGGGATACTGTTGGGTCAAACTTTTTCCTTCATCATTCGCTGCTTCAACCAAACGTAGCGTTTCTGCCTTGTCACCAAAGTTAACGTGTGGCGAAGATAATGATAGAATCGAGTAACTAATATCATTATCCGCCATAAAATCAAGGGTGATCTGGGGCGTCCACTTCGGAGTGGGCCACCCATCAGGATCACCTGGAATATGCCGTTTGAGTGCTTCAACGTAACTTGTTGGTAAATAGTGTGTATGGAAATCAATTTTTGACATTATCTGCACCTCGCTTTTAGAATAACCTTAGTCTAAGGCCAAACAGGTGGATTGAAAATGTACAATCACAGCCAAATTGACTATTTACAGGAGGTCCATGATGACAGCTGATTATCCCCTTGCCGTTCAAAAAATGTTTTCAACCGTCCCCAAACTACTCACAACAACCCCTATCTTCAAACTGACCGTTACCATGGTCGTTAAGGCAGCGAAAGTCAGTCGTGGTAGCTTTTATAGTCACTTTCAAGATATTTATGACTTTATTCACGCCTTCGAAGACGCTCTAATTAAACAAGCCACGGTCTCCCAACAAGTACTTGACCAAGGAATCCAAGCTGCATTAGTTCATCCTGACCCACGTAATGCTTACCCAACCTACTTAGAACTTACAACCAATATCAATGCCCAATTAACTAGCTTTCAGGCATTGCTTGGTCCCAATGGTGATCCACAGTTTCTTGATCAGTTTCAAGCCGGTCTTATCGATAACCTGCTAGCTACTACTGAACAGGCACCATTAAATCATCAATATTTTCAATCAATTCCCGCTGATTATGCAATGCCAATCTACTTCAGTGGTGTGCTGGCAATCATTCGGCACTGGCTGACTAAGGACCATCCTGAAACACCGGAAGTCGTCGCCAACATTATTGTTCAGAGTCGTTACACTGCGGCTTACAATTTGTTTTCTGATCGCCCACTTGAATAGGTTTCTTCAACTAAACGACTAAAACAAGCGACTCGTAATTTTAATGCGAGTCGCTTGTCTTTTATCTATGTCAGCAGCCGCGATAATCTAAATATCGCTCAGATTATCGCAGTTCAATACCACGTGTGTCTTGTCTACAACGCCGGTATCCCCCGACTCGTATCGTCATCACTAAACAGTCAATTTCGGATTCATCTGCTCGATGTTAACACAACTAATTTGCCAGCGTCATAAAACATCAATTGTCATGGTCACGTCTCATTGGTCAGTCAGTTCCGGGTACGTCTGCCCAAAATCAACAGCCGCTCCCCGCAAATTAGCCGCATCCGTATACTGGCACGCAACGACCTTAGGTTTAATGGAAGCAATCTTAACCGTAGCCCGCAATTTTTCGATTTCAGCATCAATCGCTGGCAATAAATGCGGATTATTCGAGACTGCCCCGCCCATGACGATTAACTCTGGGTCAAAACTATACTGCAAATTATAGATTGCCCGGGCTAACGCTTTGATCATGACCTGAACTTCTGCTTGGGCGGCGGCATCACCCTGGGCTGCGAGTTCAAAGACCGCCTGCCCGTCTAATTGAGACTGGTTCGGATGTGCGGCGTTGTAGCGGTTCGCGACAGAAACGGCAGTCCCCACTTCGCTCAAAATCTGATGGTCGTTCAATAAGGTAAATCCAAATTCGCCACCAAATAAATGGGCGCCATGCCAAATCTGATGATTAACGATGACGGATCCACCGACCCCGGTCCCAACAATTAAAAAGCAGAGACTGGCGACGTCCTTGCCCGCACCGTCTGCGAGTTCTGCTAGAGCAGCACAGTTGGCGTCGTTTTCCATACTGACTGGTAAGCCAAAGCGCCGTTGTAATTCCGGCTGAATCTCAAAATTGTGGATATAAGGGAGGGCGCTTGCGCCTTCAATCACACCCGTGGCCTTGTTGACGGCCCCAGGCGAACTGATGCCCACCCCGCCGATTTGATAATCCGCCTTCATCTGAGCGACCTGGCTGGTGAGTACTTCATAAAATTCAGCTAACGTGGTTGGCGTGGCCACCTTGGTTTTCGCCACCAATTGCTGATCCTGCCATACCGCAAACTTAATGGTCGTTCCACCAATATCAATAACACCTAATGCTCGCATCCGTTCATCATTCCTTTTCAAATAATTTTGTTATCTTAATGATAGCGTTTCATCGGTTAAATGTATATGCATTTATCACGATGCATGCTGCTCGTTAATTTGCCATATTTATTGCGCCATAATAACTTGCACAGCAGATCGTTATCGCTAAGTCAGCATAGCAGCGCCACGCTAATTATCAGTAATTTTATGTCGTCGCGACAACAATCGCAAGGCTAACTAATAACCGTTGTAACCTGAAAACCGTGACCCACTTAGCGTTTCACGCCAAATGGATCACGGTTATCAAAATTATTCTTTGAATTGAATCTTGACGTAATCACGATATAACGGGACGTTGGCCATTAATTCCTGATGAGTCCCGGAACCGCTGACGTGGCCGTCTTCGATGAAGTAAATCTGGTCGGCATCAACAATCGTACTCAACCGGTGGGCAATCACCAGCGTGGTACGACCCTTCATCAATTCACCCAGTGCTTGTTGCACCATCGCTTCTGACTCTGAATCCAAGCTCGCCGTCGCTTCATCCAACATCAAAATCTTGGGGTCCCGTAAGAACGCCCGCGCAATTGCCAGTCGTTGCCGTTGTCCGCCACTGACTTTAACGCCGCGTTCACCGACTTGGGTATCAAGCCCATCCGCCATCGCACTGACGAAATCTGCCGCTGAAGCCAACGTCAAGACCCGCCATAGTTCAGCGTCAGAATAGTCACGATCCGCGCCATACGTCAGATTTTGACGAATCGTCCCAGCCATGATGGCCGAATCCTGACTGACGTAACCAATCTGTGACCGCCAGCTATTAATGCTGAGGTCCTCAATATCTTGATTGCCAATCCGAATCTGCCCAGCAGTTGGTTGATAATAACGTTCAAGTAAGCTGAAAATCGTTGACTTACCGCCACCAGAAGGCCCGGCAAACGCCACGACGGTATTGGGTTGCGCTTCAAAGCTCACGTCATGCAAGATTTGCTTATCTTCATCATAAGCAAAATCAACATGGTCCATCGCTAACGTTTCGTTGGCAACTGAATGGGTGTCACCAGTGGTCAATTGTTCTTCAGGTTCAGCGAGTAGTTCCCGAATACGGGCAGTTGACCCACTCGCCTTGGCTAAGGTCGTGAAGAATTGTCCGAGCGTACCAGCGGGGCCGATAATTTGAAACAGGTACATTAGAAAGGACACTAAGGTTCCCATCGTCATCGTGCCACTGGCGACGCGCGCCGATGCATACAGCAGCACGCCCACGAATAGTGCCATCATCGTCGCCGTCATGACTGGACCAGAAATCGAATCATACACTGCTTCACGTAATCCAATCCGATAAAGGGTTTTGATCTGACCAGCACCAGTCGTCGTTTCTACTGGTTCCGCATTCGATGATTTGACCAGTCGAATTTCACTCAACGTTTCTTCCGCCGTGCCACTAAATCCCGCGAGTGCATCTTGCCGCTCATGTCCAATCTTGCCAGTTTGGCGCATAATCGGAAACATCACTAATAAAACAATTGGAATCGCCAAAACCATGATCACGGTCATCTTCCAGTCCATCAGAACCATGATGGCGATGGCACCGACTAACTGCATCAAGGATGTCACCATCTGCGGGAAGGCATTGGCGAGCAAGTCCTTGATCTGCGTTGAATCGTTAACGAGCCGCGACGTCATCTCACCGGTCTTGACGTTATCAAAGTAGCGGACTGGTAACCGTACTAATTTATGCCACAGCGTGCCACGCAAATTCGCCACGACATTTTCACCGAAGACCCCGAGCAGTGTGCCTGATAACGCACTGATGACGGCGCTAATGAGAAACAGTGCAATCACACCGATTAGCAGTGACTGATTGACACCATGACTAAACCCGTTGATGAGCGTCTGGGCAAACTTGGGCACCATCAATTGCGCACCCGTCGCCAATAGTCCCAATCCGAGGCCTAGCCATAGTTGCCAGTAACGAGGACTGGTATGCCGAATTAATTGTAAAAACTGTTTTAAATCAAACTTCTGACCCGACTGACGCGAGTATGCCTTTTGTGATCGTTCCATTTCACTTATGCCTCGTATTTCGATTATTTAGTTGAACCACCGTGGGCCCCGTCCCCACCCTGGATGAGGACCAAAACCATGTTGCTGGCCAAAGTGCATCAATTCCCGAATATCAATACCATCCGCATTTGCGCGTAATTTTGCCAATAAGCGCTGCAATTGTTCGCATTCTTCGTCCGTTAGATTGCCGAATAACTGGTCAGCTAAATCATTGGTACCTTGGACGCGATGTGCGGCCAATTCCTGTCCACGGGCACTCAGTTTGATAATCACGACCCGTTTGTCACGCGGACTTGGCTCACGTGTAATCAGTTCCGCATCTTCCAACCGACTCAAGGTCGCGCTGACTGAACTGGGCCGGATGTCTAAAATTTCGGCAATCTCAGCATTCGTCAAGCCCGCTGGCGCATCCGCTAATACCCGCAAAATCCCCATCTGGCCGCGACCACCCCGATCATTACCACGGTCACCAAAATGAAATTGTTGGGCCATTGCCATCATGAACGCCCGATTCTGAAATAATTGACCAAAACTATTGAATAAATCTCGATTATGATCTGTCATGAAATCATCCTCCTACGAATTTGAATGACATTATGTTAGCACGTTAGTTAGATTAATACAATAAAAACTAACTAATTTTCTAACGTTTAGCGTAAAAAACAGCTTGGGCCCTGTCATAACAAGGTTCAAGCTGTTTAAAAAAATCATAGAAATTAGTCATCACGTCTAATATTTGATTGCAAACACCCACGATAACTAAATTTAAAATTCACGTTTTAACAGAATTAGTCTCTTAACAGAATTCCGTCACTTGACTGCCATCATACCGGGTCGTCGTAATCGGTTGACTGGCCGCCTTACCAATGGCAATCGCCATGACTGGCACGTACCGTTTAGGATCAAGGCCAAACGTCGTCGCAACTTTATCCGCAGCATAGCCAGCAATCGGATTGGTGTCATAGCCGTGAGCCCGGGCAATCAGTAACAGTTGCATCGCTGCCATACTACTGTCGATCATCGCATCGGCTTTCAGGAATTCAGGCGTCGCGTTTTCATACATTGGCAGGAACGTCTTGAAGATTTCGTCCCGTTTTTCAGGCGTGATGCGTCCTTCTTCACAAGCTTTGTTCCAAACATCGCGATAAACCAAGTGTGACTGAGTATCGCCTAAAACGAAAATCATTGCGGAACAGGAATCAATTTGTGGATAGTTGAATTTCATCAGGACGGACTTAGCTTTTGCCTTACCTTCTGCCGTATCCGCAACCACAAAATGCCAGGATTGCAAATTGCAAGCCGATGGGGCGCTGATGGTCTCATCGATAATCGTCTGTAATTCAGTCCGGTCAATCTTAACGGCTGGATCAAATTGGCGAACTGATTGCCGGTTAAACACAACGTCTTTAAAATCATTATTCTTAATATTAGTCGTCATTGTTGCAGTCATATTAAACACTCCTCGTTCGTTTAATCTGTGTATTTTCCTAGATATTGAATCCGTTTACATTTCCATTATAACCGATTTTGTGTCTAACTTCACAATTATTTTGGCAGCGTTGCCATTGATTAGTTATTGGCTCGAAACGCACACCCGGATTTGGATAACCGCAACTCATGTCAAATTACAATCGTCAATTACGCCACGTCTACTTCTGTAATGAAAAACGTCATCAGTATCTATCAGCAACTGCCACAATCCCGGCGATGCCAGTTATATTAAAAACTGCTGCACTCAGTTACGACCAATATTTATTTTCGCACTAATTACCACCCGTCATTATTCATACCAGTATTATTAAATGCTGGCTGTTCCCTCCCCTAACCTACTTGGGTAATTAGACCAGTTATCCCGATTAAGTCAGCTAAAATAAACCAATGGACTATACCAATATAACGCGATTGAAAAAGCGCTTACAAGGCCGTACAATAATGATTGCACTTATTAATTAATCACTTTTAGGGGGATTTTGTACATGAAGAATTACTTACAACGCATGGGTCGTTCACTGCAATTGCCCGTCGCCGTCCTACCAGCCGCCGCGCTGCTGGTTGGGATTGGGAACTGGTGGGCAGCCGCCAGTAACGATATCGTCGCGCACTTCTTACAAGCTGGCGGTAACGCTGTTTTGGGGCAGTTACCACTACTGTTCGCCGTCGGATTAGCCTTAGGGATGTCCAAGGACAAGGATGGCGCTGCAGCCCTAGCCGGCCTCGTTGCCTTCGAATTACCGACCAACGTTTTGAAGCCTGAGTCAGTGGCAACGCTGCTCAATATTAAGATTGCGACCGTCAATCCAGCTTTTAATCAAATTGGAAACGTTCTCATCGGGATTCTTTCTGGTCTGATCGCAGCTGCACTGTATAATCGTTTTCACGAAACTAAGTTGCCAATGGCGTTGTCCTTCTTTAGTGGCAAACGCTTAGTTCCAATTTTAGCCGCAGTGACGATGCTGCTCGTCAGTGTCGTCCTGCTGATCGTTTGGCCACCAGTTTACGATGTACTAGTCGCCTTTGGTAAGCTTATTGTTGGCTTTGGCGCAGTTGGTGCCGGACTCTACGGCTTCTTCAACCGTCTATTGATTCCCACTGGACTACATCAAGCCCTGAACTCCGTTTTTTGGTTCGACGTCGCTGGCATCAATGATGTTGGAAAATTCATCGCTCACAAAGGAGTCAAAGGGATTACCGGGATGTATCAAGGTGGCTTCTTCCCCGTCATGATGTTTGGTCTTCCAGCCGGAGCGTACGCAATTTATCGTAATGCGCGTCCTGAACGCAAAGTTGAAACGGCCTCATTGATGATGGCCGGGGCCTTCGCTTCCTTCTTCACCGGGGTAACGGAACCTTTGGAATTCTCATTCATGTTCGTCGCCTGGCCGCTCTACGTGTTGCACGCTGTTTTCACTGGCTTATCCTTAGGATTTGCCGCCTTCATGCATTGGACCGCTGGATTTGGCTTCTCAGCCGGCTTCGTTGATTACGTGCTCAGTCTGAGCAACCCGATTGCCAATCATCCACTGATGCTGATTCCACAAGGCTTAGTTCTAGCTGCGATTTACTACTTCGGCTTTAATTTTGCCATCAAGAAGTTCCATCTGATGACACCTGGTCGCGAACCGATCACTGCCGACGATGCCGATGATTTGGCATTAGCTTCGGTTGCCACGGATGCTGATGATGACAAGTATACCCGTCAAGCCAAGCAAATTTATGCCGCATTAGGCGGTGCCGACAACTTGACGGTTATCGACAATTGTACGACGCGATTGCGGCTCCAACTCAAAGACACAGGCACGATCAACGAAGCCGCCATCAAACACAGTGGCGCTGCCGGCATCAATAAGTTGGATGAACACAACTTGCAAATTATTATCGGAACTGAAGTCCAATTCGTCGCTGACGCGCTTACTAAGCTGAAAGCCGCCAATGCGCCGATTTCGACCACGTTAACTTCAAATGAAGAAGACCCCACAACTACTGAAATGCCGGGTATCACGAGTGGTGTGACAACTGATTTTTACAGCGTGGCGAACGGCCAATATGTCGACATTGAGGCAGTAGCAGACAAGACCTTTGCGGATAAAATGCTCGGCGATGGATTCGCCATCAATCCAAGTGACGGGACGATTTGTGCGCCCATCGATGGTACCGTCAGCACCGTCTTCCCCACCAAACACGCGATTGGTTTCAAGACCGCATCCGGCCTCGAAATTCTGCTACACATGGGAATTGACACCGTTGAACTAAACGGCGCTCCCTTCGAGATTCTTGTTCAGGCTGACCAACCCGTTCAACATGGTGAAGTCGTAGCCAAGGTTGATTTAGCCGCAATTAACACCGCTGGCAAGGACGCCACGATGATGGTCATCATCACCAACATGGCCGCCGTCAACTTGATGAAATTCAAGATGCTCAGTAACCAAGTCAACGTCAGCGATGAAATCATGCTAGTCACTACCAAGTAAGGGACACGATTTGGTGGCGTTTCATTCATCACATCGGATCGTTTGGTCAGATAGACTGCCGATTGTTCGTTAATAAAATAAACGTTATGCTGGCGTCACCAATCCAAAAGCCGGTTCCACAAGGTGGTTGAAACCCACTCGTGGAACCGGCTTTTAATATGGAAACACTTGGGCTAATAATTTTCAGACAATTATTTTTAGTCCTTCAGTGTCAATCCACTTAAAATCAGCGTTTTAGTGCACATTCAAGACTTAGTGTAACCAGCGAATTCATGAGGTTGATTGCCAGCAATGTACACCCTGTGAATATTTACGTCTATAAATATAAATGTTACCATCAAACTAAGTTAACACTACTTGCACTGAACTTGACAGTAACCCTGCAGTAACAGCGGTCATCACCCCAAATGAACGCCCACCGCATCAGTGCGATAAAATCGAGGAGGCCCACCATGTCCGTATACACCGGAGATTACATCTTCATCATATCCGTCGTCGCCTTTTTTCTCATCGTCGGCGGCATCATCTGGTTAATCGCCCGCCGATTACATTAATCGGTGCGGTCCCGACTAATCACAAAGGCGCAGCGGTCTCGAAATCGACCTGCTACGCCTTTTTTAGTTACCCTGCAAACATCGTCAACAATTCATCCGCCTGCAGCGCTTGTTTGGCTGCCCCACGGACATCTAACTTGATCTGGCCGTCTTGGACCATCACCAAACGGTCGCCGTACGCAAGCGCATCACTCATCTTGTGGGTAATCATCATGGTCGTCAGCTGATTAGCCATCACAATTTTTTGCGTCAACGCCATCACCTCGGCGCTCGTTTGTGGGTCAAGGGCGGCGGTGTGCTCGTCTAACAGTAACAATTCAGGGTGGCTGAGCGTGGCCATCAATAAGGATAAGGCCTGTCGCTGCCCACCCGACAAGTATTTCACCTGGGTATTCAAACGCTGTTCCAAGCCCATGTTGAGGCTAGCCAATAAGTTCAAATACTGCGCTTCTTGGTCACGACGCCAATACCGACGCAGACTCAAGCTTCCGGTATGCCGCGCCGCTAACGTTAAGTTCTGGGCAACGCTCAAGTCACCCGCTGTCCCTAATTTGGGATCCTGAAAGACGCGGGCGACCCACCGTGAGCGGTACGCAACGGGCCGATTGGTTACCTGGTGCCCGGCTAGTTCGATTTCCCCGGCATCGGTGCTGAGCGTACCGGCAATCGTGTTGAGCAGTGTCGACTTACCAGCCCCATTATTGCCAATCACGGCCACGAATTCGCCGGGTTCAATCGTTAGATTCACGTCCTTTAAGACGTGCCGCTCGTTGCTGGTTCCCGGAAAGAAGACCTTTTGTAAGTGTTGTACGTTCAGAATGGCTGGTTGTGGCATATTGATCGACTCCAATCTCTTTGAGGTACCGGCGCAATTGTCGTTTGGTCCGGTATTTATTTTGTAATAGTGGCAAACAAATCACGATAACGAGAATCACTGCGGATAAAATCTTAAGGTCGTTGACCGGGAAGCCTAGGCCCATCGCTAACGTTAATAGGTAACGATAAACGATGGCCCCAACGACCATCCCAGTCAAACGGACCCACATTTGGCGGCCGTGTAAGAAGATTTCACCGACGAGGACTGACGCTAGGCCAATCACAATCGTTCCGATGCCCATCCCGATATCCGCATAACCGTTGCTCTGAGCAATCAGCCCACCTGATAAGGCAATCAGCCCGTTGGATAGCATGTAGCCAATAATCACCATTCGATCAGTATAAATACCGTTGGCGGCACTCATTGCCGGGTTGTTCCCCGTCGCCATCAAGGACAAGCCCAACCGAGTCGCAAATAGCCAGATCAGTACGATCACGACCATTAGCGTGACGCTGGCACCCACAACGATTGTTTGCAAGTCCGGTGACCAGCTGGCTGGTAAACCCATCATCAACGTTTTTTGCGCGAGTAGCGGGATGTTCGCCTTACCCATAATGTGCATATTGATTGAATACAACCCGGTCATCGTTAAAATTCCGGCCAGTAATGACGGCATTTTCAACTTAGTATCGAGCATCCCAGTCACCCATCCGGCGGCACAGCCACTGATGAAGCCAAGTAGGCTGGCGGTCACCGCCGATTGCCCAGCTAACATCGCACTAATCGTCACCGCCGCCCCGAGCGGGAAGCTACCTTCCGTCGTCAAATCTGGAATGTTCAGAATTCTGAAAGTTAAGAAGACCCCAATCACGAGTGGCGCCCATAATAATCCCTGACCAATACTTGTCGTTAACATCTTATTTCGACTCCTTTCGTGACGCGCCTAAGGTTGTTTGATACTACTTGGTTTGATTCCAATCGCGTTGGCATTTGACTTATTGACATACAGGTGTAACTTATCAGCCGTTTGCACCGCCATCGTCTGTGGCTTCTGCTTTTTAACTAACACTTGGTAGGCCATCTTCCCAGTCTGTTCGCCTAATTCATAGTAGTTCAGCCCATAGGTCGCCGTGCCGCCATCTTCGGCCATTTCAATCGAACCAGTCACCACTGGTAGTTTGGCAGCGGTCGCTTTCTGACCGATCGTCTTCATCGCACTCGCCATCAAGTTATCCGTCGGCAAGTACAGCCCAGAAATCTGACCCGTCAAACCAGCCAAGACACTCGCGACATCATTGGTACTGGTGGCGCTGACGACCTTTAAATCAATGTGATGCTTCTTGGCATACGCCCTGGCAATTTTGACTTGTAACACGGAATTTTCTTCCGATGAGTTATACATGATTCCCAACGGCTTGTTGCCAGTCGCCATATTTTTCAGCAGTTGTAATTGCTTCCCGACCGGCATCAAATCGCTCGTCCCACTGACATTGGTCTGTGGTTTGGCATCACTCTTGACCAATCCGGCAGCCTTTAAATCCGTGACCGCTGTGACTAAGGTCGGTATGCTGGTCGTCTTTTTTACCAGCGCCTGAGCTGCGGGCGTCGCAATTCCCACTAACAGATCATTCTTTTGCTGAACTAACTGCTGGCTCATCGTGTTCAAGTTGCTTTGGTCGCCCTGCGCATTCAAGTAGCGATACTTGACCTTGAGCTTGCTACCATGCGCCTTCAATTCTTTTTGTAATCCGGCTTTGAAGCCTTTGCGTGCCTGGTCCAATGATCCGTGTTGCACCACTTGTAAAATCCCGATCGAAACGGTCTTCTTGTTAGCCGTTGCTTGTTGGCCACAACCGGCGAGCAGTAAGCCGGCACCTAAAATAACACCCGTTAAAATTGTCTTTTTCATCTTGAAATTCCCCTTAATCGTTGTGTGATTTGCCCCAATACCATCAACGTCTTGATGAACCGGACTGAAAATAAAAAACACCAGCTAGATTCTCGGAAGAATCCACCTGGTGTTTTATCGGGCCCGATATTTTTCCAGATAGATTGTCCCTGCATCTATCTGGCGTTTAAGTCATGTTGAATAACTTTAGCTCTCGATAGATACAAACGCGTTGCGTGCGCTTGTATCCATCAAACGAATACAAACGCTATCTAAAGAAAAAGCTAAAGGCAAATTGAATATTTAGTTGAAGGTTAGTTGTTAATGACATGGTTGTCATCCTCCGTTTCAATTTATAGCTTATAGTAAACCATGGCGGTGACTTACTTGTCAAGTGTAAACTTAACTATTTATTCACTGTGGCTGAAACAGAGCAATTCTTAAGTTCAAATGCGGCCAGTTGAGACCCACTGGAAATAGTGCGAGGTAGCCATAAACTTGCTGTTGTGGGAACGTCTCTATTCTTGATTATCCTAGTTATCCGGCGTATCAGTCAGGGTCCACTTCAAGGTCCCTTGATAGGTGTCGGCATAAATTCCTGGCTGTACGGAAAGACCAATGCCCTTCGTACTGGACCAGTCGCTCGTCACCTTGGTGTCGGTAGTACCGGCGACTTTTTGGCCTTGCTGGACCAACATGGATTGATTTGTGAGTACCGTATCGGTGGAACCATCGCGATAAATCAGATCACCTTTTAGCGTCCGCCCCGTAACCGTCGTGGATGTCAACGGGGTCGCGCTCACGTATAAGTACCACTTAGACCCGGTCGAGCGGGTGTCTGCGACCGTCACGTTCATCGTGCTAGTCGGTTGATAGACGGTCGGATTGACTGGCACCGTTAAGTTACCAAATCCGAGGCTACTACTCAATTCACTAAAGGATAAGGTCCCCGCTAACTTAGTGACTTGCAGAGCCAATTCTTCTGACTTCAAACCACTAGCACTCTTCGCATAAACGTGAACCGTGGTACTTTGATTGTCGGCAAGTCCTTTGAACGTTGTGAGTAGGTCCGACTCGCTAGCATAATAGGTCATTGTGTCACTGGCATTGCTAGGATTAGTCGCAACGACCCCGGCTTGTTTGACCAGCCAACTCACAACATCCGCATCACTCGTCAGGCCTTCCAAATCAGTGACCGACAAGTTGACGCTAGTCGTCGTACTCTTAATCGTCAATGGTGCGACCGTCACGTCTTTGGTAACTGATTCGGATTCACCGTAATCAGCGTCACCAGTCTGCGTGACCGTGACGGAACTGACGCCATTCAACGTATTATTGAGTTTGATTTCATACTTACCATCACTGCCGATCGTTGCCGTATAGGTCGTCCCATTGATGGTCGTGCTGACCGTATTACCAGCAATTCCACTCCCCGTCAGCTTACTGTCCGTCGAGGTCGGTGTATCCAGCGTCGTTTTCAGACTAACCTTGTTAAAAATAGCTAAACGGTAGGTTGCCGTCACACCACTAGTTGTTGTGAGCCGGAAGCCGACATATACGGGCAAGTCATCTTTCAGTTTACTCATATTGACTGACAGCGTTTTGGTTGAATTCATCGTAACTGAACTCGTCCCATAAGCCATATTTGACGGCGTGGTCGTCACTAGAGATGTACCGGAATCAGCATCCGCAGACTTGTAGAAAACGTCCTAATACAGCGATTTGATCTCAGCTGAATTAGCCGTTAACGTCCCACTAAAAGTCAATGCCATACTAGTCGTTTTTGTGGAGAGCCGCCCCTCATTTGCGTAGTTGGCCGTGACCTTAGTCAGCTTAGGATACGACCCAATCCCACCAGAAATGTTATAACCAACAACATTCCCAGTTTCATAAATTGTATAGTACGAGGTACTGCTCGTCGGCATCGTTGTCATCGCCGAAGTCAACCCGGTGGCTGCATGCCCAGTCAATCGTAATCCCCATAAGAGGCACAGGCCACTGACCAGCAATAAGCTTAGACTAATGATTTTTTGATAACGTCGCACGCGTGTCCCCTCCCCTTAGTGTCCGGCTGATTTGCCAGATTAATCCGAGCGCTACTAATGTGAGCACCCCGAACAATTGCTGATAGCGACGCAGCGACTCCCCAGTTTGTGGCAGCTGACCGGTTGCCAAAGTACGCTGCAATTGACCAGCAAAATCAGCCTCATGTGTCAGTACTCGCCGTGTCTGATAAACCATATCGCCTTGTGGAATTTCGCCCGTCGCTGTTGGCGTGGTTGATTTGGACCCCGCATAAAAACTAATCTGAGTCTCTGTCGTTCCCAGCGGTTGCGCCGTTGCCAGCACAGCTGGTCCTAACCATAACCATACAAGTAGCCCCAATCCGATTCCCATCAATCGTCGTCTCCACATCGGTCAGTCCCCCCTTTTTCCTGAGTCTCCATGGTTACCGCTTATCAACTTGCTAATTTATAACTTATTTTTGCGTTTGCCGCCGTTTTTTGAGCCAGAGCACTAGCCACAATACCAGTAACACGATGATCAGCATGCCGAGCGCCCCAAGGCCAATCAGCCACCAAATACTGATCCCGTTATCGTCGACCGTGTCATCGTTATACGTCTTGGCCGTCGCCGCACTGATTTTGAAATCGCGGTCAAAGGTCCACTTATGGTCACTATTGGTTGCGACCATGTGCAAGTGGTAGGTCCCCGCCTGTAATTTCTGCTTATTCAACAACATTGGATAATTAAACGTCGTATTTGGGGCTAACATCACGCCCTTTTTAGTCGCTTTAACGACAGTCTTATCGCTATCCTTGGCCGTGACCACCGTCTTCATGGTGACCCGCGGAATCATGACCGCCGTTGTGTTGCGTAACGTCGCGACTATGCTACGGTGGTAGTTGACCATCCCAGCCGAAACGTCACTTAATTTTAAAACTGGTGATGGCGCGGTCCCCAAACTGTACTTGATGCCAATCACATAGGAATAGACGCTACTAACGTTGGTCGCGCCTTTGACTTCACCGGTCACTTTTTGATCAACTCGTTTGAAATACCAGCCACCAAGTAACGCCCCATTGAAATCACTCGTCGGCATCGTGGTTGTAGCACTCACGACTTTGGAACCGTTAGCCGGTACCGTGACGGTAGTTGGGCCCTGAATCTTAGTCAATTGGTCCACTCGATACCGCAGTGACGCGTCATACTTTTTCGCCGGTGTCACGTATTCGATGGCTCCCGCCGAATTGGTATAGGCGGTATGAATGCCCATTTTCACGCGAATATCACGATTAGTCGTGTTATAGATACGCGTCCGTAACGTTTGCGTTTGTCCCGACTTCATTTTTAAATCAAAAAAGGTCGCTTGTTTATCGATTTGATTATCAGGTGTCTGAGCCGATACGCTGAAACCGATATTATTGGTACTACTATTGGCCGCCTGTGCCGGAATGGCTGCTGCCAAGCCTCCGACGATAAATAAAATTGCAGCGATGCTTTGCATTAATTTTTTCATGATTTACGTCCCCCCCACCGTCATTTTATGTAAAAGAGACGCCCACTGCTTGGCAATGGTCATCTCATGTGTTCGTTATTTTAATTATCTGCGGATGACGTTAATGTCCAGTTCAAAACACCTTTGTACGTGGTTGCGGAAGCCGTGTTCGCGACAACGTTCAACTTGATTGCCGTTGGGTCCAGCAAGTCAGAAGTAATCCCGGCACCGTTCTTATCTGCGGCGGTCAGGACAACTCCAGAAGTCGCACCCGTAAAGGTCGCACCAGCACTAGTTGACGCTTGGCTACCTAAGTCCAAGTCAACGGCTTGACCAGTTGCGCCGTTACCAGCGGTACTACCAGAACCAGCAGTGGCACCAGTCGAAGTAACCGTTCCAGCAGGCAAGCTAAGTGTAGCGCCCTTCAAGCTGCTCAAGTTACCATCCGTCCCATCAGCGGCCGCAACACTCAGCGTCCAGCCGGCGTTGGTCCCACGTTGGTCAGAGACTTGTAACCCAACCTTATTAGTCGTCCCCATCATCACAGTGCTAGAAGCATCAGCCGCGTAGCTTTGATTATTGATGACGTCAATTTGGTTAGAACCGAAACCTAACTTACTTGGTGCATAAATCAATGATAAGCCCGCACCAGCACTGGCACCGTTGTCCCCGTCACCAGGATTTAATGGCTTCGTTGGATCAGTTGGATCTACCGGATCAACTGGATTGGTGGTGTTGGCTGTAAACGTTGCCGTTGTATCAGTCGTCCCACTACGGTTCTCCCCATCTGCGGCGTTTGCAACAATCGGTGCCAACGCACCTAATAACATCGTACTCGTCATTAGTAGACTGCCTACTACTTTTTTCATAATGTGACATCCCCTTTGTTTGACCTAATTCATTAACTGCATTAATAATTTACCACATCCGCAAACAATTACAACCCCTTAATCTTTGCATCACTTCTCGATTAAGCGTTAAAAGTCAATAGGGTCAACATTTATAGGACGTTTCATAATAATTATTAAATTTTTGTTAAGTGCACAATTTAATGTCACAAAATTTAACCGCTGTCATTATGTCAACGGACAGGCTTCAGCTAATCACCATTTTATTTATATATCGATAACTAATTACGCTTAAATAGTCATTTTATTGTTCGACCAGTAACTTATGTTCATCTGATTGATAATGGCGTATAAGTCCTGGCACGGAACTGTTTTCGTTTATTCCTCACAACTATTAGGTCCGTGGAAACTGTCACGATTAAATATAAAAAAGTTTATACCTCGTATCGCTTGGTTAACGATAACGGGATTTATGAACAGCGCTTAAAAACGCCCCAAGCAGATTGGCTTGGGGCGTCTTAATTAGTCTTTACTTGTCCAGTAGTACTCACAATTTATCGACATGAATCATGATTAAATCGTGCCAGTTCTTAAGTTCAAAAGCGGCCAGCTGAGACCCGCTGGAAAAAGTGCGAGTTACCGTAAACTTTCTGTGGTAGATGCTTCCTACGCCGGCTTTCTCACCCATGCTTTAATACTTCGGACTCTTGGCTTCACTGAACTTGTCAGATTTTTCTCTAATCGTTTGAGCTAGCAAAGTCTCAAATTATGAACGAAAGTAATTTTATCCACTAAATTCAAGACTAGGGTCCGTTGAATTTAGCGAATAATATTCAGGTAATCTTCTCAGTACTTAAATGCCATAAAGCATTACCGATTTCACTTAAACATTTGCCTGAAGGACCATTCACCTAATATTCAGTAATCAATTGCACCAATTTAGGTGGCCGTTCATCCGCCATTCGAACGGCTTCCCGACTGGAGGGGCTGGCTGACAATGCTCAGTAGCCAAATTATTCTTAGCTGGAAGTGGGTTGCTTCCAGCTTAGAATAAGACTCGTATTTGAAATTGCGCAGTGGGCTTCTGCGTGAGTTCAAATCGACGTCGGCTGCGTTCCAGCAATTGTCAGCCGGCCCCGGAAGTCGGAATAGGAGATCACCGGCTGACGAACAGCAAGCCAGACAATTGCATGATTTAGTCACGACCCATGACAAATCATCACCACCCCCACTAGTGCTGACTAACTGGCTGCACATCGAAGCCCGCAGCGATCAAGGCTTGATTCACCGGTTCCGCAAGCTCGCTGTTAACGTGGAGTTCAATGATTTTAGTGGCTTGGTGGTTGACGACCATCAACGTTTGAATACTGAGGTCGTTAGCCGCCAGTACCTTACTGATTGCGAAGATGACACCGACTTGGTCGTGATGGATGACGACCCGCGTCACGATACCGGGTTCACCGTAGCCGGTAATGTTCAAAAACGCATCGAGAATATCGTTGTTAGTAATGATACCAACAACTTGGTGATCATTCATGACCGGTAAGACACCAATTTTGTGCCGGCGCATGATCGCAATGGCCGTCTCTAACTGGGCATCAGCCGCAACGGTCTGGACCTCAGTCGTCATGATTTGATCGACGGTCGTTTTATTTAATAAGTAGTTTAATTCGTAGACCGACAAGCTCGTCGCTTGCGAAGGTAACGCACGTTGGATGATACCGTGCGTAATTAACCCGACCATTTGATTGCCATCCATGACCGGTAACCGGTGAATTGAATTTTTCTTCATTAAATTTACCGCCACACTAATGGTCGTTTTAGGATTGACAACGACTAAGTGGGCAGTCATATAATCTGCAACACTCATACTTAACCCCCTAGATAAGCTTTTTGTACATCCGCATTCGCCAACAACTCCGAGCCTTTGCCGCTCAATTTGACTTGTCCACTAGCCAGGACGTAGCCGCGGTCAGCAATTTTTAGCGCCTGATTGGCATTTTGCTCAATCAGTAAAACGGTCGTACCAGCCTGATTGATAGCTTTGATAATTTCAAAAATTTCGTTAATGAAAATGGGGGCCAACCCCATTGATGGTTCATCGAGCAACATCAACTTAGGCGCTGCCATTAACGCGCGACCCATCGCTAGCATCTGCTGCTCGCCACCGGATAACGTCGCGGCATCCTGGTGTCGTCGTTTCTTTAAAATAGGGAAATAATCATAGACCCGTTGATAAGCATCCGCTAATTGTTGGCGGTCACGACGTAGAAAAGCGCCCATCTGCAGATTTTCTTGTACGGATAATCCAGGGAACACGTGGCGGCCTTCAGGAACTTGTGAAATGCCGGCCCGCACGATTTTAGGCGCGGCGGTCTTTTGAATGGATTGGTCTAAATACCGGATGGTGCCACTAGTCGGTCGCATCAATCCCGAAATCGTGTGCAGCAACGTCGACTTACCAGCACCATTTGCGCCAATCAAGGTCACGATCTCACCCTGTTTGACTTCAAAACTAACGCCCTTGACCGCCTGAATCGCACCGTAGTTCACGACTAAATCTTGTACTTCAAGCATTTACATCCCTCCCAAGTAGGCCTTGATGACTGCTGGATCGTGCTGAATCTCTTCCGGCGTCCCGGTAGCGAGTAATGCGCCGTGTTCCAACACGTATAGCCGTTCGACGACGTTCATCACGAGTGACATATCGTGTTCGATCAAGACGACGGTAATGTGAAATTCCTGTTGAATCCGGCGAATCAGGCGGGTCAAATCAGCCGTCTCTTCGGGATTCATGCCCGCGGCCGGTTCATCCAAAAAGAGCAACTTTGGCTTAGTCGCTAAGGCCCGCACGATTTCAAGTCGGCGTTGAATCCCATAAGGCAAGTTTTTCGCCGGTTGGTCGGCTACGGCGGTCAAATCAAACATCGCGAGTAGTTCTTGGGCGGCCACCGTCATCGCGTGTTCAGTGCGGTAGTAGTGTGGCAACCGCAGAATACTGGTCGTAAAGCCTTCCCGATAATGGTTTGTCATCGCAATGCGCACGTTATCGAGCACACTCATCGCTTTGAAGACCCGAATATTTTGAAAAGTCCGAGAAATCCCAATCCGGGCAATCGCAGCCGATTGTTTACCGGTCAACGCCACCACACCGTTATCCGTATAAAAGCTGATGCTGCCGGCACTGACGCTTGTTTCACCAGTCAATAAGTTGAACAGCGTCGTTTTACCAGCCCCGTTTGGCCCGATCAGTCCGATCAATTCGTCCTGATCAAAATGCAGTGAGACGTCCGACACCGCGGTCAGGCCACCAAAATTTTTGACTAAGCCCTGTGCATCTAATAATCGACTACTCATGATTGATGGCCTCCTTGCTCCGCCGACGGTTAAACAAGCGGTCGAACGAGAATTCCCACGTGCCTAACAAGCCTGCTGGTTTAAAAATCATTATTAGAATAAGCGCCAGTGAATAGATAATCATCCGAATCGTCCCAAAGTTCTGGAGCACCGTATCTAGGGCTCCCAAGACGATGGCGGCCACAAACGTCCCGGTAATACTGCCGACGCCACCAAGCACCACGATAATCAAAATCGCAATCGATGCCATGATATTGAAGTCACCGGGGGCAATCGTTTGAATGTAAGCGGCGTGTAAGGAACCGCCAATTGCCGCGGTGGCGGCGCCAAAGACGAAGGCCGCGAGCTTCCAACGGGTCGTATTGATCCCCATCGCACCGGCTGCCAACTCATCGTCGCGGACCGCCATGACTGCCCGGCCACCACGACTGTGAATAAAGTTGACCGTTACGATCGTCGTTACACACATCATGACGTAGACCGTTGCCCACGAAGCCAACGGTGGAATATTGAACAGTCCAGCCGCTCCGTTCGTGATTTTTAAGTTGTTGATCAAGATGCGAATGATTTCGGCGGCGCCCATCGTGGCAATTGCGAGATAATCACCGCGCAACCGCAACGTTGGAATGCCGACAATAATCGCAGCGACAATCGCGATCACCACCCCGACGACCATCGACAGGAAGAAGCCTGCGGGTGTCGCCATCGTCTGGGTCATAATCCCGGTCGCATAGGCACCAATCGCCATAAAACCGGCGTGACCAAGTGAAAATTGGCCCGCAAAGCCAATAATTAAATTAAGTCCAACTGCCAAAATCACGTTAATGCCAATAGTGACGAGCATGTTTTCAATAAACGAATTAATTAGCCCCATCAATTCGAAGCCGTCAATCGCCACGAAGCCGACGACCATTACGCCTAACCAAGCGAGATTCGCTTTCAGATTTGCTTTCATGTTGTGCCGCCTCCTATACTTTTTCCTTGGTTCGTTTGCCAAAAATCCCGGCTGGCATAACGAGCAAAATCACAATCAGGACGAAGTAGACGACCGCATCCTTGTAAGCGGACAAGCCGATTGCTTGAACGCTCGTCTCCAAAATACCAATGATGAAGCCGCCAATCGACGCACCCGGGACCGAGCCAATGCCACCAATGACCGCGGCAACAAAGGCTTTAATACCGGGTGTCATGCCCATCAGAGGGTCAATCGAATTGTAGTAAAGACCAATCAACACGCCAGCCGCACCGGCCATCGCTGACCCGAGGGCAAACGTAAACGAAATCGTATGATTCAAATCAATCCCGACCAACTGGGCCGCTTCTGGATCAACTGACACGGCCCGCATCGCCTTGCCCATCTTGGTACGTTTGATAATCAACTCCAACAAAACCATCAGCAAGCAGGCAGTTCCTAAAATCAATAACTGCACGTTAGAAACGCGTAGCCCACCCCAGTGATAAGTCACTACTTTGATGGCTTGGGGGAACGACCGCGCGCTCGCACCCACGAAATAGGACATGCCATTTTCAAGTAAGAATGAGACCCCAATCGCCGTAATCAAAGCGGTGATTCGCGGTGAATGGCGCAGCGGTCGATAAGCGAAATACTCAATGATGACGCCACTCACCGCACAGATAATCATTGCCGAGCAGAGTGCTTCTAAGAAATTAAAGTGCAGTGACCTGAGGCTGTAATAGCCCCAAAAGGCGCCCAACATATAAATATCGCCATGCGCGAAGTTAATTAATTTGATAATGCCATAGACCATCGTGTAGCCCAACGCTAGCAGCGCATAGATGCTGCCGAGCGATAAGCCGTTAATGAGTTGTTGTCCAAATGTCTGCATATGTGTTCCCCCATGCGCTTACTTAAGCTATTTGACGTTATAAACCTTGCTGACCGTGCCGTTCGTCAACTGTTCGATTGAAATCGTCTTTTCAGGATTATGTTGCTTGTCGATCGTGGTCGTCCCGGTCACACCCTTAAAGTTCTTGAGTTTGGCCAAGCCATCCGCGATTTTGACGGAGTTCGCTGAACCCTCTTTTTCGATTGCGGACTTGATCATGTAAACTGAATCGTAAGCCAACGCGGAGAAGGTTGGTGTTGTGCTACCATACTTGGCTTTGTAGGCGCTCATGAACTTCGATGCGACCTTGTTCGTTGCACTCGCCTTAGTCGAGAACGGCGTCGTGTAATAAACGTTGGTGGCGTTCGACTTACCGGCGATTTGGGCCAACTTCGCATCCGCCATCCCGTCACTACCGACGATTGGAACCTTGATGCCCGCTTGACGTGCTTGTTTAACAATCAGACCAATTTCGGAATAATAGCCAGGCGCATAAATCGCATCGATTTTCTTATGTTTCAGGGAAGTCAAAACGGCGTTGAAGTCCTTATCGCCTTCCTGGAAGGTCTGGCTGCTGACAACCGTACCGCTATATTGCTTCTTGAACGCTTTGGTCAACCCCGTCCCGTAGTCACTGGAATTATCGGTCAAAATTGCGACGCGTTTCGCCTTCAGCTGCTTGGTCACAAAATTGGCGGCAGTGGAACCTTGGAAATTATTCTGATAGCAAGCCCGGAATATGTACTTTTGAACCTTGCCACTCTTTTGCAACGTGTAATCGGGGTCGGTCGCTGAAGGACTCACGGACGGCACGGCAGCCTTAGTCATGTTCGGAATGGCCGCGGTCCCAGCGCTCGTGGTGGCTGGTCCAACGACGGCCACGACCTTATCGTTATTGACCAATTGCGCAGCCACTGATGCCGCCGTGGTGTTCGAAGTCTTATTGTCGCGAATGACCAATTGAATCTTCTTCTTGGTTCCGCCGACCTTGATACCACCCTGCTTATTGATTTGTTTGACGGCCAACTGAATTCCTTGCTTCTGTTGTTCACCATAACCGGCAGCGGAGCCTGATAGTTCCATGTTGACCCCGATTTTGATCGTCTTGCCCGGATTATTTCCTTGACTAGAATTCGACTTAGCGGTCGCACAACCTGCCAACGTCATTGCCATCGCACCCACTGCCGCAATCTGCATCGTTCGTTTTTCCCATGTTTTCATTTTAAATTCCCACTTTCTTTTTTTGATTGAAACCAGTTGAAACCCCAATCCTCCTTATGTCACAAAAAGGCCTCATCCACCGTAGTGAATGAGGCCTTTTCATGGAACTGAGCCTCATTACCACAATGGGAAAGAAGGGCTCAGTTCACTTGAATTTTGAGTTTTAACTCAAGGTCAAGTGACCGGGTCCTTCTTCGTTAATAATAAGGCTAAGTTTTGAACAGCAAGGGTCGTCAACAAATTGGTTAGGTTAGATTGAATTTTCATTGTTGACGCACCTCGCTTTCAAAAAGTTTTTTTGTTTAGTTGATGTTTCTTAGGTTAATTAATTTTCGGTGATAAGTCAAGCGAATTTTTTAATTATTTTTATATTAATTAAAAATCAGCCTCGCCATGGCCGGTCTTCTTGAAGGCTAAAAAAATGCGAAAAAAAAGAACGGCTGACAATTATGTCACCGTTCTCTTCGAAAAATTAGGCCGTCATGGTCGTTATTTTAGTTAAGCCTTTAGGAGTTTTTCAACTTCGCTCTTGAGCTTAGCTTCGTCCATACTCATATAAGGCGCTACTTCGTCAGCCGTCTTGTCAGTATCATGACTATCCGCGTCCATAAAGTGATTCCAGATTGCATCCCGTACAGGTAACTTGGAATCGCTCCAATCAAACACGTCCGTCATCCGTTCGTCTAACATACTGTTCATTTCAACTGCTGCAGCCATACTAAAACAACTTCCTTTCTAATTTTCGGTACACCTCAATTATAGGTCATCATTTTAAAAATGGTTAAATTTTGTCTGACTTTTTTCACTTAAGCGTTCTTTTGGTAAATTGTTCGTAAGGCCGCAATGTCAGCTGACGATAAACTGCTCTTGCCTTGCGAGATTGGATACATCACCGATTCTTTAGACGTACTGTGGTCCAATCCCAGTGCGTGTCCGAGTTCATGGACCGCAACGGACTTGCTGAACGCTGACGAGTACGAGCCATTCAGACTAGCCGTCGCATTATTCCAATACTGGGTGCCACGCCAACTGATCTGTTTGGTGATGTCTGGGCCCCCATGACCAAGTTCAACACTGGTAGAACCGGCTGACATCTTCTTGTGGTACATTGAAAAAGTGACGGAATTCTGGGTGCCGCTCGCCTTGCCCGCAACTAAGTGGACAAGTCCGGTCTGGTTATAAGTGGCGACCGCTTCTTTAAAGACTAGGCGAGCCGCTTTCGGTAAGTTACTTGAAAATGTGTAATAATAAGTCTTTTTCAGGGTCGTGTTCTGCACGATTGATTCGATTGGTGTCGCGTCAGTGGTACTCGTCGATGACGAAGCCGCCACTGAACTGGATTCACTGGCACTGCTCGTACTTGTCGTGCTACTTGCTGACGAGTTATTCGTACTGTCGCCTGATGACTGAGTCGTTGTCGAGTCAGCCGTCTCACTGGTCTCATCCGCATCTAACAGATGGCTTGATAAGTCCCCAGATAAGGCTGCTGCCAAGTTCTTCTGACTAGTCTGATATAAGGCAACGGCGCGGGGCGCCAACGTATCATAGTGGCGCCAGCCAAAAATGACCAGTCCAATCAAACAAAGTGCTTTCAACCCACGAATCAGATTTTTTAGCATTATGCGCGCTCCTCTTAATATTCTAAAATGGGACGGGGACATTTATTGCTTAATTAAACCACATGTCACCACCCTTAGACACAGGTTTTAGCGAATCATTAAGAATATTTAGGAATACCGCAATCTAGTTGTAATCTTAATCCGCTTTCCTCATTAGTTGGGCTAACCAAGGTATTCGTTCATCCCTTGATGGACTGGCGTTTTTGACGTGTCGGTTAATTGGCTTGCTGTTCGTCAGCCATGCACGGCTTAGTCCGACTTCCGGGGCCGGCTGAAAATCCGACTAGCACTAATGATTCCTTTAGTGAGCGGTAATAAAAAAGGCCCGAAGTTGTGCTTCGTGACCTCCAGACTGCTATTTATTTCGGAAAACATATAATTTCGAGAATAAGAAATTCCCGATAATTGCCCCAGCTTGGCCAAGAATCTTAGCAAGGACTGCCGAGCTGCCAATGACAGACATTAGCAACCATAAGATTGCGGCTTCAATCAAGTAAGTCACGATCCGCGTGGCATAAAACTTGCCCATTTCACGAAAGACGTACTTGGAATGGTGATCAAACACCTTCAGCCGGTCAACCCAAAAGGCGACTTGCACGGCGATCACCCAGGAAATCACGTTAGCGACCTGATATTCCAAACCAATTAAATGGTAGGTTGTATAGAAGGTGGCAAAATTGACCGCCACACTAATTAAGCCCCATAAAATATAGCGAATCGCTTGATTACGGGTCTCTTTCACTGGCGATAGAATTTGCTTATCCAATTCTGCCGTTGGTTCTAGGATATCCGTCACCGTTTCTTCATTCTGATTCGATTTACTCATGATTATCACACCTGGCTTTCTTCACTTAAACCCCATTATCATGAAATAATTTGTTTTAAGTTGCATCATTATCATTCAATGAGTAAAATTCAACACATCTTAATCTTATCACAGCAGTTAACTATTGGCGATGACAACTATCCAATTTCTATCAAGATAATTATCCCGCAATGTCGGGCAATCTGCCAGAAAGAACACATGCTACTCTCATCGTTAGCTGAAACTAAATGTAAGGAGCTTAACAATGCTTGCACTACTGATTATTTTTATCATTTATCATTTCATTCACGAACAGTTCGAATTCAGTCGGATCACGCGGTTGAACTACTGGATTATTCCAGTCATCATGCTGTATCAATTTATCCGGACTTTCACGTGGTCAATCACCAACGGCATCGTGCTGGTTGGCATTCTGGTGTTTGCAACGGTCGTCGGTTATTTTCAAGCCAGTCACACGCAATTGAAAATTGAGCCGACTATCCAGCATCATTCTGCTGACGCCCAATCTACAACCGTTGTGAAAACGTCCTCACAGCAAAAGGCCAGCACCCGTCAGCCGACCACGAATCAGGCCACGACCGTTAGTGCACAAGGCGGTCGGCCCTACCTGATTGGCTGGTTATTGACACTAGGCGCGCAGTTGGTCGTTGAATGGGCCTATCTCCACGAGGAACTCTCATGGGCAACCGTCAATAATGAATTCTTGAAAGAAGTTTTCGCAGACCTCAGCTCAATTTATCGTTTTTCTGAAAGCGGCCGCCACACGAGTTGGACGCTTTGGGCATTGACCGGCGCAACCAGTTTGGCATACACACTCTGGCTCGCGCACCGGTCACCCGCCGTCCGTCAAGCGGTATTCAGAACTCGTACGCATCACCATAACTAAACGATCAAACAATGTGCACCTAAATGTCATCTATCACTGACTTGTCAATCTCGACACCACACCCACTGTCGTTTTGAATAGCAGTCCAAGTTAAAAACAGCCTAACATCTCCTACCCGGATGTTAGGCTGTTTTATATATCACGCACGCTTTAGACGCTGAAACGGCATTTCAATCGCCATTAAGGCCGCCATCGTCCAAACAAATTGGTGCCATACTACGCCAAACAAAAGGCCACTAGCCTCTCCAGCCAAGGCCGCTGATTGCGTATGTGCGACAGCGCTGGCCGATGGTAGTGCCGTGGCGATATCTGGCCATTCCAGTGCAAGATTCAATGCGAATAACATCATAATTAAGCCAAACAAGGTCCACCCTTCGCGCTTAGTCGTCGCCCACTCATCAAAGTGCGGATAATTCAGTAATAGCGTGAAGGTCATGACGATGAGTCCAACAGTGACTATGTCTGTAAACGAACCTTCAATATCTAAAAACCAGAAACAGTAACTTAGAAACAACAATCCCAGATTAATCCCATAACCCACTGACAACAGCCGTTGTTGACGCCGACTCGTGGTCGTTTGTACTTCATAATGTTTTAACATACTCAAATCTTCCTTCAATAAATAATCGAGTGACAAATCGTAGACCGTACTAATCTGAACTAACATGCCAATATCCGGATATGAACGGCCATTTTCCCAGCTGGAAATCGTCTGTCGTGCCACGTGTAATTCTTCAGCAACCGCTGCTTGCGTTAAGTGCTTCTGTTGCCGAACAAACTTAAAATTCTCGCCAAAACTCATCCCCGTACCTCCCATGTTGATATCGTACCAGTCACCCGTCAAAAGACAAGCTGAGCTTCTTAGCATCCTGATAAGGCCGGGCTTGGCGGTTGATCACGTTTAAATTGATATGGACCGTAACTGCCCGACTTGAAGAGGTGAATCGCCACTTAACAAACGGACCATAGCGTTTCCATAGCGGATTTTTCAATCTCGTCTTCCGCTAAAATTTTTCTGTGGCCGAATATGGCACTAAATCGGGGCCGAAATGTGAACCGTTTTCATCGCCAATTAGTCAGCCTTTGATGCCGTTAAAATAATAGTTAACTGTTGTTACCATTCGAATTAAAACGGTTTGATATTTTTGTAGGTGCACCTAAAAAAGTATTTCCATTTACTTTTATTTATTGTACAATGACAACGGCTCAAAGATTTATACAAATAGAAAGGTGGTCTTTTAATTGAGCGAAAAGACGAACACCCCAAACCGGAAGCATAAACTGATTGAATATGCGAACGGCCCCTCACTAGAGGAAATCAACGGGACAATCGAGGTTCCTAAGAATCTGAGTTTCTGGAAAACCTTGTTTGCCTACTCTGGGCCTGGTGCCTTAGTCGCAGTTGGTTATATGGATCCCGGTAATTGGTCTACTTCAATCACTGGTGGTCAAAACTACCAATACATGTTGATGTCTGTCATCTTGATTTCAAGTTTGATTGCGATGTTGCTTCAATACATGGCAGCTAAACTTGGTATCGTGAGTCAGATGGACCTGGCCCAAGCCATTCGTGCCCGGACGAGTCGGTCACTCGGAATCGTTTTGTGGATCTTAACTGAATTAGCGATTATGGCAACTGATATTGCGGAAGTTATCGGTGCTGCTATCGCCCTGTATTTATTATTCAATATTCCATTAGTTATCGCGGTATTTATTACCGTCTTAGACGTTTTAGTTTTGCTATTATTGACCAAAATCGGTTTCCGAAAGATCGAAGCCATCGTGGTTTGCTTGATTCTCGTCATTTTATTCGTTTTCGTTTATCAAGTCGCTTTATCCAACCCAGACTGGGGCGGTGTCATCAAGGGCTTAGTTCCAACTGCTGACACCTTCTCGACTGGCCGGACGGTTAACGGGATGACGCCACTATCTGGTGCTCTTGGGATTATCGGGGCGACCGTTATGCCGCATAACCTGTACTTGCACTCTGCCATTTCACAAACACGGAAGATTGATCACAATGATGAAGAAGATGTTGCTCGGACGGTTAAGTTTGCCGCTTGGGATTCCAACATTCAATTATCCTTCGCTTTCATCGTTAACTCACTCCTACTAATCATGGGGGTCGCCGTTTTCAAGAGTGGTGCCGTTAAGGATCCATCATTCTTCGGCCTTTACGAAGCGCTATCGAACACTTCAATGCTCAGCAATGGGATTTTGATTAGTGTCGCTAAATCCGGTGCTTTATCCGCCTTGTTCGCGATCGCGTTGCTTGCTTCAGGTCAAAACTCCACGATTACTGGGACGTTGACTGGGCAAGTGATTATGGAAGGTTTCGTTCACATGCGGATGCCACTCTGGTTACGGCGGTTAGTTACTCGGTTGATTTCTGTGATTCCAGTGCTGATTTGCGTGCTGTTGACTAGCGGCAAGAGTGCGATTGATGAACATACCGCGCTGAATAATCTGATGAATAATTCGCAAGTGTTCCTGGCCTTTGCCTTACCATTCTCCATGCTGCCATTACTCATGATGACCGACAGTGCGGCTGAAATGGGCAAACGTTTCAAGAACTCGCTCTGGATCAAAGGATTTGGCTGGTTATCAGTTATCGGTTTAACCTTCTTGAACCTATTAGGGTTACCGGATTCAATTCTGGGCTTCTTCGGTGACAATCCATCTGCCGGCGAACAAACCTTCTCTAAGATTTTAGCTTACGTCTTAATCGTTGCCATCTTAGCGCTACTTGCATGGACGATTTTCGACTTACAACGCGGCAACAAGCGTTACGTCGCACAACAACTCGCCGCAGCGGCTAAGGAGGCTGACAAATAATGGCAACCAAATTCAAACGAATCTTAGTCGGTGTCGATGATTCGGCTGACGCCCTACTCGCCTTCGACTATGCGATTCATCAGGCTAAACAAGACGATGCTGAACTAGTCATCATTTCAATTCTGGAAAACGACGAAATGAACGTTTACCAGGCATTAAGCAAAGACTATGTTCACGGTGAACGCAAGGAATTGGAACAACACATCTTAAAATACCAGCAACAAGCTCAAGAAGCTGGTGTGACCAAGGTTCGCTCAATGATTGCGGAAGGTGAACCTGGTGAGACGATCGTTAAGGAAGTCATTCCACACGTTCAACCTGATTTACTCATCATTGGTTCATTAGCGAAGAAGGGTATTGCCAAGCACTTTGGGAGCCAAGCCGCTTACATGGCCAAATACGCCCCCGTTTCGGTACTGGTCATTCGTTAATCCAACCAGTGTTGCTAATTCAGAACATTGAATCAGTTCTTTAAAAATACAGCATTATTTGCTGACAAAAGCGGCGACTCACATCTGTGTGGGTCGCTTTTATTTTACAGATTCATTTTTTAGGATAGCATAACTTTATTTGACTATTCACCTTAACCTACTATAATAGATGGTGAAGGGGGTATTTGATCATGACACCTAACGAGACCTACGCAGATTTAGAACAATTGCATCTATTACCAGCAACCCAATTTACTTGGCGGCCCTTCACTTCTACCACCATCTTTGTTGACAGTCCGCACGACCGGCGCGTTTATCGGCTGAACTTAGCGGACGCGACCGTCGACATTTTTCAAGCAGACCCTAGTTCAGAACTCTCTGAACACTTCGAGCCCCTTAAAACGATTCAACTAACACCACAACAAATGAGTCAACTCAAGCCATCACAACCAGTTGCCTCATAATAATTGTCATTAGCACGCAAATAAGCGTTTCAGAAATGAACCTACCATTCTTGAAACGCTTATTTGAATCGATTCGATTGTGGTGTTGCTTGTCCGTTGCAGCTGGCAAAACGGCCCATCACTTGCAGTTGGTGGTGCCGCTGGCCATTAGCGATTGCTGCCGGATGTCAGCACTTAACTACACTTCTTCATCCGATACTGGCGCGCGCCGGCGGTCATGGTGAATCAGCCATAGTAAGCCCACTAATAAAATGACAATGCCAATCACGAGCGCGGCGTTTTTAAAATGAGCCTTGATTAATTCATCGCCACCCCAGGCATAAATAATGGCGGTCGGCATACTCCCTACTAGCGTCGCCCACGCCAATTGTCGTCGTGTCACCGCTGTTTCGACAACAGCCAAGCTCACCAACGAGGTCGGAATAAACGGGACGGTGTAGCCAATTATGACGCCGAGTAGCGGATGCCGCATGTTACCGATCGCAGTCACGAGTTTTGACGATTTTTGCGTCCGATGAGCAGTCACCCGGCCGAAGAATCGCTGTGCAATCAAATTTCCCAGCGTAATCCCAATAATATTCAGGACAGCACCGAGTCCTTTGCCAAAACAAATTCCGGCGACGACACTGATCGTCGCAACGGGTGCGCCCGGAATAATTGAAAAACAAATCAATAAGGGTACGACTAACCCAATGTCTACGGCGCGATGTCGCCGCACTTGTGCGACTAGCGCATCTTGGTTGAAGACCCGGTGTTGAACGAGCTCCCAGGTACCATGATAGCGATAGACTAATAGCCCAATCAGTAGCAGTGCGAGTAGCGCAGCGCCGACGATCAGTTGCCGTTTCGTTAATTTAACTTTCACATTATCCTCCGCTAATCGTGATGGGGCTCATGCTTGATCTCATGCGCCACGTGCCCAATCATGGCATCCACCATTTCTAAAATATGGGGGTCATCTAAGCAATAGTAAACGTGCTTGCCGCGCTTAGTCTTAGACACCAATTGATACTGAAATAAAATCGCTAATTGGTGAGAAACTTGTGGTTGTGGCAGTTGCACGTGACTCACGATGGCCGTCACATCCGCTTCGTGCCGTTCTAAAAAGCGCAATATTTTGATCCGATTCACATTGCCGAGTACCTTATAGATTTTAGCGGCTTCGGCTAATAGTTGATCACTAACTTCCATCCGTGGGCCTCCGTTCCCAGTTATCACCACAGTGCTAACAAGTGACTAATTAGGCCACTATCCCAGAAAACGTAGCAGCCAATCAACACATAACAAATCTTCATCAACCGTTCACCGTGTGCCGTGATCACTCGCTGAACGACTGGCAATGTCGCCACTTGTTTGATAATAATCACCACTAGCACCGTTAACACGCCAATAAAAACTAACGTCATCAAGAAATGCGCCATGCTCTCGCCAACGAGGACCGGCAAGAAAATCGATAAATTACAGCCCGCACATACCGCCAAATACGTCAGCAGCACGTTCAACACTGGTGATCGACCAGAACGGTCCGCTTGCTCGTCATCATCGTCATGAAACGCCAGCCAGATTGGCAAAATCCCCAACACACCGAGCAACCATTCCGGCAAGAACAACGTTAACGTCCGACCGATAAAGAAACTCGCTGTCAGTAAAATCATATTTCCCAGGAAATAACCCCAAATAACCTGCGATAACCGGTATTTTTTGAGTAAGAACACCAACATAAAGAAGAAGTCCAAATTAACGCTCAAAAAAGTTATCGCTAAAATCCCATAGTGCATCCCATCACCCACTCTTTTATTGTTGACTTCATTATATGTCAAAATCGACATATGTAAAGTAAAAACTGCACCCAACTGAAAAGTAAATAGTTACTAGTCAGTCCACAATCAAGCACCCGCACCACGAAAAAAACGCCCACCAATGGGACTAAGCAGGTGCTTAGCCCGCAATGGCGGACGTCTTCTGGTTGACTGCTGACTAGCAGATCAACGTTAATTTTGATGGTTATCTTCAAATAATGAGCTAATCAAGGTGCATCTTGGAAACTTTGCTGGGTTGACAGGCCATACCAGCAATCATACGCCCTGACACATTAGCATCGTTTCATATTGCGACCAAGTTTGTCACATTCTTACCCAGTCAGCATTAAGCACTAATCTGCGGCTAACGCATCGATTGGATTCAAGCGAGCAGCGCGCCATGCCGGTAGAATTGCCGCTAATAGCGCGATTACTAGGGCGATGATAAAGGTCGAAACAACATTGCTGAGATGAATTTCTATCATATTATAACTGGCGATTTGATAGAGGACTTTATTCAGCGCGGCTCCGACACCATAGGCAATCCCCGTAGCAAGCAGCGCACTGATGACCCCAATAATGAGCGATTCGCTCGTGAACAAGCGGCGAATATCGCCCCGACTTTCGCCGAGTGCACGTAAAATTCCAATTTCCTTTTTACGAGCACTAACGGACATGAACATCGTCACGATAATCATCAACGCTGAAACGAGTAATGAGATACCCGCAATCGCGGCCAAAATGGTCGTCGCTAAGTTGACATACGTGTTGACGGTGTCTAGCATGCTGGCAATACTCGTGGCCCGATAAGTTCGCTTACCGTCAGTTTTGAGCTTGTTGATTTGCTTCGTGACCGCGTCATTGTGATTTCGAGAATCGACTTTAACCGCGACAGAAGTCGGTTTCGTGCTCAAATCTTTCGATGAACGCATCGCCTTCATGGTAGCGTACGAAACCGCATTGACCGCACCACCAGTCGTGCTTTCAGTGATCCCCGCAACGGTTAACTGTTGCTTGACGGTTACTGACTTACCACTGGCATTGGTCGTCTGGAAGGAGACGGTAACTTTCTTACCAACTAAGTCCTTCCAATTCTTAGACGACCACTTCTTGGCAACCGTGTCTTTATCAACGACAATTTCATTCTTACCAGCCGTATGACCCGCTTTAATAATGGATTTCCGGTTGGAAGCCGTCCAAGTTGTCAGTGTGGATGCCGCATAGTCTTTTGATCCAATTGACAGCGTCGCGTTGCTTGCACTAATAATCGGTTGAACCGTCTGAACGTGTTTAACCTTCTTCAACTGTGCTAATTGTGTGCTGCTAAAGGTCGGTTGACTAGTGGTCGTCGAACTGACCCCCATTGCGGCGGCCTGCTGATTATTAGCTTGGGCGCCGCCACCACGTTGGTTTGGGCTCGTCTTCTGATACCGACTGACCGTCACGACCCGCGGATTAACCATATCATTGATTTCTTGGTTGATATAGCCTTTGAGCCCGTTGCCTAGGCCGTTGAATAGCATCACCGCAAATAGCCCGATGGCCGTCCCAATAATAATGATTAGGTTCCAAGTCCAGGTGTAGCGTAAGTGCTTAAACGCCGTACTCATCGGTACGTACCATGGCAACTTGCGCGCAGGAATCTGTTGCCGATTTTCATCAACTGGATAGGCGGCTTTGATCCGGTCATCCGATGTAATCTGGCCATCCGCTAATCGAACGATGCGCGTCCCGGCGTTGGCAACATCCTCAGAGTGGGTCACGCAAATTACTAACCGGCCCTCTTCAGCAATTTGGTCCAACAATTTCAGCACATCCGCCGTATTTTCAGAATCCAGCGCCCCGGTCGGTTCATCCGCAATAATGATTTGCGGATCACTAGCGAGTGCCCGGGCAATTGCGACCCGTTGTTTCTGCCCACCAGACAACTGGTTCGGATACTTCTTGATTTGATCAGTCAATCCGACTTTCGCCAACAATTCCTTGGCCCGTTGTTCGCGTGCAGCACGATTGAGCTTGGTCATATCCAATGAAATCAAAACGTTGTCTAGAACCGATAAGTGATTGATCAAGTTATAGGATTGATAAATATAGCCGATGGTTTCTCGGCGATACTGGTCCATTTGTTTCTCTTGGTGATGGTCCAATGCGGTTCCTTGAAGCAAGACTTGGCCTTCAAATTGCCGGTCCAGCCCACCGATGATGTTCATCAGCGTTGACTTCCCGCCACCAGATTCACCTAAAATTGCCACGAACTCGCCACGTTCGAAAGTTAAATTAATCCCATTCAAAACTGGGAAGGCTTGTTTACCTAAATAATAGGCTTTGTGAATATCCTTTAATTCTAAGTAACTCACGCTAATTCACCCTACCTTACTTCACTGTCATGTGCGCCAATAGTCTTGTGATGTAACAAGACTTAAACTGTGACTATTGGTCATTAAGTTTACCAGAGATTACGCTTTGGCAACACCCTAACGCGTCAATTTAATTGGAACTTAGCATAGCACGTTAGTTAGCCTATTGCAACAAAATCTAACTAAAGCACTAACAATCTTTATTGTTTGAGACACATCAGCACCATCGACTAGTTATACGAGTGCTATTCCACCTAGTCAGTCACAGACTCCGTTCCGATAGCTAGCAACCAGACGTTTAGTCCACCTACCACCGTAGCTTGTGAACAAAAGGGCAGTCCTGAAACGAATCCTCGTTTTTCAGAACTGCCCTTGTCGACATGGTGCTATTTAAATCACAGTGTCATCATTAATCTACGCTAGGCATGACGCTTCCGCCACCATACGGCTAAGCCACCGGCAATCATTAGTAAGAGACTCCCTGCAACCGCCAACCACCGTTGAATTGCTTCCCCGGTTTGTGGTAACCAGCTACCGTGATGGGGCTTCGTGGTCGAATGTGCGCCATTAGTCGCAGTATTCGTTTCAGGTAAGGTCGTCCCATTAGTGCTGACCGTTGACGTGCCATCTCCACCTTTGCCAGGTTTAGCCGGCGTATTGGCGTTACCATCGGGTTTAGCGGCATTTGACTTGTTGTCATCTGGCTTAACATTGGTATTGCCGTTGCCATTTGGTTTTTCGGTATTTGACTCACTGCCATCCGGCTTAACTTCAGTGTTGCCGTTATCACCGGAGTTAGTGTTGCTTGAACCATTTTCATCTGGTTTAACTACAGTATTACCGTTGCCATTTGGTTTCTCGGTACTTGAACCATTTTCATCTGGTTTAACTGCCGTATTATCGTTGCCATTTGGTTTCTCGGTACTTGAACCATTTTCGTCCGGTTTAACTGCAGTATTACCATTGCCATCCGGTTTAGTGGTGCTTGAACCATTTTCATCCGGCTTAACTACAGTATTCCCGTTGCCATCTGGTTTGTCTGTACTTGACTCATTTCCGTCCGGTTTAACTGCAGTATTGCCGTTACCATCAGGTTTCACACTACTTGATCCATTCTCACCTGGCTTAACTGCAGTATTACCGTTGCCGTTAGGTTTAGTGGTATTTGCTCCGTTTTCATCCGGTTTAACTGGCGTCGTTAACGGATTATCATTGTCGAGGTCGACTAAGACTTCCGTGCCATCGGCGGTTGCCGCCATCGCTTGGATTAACATGATCGTCTTGGCTGCTTTGGCCTTGCTTGGCGCTAACTTGATCGTTACCAGATTCGTCACGGGTTGACTCGCACTGACGGTCAAACGTAATTGTCCGTTAGCCACCGTTCGGCGTAAAATTTTGACACCCGTTGGGACCTGAACGTCCGCAACGTCACGGCCAGCGAGGTCGAATTGCAAATCAAACGCGGTAAGTTGCCGCTTTCGAGCATTCATTACTTGCACTTGTGCTTCGTGGTCGTTGCGACTCAATTTCAGTGTTTCAACCGCGCGGTGTTTCTTCGTCAGCTCCGTTTGCTTGAGGAAGGCTGACGTGTCAAAGACCTGACTGTCGAACATTTGTGGGGCTTGTGGTACTTGCAAGGCGTTTAAAATCAGCGCACTTACATCCGCGTTGCTACCGCCGTGTAGTCGGCGCCCGCTATCCACCGTTTCGCCACCGAGGGCCATGAAGATGCTACGGTTATATTCATCCCAGCCACCATGGTTGGTCCCGGCGCCACCGTGGTCCGCGTTAGCAATCACTAACGTATCATGGATGTGCCCGGTTGCTTCTAGCTTGTCCATGACGCGCTTAAATAAGCCATCATATTGCGCGTACTTATCCCAATAATTATCGTTATACCAGCCACGACTATGGCCCTGACCATCCATATAATCACTTTGCATATACACTAGGCCGGTGTTCTTAAACTCAGACGAACCGATGTAGTTGGCAACATCGTCAAATGATTTCAACGAAGCAGACTGCTTAGTCATCACAGCTGCATCTGGCTCAACAATACTGTTCACGATTGGGCCCCACTCTGAAAAGGCCGCGGCGCCACGAGTTGGGTTCTCAGCTTGAAGCATCTTGAAGACGGACGGGAACAACGCTTGTGGTTTATCAAAATCAGCAAAGTATTCTTGTCCCATTGACCCGTTAGTGCCTTGGTATTCCTTAGGTAACGTGTCCCATGGCCGTCCATGCAGCATAGAAATGTAGTTTTGAGCTGAAATTGCTGGCGAAACTGCCCGCGCAGACGTGCTCATCGCAAACTGTTTATTGAATAAATCCATCGTGTACGTGTTGCGACGCTTCTTCATAATGACCGGGTCAGTCGTCCATGCGGGTGTTTTGGTCCCTTGCGCATAGTACATCCCCTTTGGATCCCAGGGGTTACCACCACCGTCCGTCGTCAAAACGACCACGTGTTTATACGGCTTGATTTCAGCCTGTTTGGCGGCAGCGACTTGGTCAGTTGCGGAAGCTAAGGCCACGTCGCCAACCCCAATAATACCGTCACCATTGTAATCGAGGGCGTATTTTCCCTGAATTTCAACGGATTGCGCGGGTCCTAATTGAACCGTCGTGTTTTTGGTGGTTTGTTCCAATTGAATTTGCGTCTCACCCGCTGTTTTGGCCTTTAAATTGAGGTGCGCCAGTCGAGTCTGGGCGTATTTCTTGAAATCAGCCGTCGACAAATTAGCGGTCGTCGTCACGCGGACCCGTCCCGGCTGAACGAGTTGTACCTGCGTCTGATTGCCTTGCAATAGTCGTTCAGCACCGACATAATCGAACTTGTTGGCATCATAAACCACATCGATGGTCAACGGTTGCGCTGGCGTTGCCTTTAGTTGCCGGGCGTGTACATTAAGCCCATAAGTATGGCCTGCTGCAATGCGCTTCGCTCCTACCAAACGCGTCGCTACAGACTGTTCAACGGGCGCTACTGCATGCTTGCCCTGTTGCGCTTGATCGTTCAATTGGCTGACTTGTTCAGGAGTGAGTGCTTGGTCATACAATCGGGCCTGCTTGATTTGCCCCGTCATCATCGACTGCACGTGTGAGCCAGGTGCGGCATCGCCACCTAGGACGAAATCCTTGGTATTTTGTGCCAGCTTCAAATCACCCGGCATGGCCACTTGTTGCACCAATTTGCCATCAAGATACAGACTCGCCGTCTTATTTTTATCAATCACACCGACCGCATGCACCCACTGGCCCTTATGCAGCAGCCCTTTAGGCGTTTTGTAGCCGGCACCATCATGGGCATAGAAAACCACTTGATTATTTTCAACGCCGAGGCCGAGGCCACCACCTTGTTGGCTCGAGAAAATCTCATGTTCGTGACCGGCATCAGCGGCTGGGTCATATTTGAAGTAGGCTTCAACCGCCATACCACTCTGGATCTGACGGAATTGATCATCCGTGAAAGTGGTGTAAAACGCGGATTTGCCATCAAAATTCAAGACTTGATCATCAAATTCTGGCGTCTTGGTCACTGCCGGTTGGCCCACCAATTGCCATTGCGTCTTACCAGCATGGTCTACCAGTTGCCGATTTTGCACTCCTAAATCGACGATCGGGGTTGGCACCGTAACGTTCGCAGCCGGAACAGTGACTTGCTCACTTGGCGTATCCACGGGGGTCACAGCGGCAATCGCTGGACTCACCGTGGTCGTTAAAATTGCAGTACATACGAATAAGGTCGTTAAAACACGCGGCTTCATTACTAAATTATCACTCCACATTTTTTATAGTAAAACTAACTGCAATATTAAGCATAGTTAACTAATGTAAAGTGTTTAGTCAGAGGTTTGTAAAGAAACAATATTATTTGTGTGTAGACGCAACTAAAATCCGAAACTTCAGTGGACCGTCATGCAAAATAGCTTGTGATACTTTTCCGCACAAACAAAAAATCGTTTCAAGAATGCAGTCAGGATTCTTGAAACGATTTTTTCAGTTTTATCAGTATCAGTTGGCAGGTTTACCCAATCAGGTTATTGTTGGGCGACTTCCTGGTAACCATTAGCGATCAATTGGTTGCGGAACCAAGTTTCAAACATAAACCCATACCAAATGTCGCCTAGTAGATTAATTGATAATGCGATTTGTTCAGTGAAGAATAACTGAACAACCATGTTTAGTAAGACCATTCCTAAGAACGGCACGGCAGTTTTCAGCGCGATAAATGGCGTCCGACAACGAACACTGAACAGCGCATAGAACCAAGTGAACAATAGTGCCCACACGTTAAACCGGGCGTACACTTTTTTGGTACTCGTCTCACCATTGATCGTTTTTGTGAACGTCATATCGTGTTTGACGCGGCGATTAAATCCAAACCACTCGGATGGTGCAAAATTCATGAAATTCCTCCTCGTTTTGTCACAACTGTCCCTTCTATTATAGAAGTTAACGAAGACGCTCGCTACTGATTGTCACGCTGGGGGCCAAAAAACTTTTGGACGACTGCTTGATACCCGTACTCGTCGTTCAGTTGTTTCAGCAATTTTTCATCATGCGTGCTCGTATAGCCAGTGTGCCGCAGATGTTCATATAATTTCAGATAAGGTAAGTCTTGTTTTCGCGCCAGCGCCAACTCCTGTTCAATGTCATAAGTCACTTTGCGAAATTCCACACTGATTTGTCCCGCATCCGTGACCGACAACAGCGCATAGTTCGCCCGCTGATCCGCCATGAATTTCGCGTACGGACTGTACGGTTGTCCAGTGGCGCCCGGATTGATGATCAATTGCCCCCGCTGACTCACGCGCATCACTTGTTGATGCGTATGCCCATAAACGGCAACGTCTGCATCCCCCGCTAAATGATCAAAACTAGTCTGTTCACCAGCTGGATAGAGGTCGTGGCCCGTCGAACGTTCTGGCTGATTATGCGCTAATTGGAACGTCAAACCGTTTAGCGTTAACTGAGTCGCAATCGGTCGCTGAATCAATTCTTCATACTGCGCCGACTGTAAATGGGTGACCAGGTATTCCGTCAGCCGCGCAAAATAAATCGTTGACGGTTCTTCTAAACGGCCGATGCCCGTCATGATCGCGTTAATCCCCTGTTCCCAGTTGCCCTGTAGCCAGACGGATGGTGCAACGTCCGCTAACGTTTGATAAAGCTGTTGGGCTCCCGGGCCAGGCAAAAATAAGTCACCCAAAAACCAATAATCTGTGGCTCCCTGCTGCCGGGCATCCGCTAGCACCGCCTGTAACGCCGTCAAATTTCCGTGAATATCTGCCAAAACTGCAATTCGATGTAACACTACTCGTCACTCCCTCACCAATCGTTACTTCTAGTATACGCCGAGTGCAGACTAAAGTCGTTGCTGTAAAGCGACCTTATTAATCTAGCGGGATAAGTGCTAATGTTCGCATTAGTAAGCGCTTACTTGTATGCTAAAAGTAACAATTATAACGAGTGCACGTTTGCGTTGCAATGATGAACAGACGACAGGTCAACCAGTCGTAGCTGGCGTCTAGTCAGTCACCGATGCCACGAACGATTGACAGCCATCTGCAGCTACCAGCGTCAGCTTTTTTAGACTGAACACGATGTCAGTCTAAAAAAAGCACAATCGGCCCATTGCCGAGCAATCAGTCGTAAGCAGCTGCTTTACGTGCACGACTCGATTTAATATCCGACTAAACCTTGGGGGAGGCTTTCAACATGCAACAATTGACACCCTTAGTACATGATTTTAACTTGGACGGCTACTGGTCTGCTGTCATTGATGAGGGAACGCCTGGACTGGCCCGTGTGAATCAGCCACTGACGCAATTACTTGGAACTTGGTTGGCAGCGCACGTGACGATTCTCTGCGACACGGCTTCGTTTCTACTGATCATTCACGACCACCACCAAAAGCTCGCAATTCCCGGCCGCATTTCACCAGGCACCAGTCAGCCGTATGACATCAAACTCGATGGTTGGCCCGTCAACAATAGTGCGGCCTTGATGGCAATCGTTCAGAAGTATTTATAGTCAAACGGCCGATTATCGACAATCGAATCCATCATTAAAATCGTGTTCGTCCCAGTCTGAATTGGACTGGGATTTTTTCATCACTTGCAGCCCAGTCGCAGTGACGAAATCGGCAATAATCATGAAAGCGATTCATATCCTATGTTAAACTAGAGTTAGTCAAAACTGGGGGGCACTTGCGTTGCAAATTAATAAACAACAAGTCGGTCACCGGATTCACGAACTCCGGATAACCGCGAATTTAAGTATGGCTGAACTAGCATCTGCCGTTGGTTTAGCCGGAAAAAGTACCATCAATGATTGGGAGAAAGGACGTACGCTGGCAAACGCTGAACGGATGGAAAAGTTGGCCATCTTCTTTAAGGTACCGGTTAACTACATTCGCTATGGCAGTCTGACCGATTACGTCACGACGGTCTTCAAAGAAACGGGACTCAACCACTCTGAATTCAACGTCTTATTGTGGGAATTCGTCGATCTAACGACTACCAATCCCGACGTTTTATCCAGTGATGTGTTCACACCAACCGCGCACTCTGAACAGGACCAGTTGCAACAAACCAAAATTGCCACCGCCCTGATTACACCGACCATCAACTACGCGATTAACCAAATTGTTCCGGCTGTCGTACGCCATTTTGAATCTGACAGTTCGACCTATCCGGAACCAGATGAAGTCATTCAAGCCGGCTGCTACGTCTATCGCCATCGGATTCAAATCGTGCGGCGGACGTTTACTGGTAAATATAACCGCATCGTCCGCTTACTCGATAACGTGGACTTATATGAGAAACTTCAGCCGGATGATGATTATAAGCGCTACTTGAATCAGACGACGACACCTCAGAAGAATACCAGCAATGGCTTCTCCTTAGATGAAAAATATCAAATTCAGATGAACAAGCTCATTACAGACTTTCACCAACAACTGAACAAAATCAACGCCGCGTATCAAGCTGAACTTGCCGCGTTGGAACAAAGCGGCCCGAAATCTGCGGCCAATTAACCGAAATCAAAATAAAACCTGGTTTGAAGCGCATCGTCACTTCAAACCAGGTTTTATTCATTTAATATTGCTTTGTTCACTGTGGATCGTCGATACTGAACAAGCCGTCTAAACACGGTTGGTTGGCCACGTCCAGCGCGATTGAAATACCCGTTCAAGCTACTTAGCCACAACGGTTGCAACTTCTTGGTCATGACTCACTTGTCCACTTGTGGATAATTTCAATCCTTTGGCATGTTCAGCCGCGTTATCCACAATCACCATCACCGTCGTATCCTCGTTGTTCTCGTTAGCCTGTTCTTGGTCAACGAAAGCTAATGGTGTTTCCGGTGTCACTTGGTCGCCCTCGTGCACATAGGTCGCAGGTGTTTCACTCATATTCGTCCCCATCTTGAGTAACACATCCAGCTTGCCCGTCGACAACTTAATCGCGCGTTGTTCAGGGATCAGTGCACTGACCGTCCCGGTAATCGGACTAAAAATATGATGACGATCAGGCGTAACCGCAAACCCGGTCTCATCCGCCGCGACCGTTGATAAATCTACCAGCGTCCCATCAACTGGGGCGTACAATTTAACTTTTTTACCGAATGAAAATAAACTCATGATAAACCCTCCCAATTTGATTATGGTGCTGGCCAGCTACCATCTTTGATTACCTTTATCCTAACTGCTCGAACGGGTTTCAGGTCAAGGGAAAGTTGTAAAAAAGTTTTGTTTCTTATCATTAATTTGGTTTAAATCGCTGTTTGATTGATGGCCGAAACGTGTTCGGGGCCGCTGAAGTCTGCGCTTGCTACGCTAAAGGACCAATGCCAAAACCGCGCTTCTACTGCGATATTGCCGAAACGTGTTCGAGCCGAACTGGGACTTCCGGTTAGCCTAGCAACGATGATGACTGGAAGCCCACCACTGCAATACTGTCGTTGCTAAGCTAATCCTCAGTCCCAACCCGTTCGGACCTCACACTCTAAAAAAAGTCCCCACCAGCACCGCCAGTGAAGACTCGTAACATATAGGTATGTGATACCCACAACCAAAACGATCTAGGATTTGGTTAGTGTTTGATTATCACTCGGACAAGTCGCAATCGAGTTAAAGCAACCACCGCACACATTGGTGATTCACGATTGCATCGACTTCCCCGGTTGAAACCCGATTATCGATCGCCGAGTAACTTTTCCGCCGCCTGTAAGACGTTTTCACCATTCATCATGCCATAATCTGACATATTGATGATGTCCATCGGAATCCCAGCATTATCCGTCTTCTTCTTCACATCATTCGCCATATAACGAACTTGTGGGCCTAACAATAAGACATCTGGATGGGGATCTTGACTCAATTGATGGTCAATATCCGCCGCGGATGTCGCAAAAATCTTGTAATCCACGCCATCCTTCTTTGCAGCCGCTTCCATCTTGGAAACCAGTAGTGAGGTTGACATGCCCGCAGAACAAGCCAACATGATAATCTTTTCAGCCATAATCACTTAATTCCTTTCTATATTACATCTTTTCGATTTCGGCGTTGCCGGCAGCAGCTTCTGCAGCAGCCTTTTCGCCTTCTTGTTTCGTCAAAATAGCATCGTACTTCTTAGCAAATGGGAAGTAGATTGCGGTTGACATAACCAACGTAATCGTTTGCCAAATCGCCATCTTCCAGCCACCAATCAGGAAGCCAGAAATAATCGCTGGCGTCGTCCACGGTGCCGCGAAACCATTCAGTGGTGGTACGATTCCAAAGTAGATCACCAAGTATGTTGATAAAGCGACAATAACGGGTGTCAAGAAGAATGGAATTGCCAAGAATGGGTTCATAACGATTGGTAACCCGAACAAGAATGGTTCGTTAATGTTGAATAATGCAGGAACAAATTCAACTTTACCAATTGTCTTGAATTGGACTGATTTAGCAGCAAATAACGTAAAGATAACCAGACCAATCGTAATCCCAGAACCAGTTAAGTTAATGAAGTTATTGTAAAATTCGTTCGTTACAATGTGGGCACCTTGCGCAACGGTCAACTTACCTGCTTTATATAATGAAGCATTGTCGAACGTGTTAGGAATCAATAACCCACTGGTAATGGCACCCATGATTAACCCACCATGGACCCCGAAGAACCAGAAGAATGGGACTAAGAACGCAATGACTAAGGCCCCACCAAGTGAGTCTGATAGCCCTTGTAGCGGTGTTTGTAGGACTTTGTAAATGAATTGCAGCATATCAGTGTTACCAAGGGCACTGAAAGCAGCGAAGATCAACATTGCGACGATTAAAATTACGCCGGCAGGAATCATGGCAGTGAATTGGTTGGCAACACTTGCAGGAACTTGTTCTGGCAAGGTAATCTTCCAACCCTTACGAATCATTGCTGAGTAAGCCCAACCAACTAAAATCCCAACGATAATGGCGGCAATCATCCCTTGACCACCCAGCCAAGTAATGTTGATGACACCAGTAACTGGTGCTTGCACGAAATCTTGTAGGACTTTGGGCAACTTATCAATGTTTTGTGAAACGGCACTCCCCGACATCACAACGTTTCCGGCAGCATTCGTAATCCCAGTGCCGGCTTTGCCCATTGCAGCAACCAGTGGATTGGCAATGTTAAGCGTTTGCAAAAGTAAAAATACGGCCATGGAGGTCAAACCAGCTGGTAATGGTTCGTAACCTTCATTGCGGACGTACACATAAGCAATCCCGACAGCGGCCCAGAGTGACAGTACCCCGAACGTCACGGTATAAGCTTGGTTAAAGAAAGCGGCCCAACCAGACGCCTTAACAACTGCGGCGACTGCTGGAATTGGAATATTGGATAAGATTAAGAATACGGACCCAATGATAATAAATGGTAACGCGTAAACCATCCCGTCTTGTAAGGCTTTAACTGGTTTGGTGTTAACGAACTTCATTATCGGTGGTAGAACTTTGTTGTTAATGAAATTGCTAACAGCACCATTACTACTATTTTCCATTACAATTCATCTCCATTTTTTGCTAGGATCCCTTGAAGCCAATAGTATGACTTCTTAGGAACCCGCTTTAAGTCTTTTAGATCATGATTGGTTCGGTTGACATAAACGACCCCGTAGCGTTTTTCAATATCAGCGTGTGAACTTGGAATATCAATCAATCCCCAGCCAAGATAGCCGAGTACTTTAGCGCCATCAATCAACATAGCATCCTTCATTGCCTTGATATGGTCGGCATGGTACGCAATCCGCGCGTCATCTTCGATCATATGTTGGCCATCCCAGTGTTCCCGCAGGCCAATGCCGTTTTCAATCGGAAAGACTGGCACTTCATATTGGTCATACAACTTGGTGATCAGGTTCCGGAAGCCAAGTGGGTCGATGGTCCAACCCCATTCATTCGCCTTCAAAAAGCGGTTAGCCTCAAATGAATAATTGAGATAGCGGTTCGGGACGGCATCCGTGGGAATCTTATCCCCATTGATGACCGTGGAACGATAATAACTAAAAGCTAGAAAATCCGCTTTCATTTTGGCAATGATGGCTTCGTCGCCTGGTTGCAAGTCGTAGTCAATTCCGTGTTGGTCAATGTAACGCAAGACTTCTGGTGAATAGTGGCCATGAACGTAGGCGTCGTTCAAGTTATTGTTCAAGAACTCATCACTCTTACGTGCCGCCATCACGTCAATTGGTTTAGCCGTTTCTGGATAAACTGGTGTGTATGCCAACATGCCGCCGATTTTCACGTCGTCATAGTTTTGATGCACAAAATCATCCAGGCGTGCGTGCGCCAACATCGTGTGATGGAAGATTCGATACAGGTCGTTCACGCTCTGGTCGCCCTTGGTGTATCCCGAAATGTTGAACACTTCATCGGTAAAATACAGATTGTGTTCATTAAAGACGATCCAATATTTGACCCGATCTGCGAAGTGTTCAATCATCTTCTCACCGAAGCGAACGAACGCATCAACCGTGTGGCGCGACATGAACCCGTTTTCATTTTCGGCCAATGCTAACGGCATATCGAAATGATACAGGCAAATCATTGGGGTGATGCCCCGGGCCAGCATCGCGTCAACTAACCGGTCATAAAAAGCAATCCCAGCTTCATTGAAGGCGCCATCCCCGTCCGGAACGACCCGCGACCATGAGATTTGAATGCGGTACATGTTCAGGTGTAAGTCCTTCATTAAATCTAAATCTTCTTCGTAACGATGGTATTCGTCAATCGCATCGTGCCAATCTGAAGTTGTCGCTGTTGCTGGTCGAACATCATAGACTGAGCGGCCCTTGCCATCCACATCCCAAGCACCCTCAGTCTGCATACTTGATACTGAGTTGCCCCAGAAAAAATCCTTGGGCATCTGTCGCTCCTTATTCATTAAACTCCTCCTGTTCTAATCACAATTTAGTTTGGAAAACGCTTTCCTCGTGAAATAATACTAGCCTAATTCGGTTTAGAAATCAACACTTTTACTTTAAAAATATATACTTTTGCTAAAATTAGCCCAATCTAATTTGAATGACCGCACTAAAAAACTGATCTAACAGTAATTTTCACCATTAGACCAGTTACGACATATTATAGAATTGCCTTGCATGACTCATGATTTAAACGTGCCCGCGAACTGGATTGCTGTCCGTCAGCCGTTGAGCGCGCTACCCTATTTCAGTCCGTTCTTCACCAAAGTATCCACTGCTGCGAGGACGGCCGTGTCCGCTGAACGTGGTTGCCAGCCCAATTGCTCAGCCTTTTGGATGCTGACGTCATGGTTGAGCCGCATCATCAAGTTGGCTTCGCGGAGTTGCCGATTAAATGGGGCCAGGCCGTGAACAAGCCAGTCTGGGACTAAATGTTTAGTCAGCTTGGCTGCTAATTGGGGCCGTTGTTGTTGAATCAAAGTACGAATGGCGGCCATTGTAACTGGCTTGGGTGCAACCGCTAAGTAGCGTTGATTAGCCGCTTCCGGTGCAGTCATGACCCGAACTTCTAAATCAGCAACATCGCGGACGTCGACGACATTAACGACCAAATTGGGCATCGCCTGACCCGTTAAAAGTCGATTGACCAAATTATAACTCCCGGTAACGTGACCATTTAATGATGGTCCGAGCATCGCGCCCGCATTGACCGTTGTAAATTCCGGGCCTTCAGGATGTTGCCGCTGGTAGTCCCACCCAGCTTGCTCGGCAACTAACTTCGATTGCTCGTATAATGAGAGCCCAGCCTGGTCGACTTTGGTCCAATCGGCTTCGGTTACGGGTCGCTGATGATCTAGACGACTAAACCCGACTGCACCTAGATTAGCCGTCATTACGACTCGTTTGACCCCGGCGGCCGTTGCGGCTTTCATGATTCGCAACGTGCCATCCTTGGCTGCGTTCGCCACTGCGGCAGAAGCTTGCCCCTGATTCACAAAGACCGGTGCCGCCACACTCATGACAGTCGTGACCCCTTGCATCGCGTCATTCCAGCCAGCCTCCTGGGTCAAGTCGAGCGCGACAAAGGAAAGTTGATCTAAATTGGACGTTCCAGCCAAAGTTTGTTGCACACCAGCGGCCTTGTCTAATGAGCGCAACGTGCCGCGCACCGCGTATCCCGCCGTCAACAATCGTTTAATGATGTGACTCGCTAAAAAGCCATTGGCACCTGTAACTAAAATTAATGATTGATTTTGCATGGTTGATCCACCTCGTATTAATGATTGTTTTTTGATTGATTTCTTGTTAATATAGCTACAATAAACCTTAGATAACACTCTAAGGCAAGCGCTTGGAGGAATTATTTTGACTTACACCATCAAAGAAGTTGCGGAAAAGGTCGGATTGAGTGCCTATACGCTTCGATTCTATGACAAACAAGGCTTATTACCGTTCGTCAGTCGCAATCAGTCGGGCTATCGGGCTTTCACTGACGGCGACTTACACTTGTTACATACGATTATTTGCTTAAAGAACACCGGTATGGCAATCAGCGACATCCGCCAATATATCGATTACGTGATGGCCGGCCCCGATTCGATTCCACAGCGCCGCGCATTACTGACAGCTCATCGCAACGCTATTCTGGCTGAGCAAGCCAAGATCATGAAGAATTTGCAAGAAGTCGATTACAAATTGAACCTATATAACGACCCGCAAGCGAGCGAACTCGTCAATCAAGAACTCGCCCAAGCTAAATCTGAAAAGCAGGCATCCGGCTTAGCCGACCCGTTTCCAGTCACGGAATAATGCCTAAAAACACCGATAAAACGTTAATTCAACCCCAAATGACCGATTATTTCGAAAATAATCGGTTTTTTTACGGGCTAATTTTTAGCGATTTTAACGTAACATTGTTCATTTTAGGGTAGCCTAAACTTAGTTGATGGTGCTCGTCATAGACCCCGATTCAGCTTTTTTTGACCGTTGGCACCAGGTCACAGTTCGGTTACGAACATTACAAAATAGGTGGTTTCTGTAATCTTTGCATTGCGTTCTTAAAATTCGCGACACGGACAAGTAACACGTCGGGGTTAGACTGGGTTCTGTTGATTGCGACAGACATCGCAATTAAGATTTTTGTCAGTAAGTAATTTAATCGATAAACACAAAATTTATAGGAGTGTCTTAATTTGAAAAAACTTGTAAGTACAATCGTAACTACCTCAGCCGCAGCCGCTGGTTTATTCTTCGCCGGTGTGGTCAATGCTAATGCCGACTCAACTTACACCGTTAAGAGCGGTGATTCCGTATGGGCCATCGCACAAAAATTCAACACAACTATTAATAACGTTGAAACGACCAACAACATCAAGGGTCACTACATCTTACCTGGTCAAAAATTAACTATCAAGACGAGCTCATCAAACACGAACAGCTCATCTTCAAACAGCACGAGTGCTTCGACGACTAGTTCATCATCAACTAGCTCAACTTCAACTAGTTCATCAAGCAACACGACTGCAACCACGAGCTCAACGTCTTCATCGACTAGCTCATCAACTTCTACCTACACTGGTAGCAACTTAAAGAGCTACGTCTTGAGCCAAATGGAATCACGGACTGGCGTTTCCGCTTCAACTTGGAACACCATCATCACTCGTGAATCTAACTGGCAACCATACGTTGTCAACAGTACTAGTGGTGCTTATGGGTTATTCCAAAACATGCACATTAGTAGTGGTTCTGTTGAAGAACAAGTTAACGCCGCCGTTGCTTTATACGAAGCACAAGGCATGGCTGCTTGGGCCCTTTAATCTAAATCAAACACACATCCAAGTCGGGATTTTTCCCGGCTTTTTTTGTGGCCTAAAACAGATCACAGTCGCACGCTGTCATGCACAGGTGGATAACTTAATTGAAATCTAGCACGAGTTATCCACAGTCCGCAATAATTAAGGCGCCTGCTGTCACACGACCTGTGAACAAAGACACTCGCCCCGTGTCGATTACGGTTCAGTCATTGACTAAGCGACTGCCATTAATGATATTATCGTGAAACTATCAGCTTTATCACGGATTTGACGGCATTATTAGCTGACCCTAGCAACTATCCCCCGTTTTCAAAATTAGTTTATCGTTAATTTTGTCATATTTATTATATTAATCGTGGATATATTGACGATGATTTGAGCCGTCTCAACAGCATTCTATGCCAATCAGAAATATTTCATCGCCATAATTTTCTCAGAATCTCGCAATCGCTTCTTAAAATACCCGATACAAACGAGTAACAAGTCGCCGCTATACTAATTTTTGTTGATCAACAAAGACTGATTTGATACTGATACATTCAAAAAATAGGAGCGTACAACTTGAAAAAATTATTAACCACAATCTTAACAACTTCCGCTGCAACGGTTGGCTTACTGATGGCCGGAACGCTTTCTGCAAATGCCGACGCAACTTACACCGTTAAGAAGGGTGACTGTGTCTGGGCAATTTCACAAGAATACAAGACGACGATTGAGTCAATTGAAACGGCCAACAACATTCACGGCCATTTAATTTTACCAGGCCAACAACTCCGGATTCCGGGCGCAACTGCTCCAGTGACTGCAACACAAACACCAGCAGCCCCCGTAACTTCCGCGCCGGTTCAAACGGCTCCGGTTCAACAAGCACCGGCAACGACGCCGGCACAACCTGCTGAAACACCAGCTGTGACGGCACCGGCAGCGCCAGTTGAAACGGCACCTGCTCAAACCAGTGAACCTGCAGCGACGACCCCTGCCCCAGAAACTTACACGGGCGGCAATCTTCAAAGCTACGTTTTAGGTCAAATGCAATCACGGACGGGCGTGTCTGCCAGCACTTGGGACCACATCATCAATCGTGAATCCAACTGGCAACCACACGTGGTGAACGGCGCTAGTGGCGCTTATGGGTTATTCCAAAACATCCACATCAGCGGCGGTTCTGTCCAACAACAAATCGACGCGGCTGTTAATCTGTATCATGCACAAGGCATGCAAGCCTGGGCATTATATTAATCATTTGTCATGACAAAAGGCTGAGGATAAGATTCCTCAGCCTTTTTGGCGTGCTCGTAGTCTACTTGTTAGTTCCATCATCGTAGTCGCATGATGGATAACGCGATGGTAAGCGCACGTTTATTTCGTAACAGTCTCAATCAACTCACTTGAGCATCATAAACCTAACTTTTGCCCACCACGTTAGTTTGTTTTCAAGTATAATAAAAGGCAAGTGTTGGGAGATGATCTTCATGAGCACCATGCAACTGCAACATCCACAGTGGCAATTGGTTCAAGCGGGCACGAAGACCGTTGAGATTCGCCTCAATGATCCTAAACGGCAACCACTACAAGTCGGCGACGCCATCTGCTTTTTAGATTTAGAGACTGGTCAGTCAGTGCGCACCACGCTTGTTGCCAAACGAACATATGCTAGTTTTGCCGATTTACTAACCAACTATACTGCTGTTGAGGTTGGGAGTGCGCCCCACACGTCCGTTGCGCAGATGGTTGCGGACATGTTGACCATTTATTCAGCGGAACAAGTCCGCCAATGGGGTGTCGTTGCGCTGACAATTATGCGACTAGTCAGTTAACAACTGGTTGAGTTGGCGATACTGCTTCAGCATCCACTGTTGATAAGTCAGCTTTGCCGGCATCGTTTCAGTCACGTTGAGCACAGGAACTTGGTGCTGCTTCGCTAACGTAACCATGTTCGTGACGATTTTGTCGCTGACTTGCTGGTTGTTCACAAACAGGGCAACTTGCTTATTTTTTAATCCCCGCTGCATCTTGTGGATAACTTGTGGCGACGGATCCGTGCCCTTTTCAACGGCATTTTCAAAATCACGATTGGCCACTTTGAAGCCCAAGCTGGTCAAGGCGTAATCGAAAACTGGTTCACTGACGAAGACCTGACGATTGCTTAATCGTTTCACTTTAGCTTGTAATTGTTGCCGTTCTTGTTGAATTGGCTTGAGTGACGCAATATATTTTTTGGCGTTCGCCTTAAAATAGGCCCGATGTTGTGGCTGCTGCTTGGCAAACTGTTTGGCCAAATATGTCGCCGTCGCTGGCATCGTTTTAGCGTCATACCACAGGTGCTCATTGACGCCGGCTTTGCGATGGAGCACGTCTTCCCCGACGCGAATCAACTTGGCTTGCTTGGTTGACCGGACGACCTTATTCATCCAACCATCGTAGCCAAGTCCGTTGGCGAGCGCCACATCCGCCTGACTGACTTGTTTGGCGACAGCTGGCGTTGGTTCAAAATCATGGGGGTCAACGGACGGCTTATTGATGATCGAGCTGACCTGAACGTGCTTACCCCCGACTGCTTTGGCCACCGCACCATAAAAGTTGGTCGTTGCGACAACCTTAATCTTACTGTTGTTCGTCGACTCTGACTTGGATTGACAGCCCGTCAACAGGCCACCACCAATCACTAAGCCAACTAATAGTACCCAAAAACGTTTCACATTTGCCACTCCTCTTTTAAATAGTAATCATTACGCTTTACAGAATAACAATAACTATCTTGATTGTAAATAGTAATATTTACTTTTTACAATTTTGTCGTGAGGTGTTTTCAATGAAAAAATTGCTCTTACCGTTCATCACCGTCCTCATTATTGGCACGGTGGTTGGAATCGTCACGCTGCACCACGCACCAGCAGCAACCCCTACGACGACTGCCAAAAAAGCACAGGTTCCGCGGCGTGTCGCGCCAATCACTGCGTCCGCGGTCGCAAAGGATCCCAAATTGAAATATAGCTGCATCATTTATTACGCCGTTAAGCACCTAAAAATTCAACGCTGGCAAGAAGTCAGTGACTTCAAATTAGGCTGGCAAGTTGAGATTTATCACGAAGCGTCCCAATCGAAGTACCTCGTCTGGCCGGACAAAAATATCAAGACGAGTGCCAAAGCACTTCAGCCGAACTGGTTTACAATCAAAAATGGTCAGGTGACTTACGATAGTTTTGGGGTGCATACGTTCAAAAAAGATATGACCGCAACTGTCAGCCTGACAACGATTATTAAGCAAATCCAACAAGATCACGCCACCAAAACGGTCCGTAACATGCGCCCTAATCTAGTGGTGAAAGAACACGCGCGTGCTGATGACTAGCAGTCGCGGCTGAGTGCTGTGCATAACTAGATTGACGGCGGCAGAATAAGGGCTTGTGTCTCCCAAAATTTGTGCATAACTAATCTGACTCCAAAATAAGTCTGTGCACAACAAGTGCGACTGTGGCTAGGTATCATGTGTGAATGAGCCGATGACAGCGTCAAATTCAGACAACAATTGGTTAATTTCACATATTTTGTAAATGAAACCAGCAGCATTTCGCGTAATTATCTGGTGTAACCTACTTTTAGACTGAAATGGGGCCAACATGATGATTACGACCTGGTTTGACGACGATCCATTATTTAACCGCTACTATCCTTACGATTCAGCCTACCGTTACTACTTTGACCACGAATGGAGTCTGCCGACTGACCAAGACACGCACCTCTTCGAATTTTTAAGTCTCGGTGGATTTGCCGCTGGTTTGAGTTGGTCGGGGGTGCTAAAGAAACGGCCGGCACTGACCACCGCTTTTAGTGACTGGCAAATCGACGTCGTTGCGGCTTATGATGAGGCACATATCACGAAGTTACTCGCTAATCCACAACTCATCCGCAACCGACGCAAAATTATGGCGGTTATCCACAATGCACAGTTGATCCACCAAATTCAACAAACGCGCTCCTTCGCCGACTATCTCTGGCAACTGTTGAACGACCAGCAGCTGGTCTTAAACGCACCCCACTTTCGAGATTTGCCCCGAACGACCATTACCGGTGACCAGTTGGCGCGACATCTCCACCAAGCAGGCTTTCAGTTCGTGGGGCCAGTCACGGTGAACGCTTGGCTGGTTAATACCGGCTTTATTGCAGCGCGGCCTGATCAACGCGGAATCATTAATGCCAATACCCGCATCATCTCACCCGTACAACCGTTATTGCCGCCGCGTTCCCCTCATCAGTTGGGACATTTTGAACCGTAACCGATACGCGAACAGGACGACGATTCATGTTTAAACACTGTTGATACAACTTTTAGCTTCAGGGCGGCACTTGAAACTCCCAGTCGCTATTTATCGGTTGGAGGGCTATACTGATACCTGTATACTTTAATTTAAATGAACATAGAATAATGAATTGAAGGGTGTTTGGGTATGACTTGGTCACATTGGGAGATTTCACCATTTATTACAAGTGTTTTCTTTATTTTAGGCGTACTAACGCTTTTTTGGGTATCACAGAATTGGTTGATCACATTTTTGAATACGCATTATCAACGCGTCAATGAGTCGATTATCAACGATTGGTATGGCTTAGTGTATATGCTGGTTTTCGTCTTCGGGATGCAGGCACTGATTGTTGGTCAACCGGATGCCTGGATTTTCATGAATTTCCAACTGATTGCGCTGACTTTTTGCGGCTACTTTCTCAACATTCGAATTGCTAACTACTACTTGTATCCGCTGGTACTGGTCTTCATGATTTTTAACCGATCACTGGGTTACTGGCAATCGTGGGGCCACGCGCTAGCACTACTACTATTCTTTACGACGTTGAGAACGCTGCGGAAGCGCGTGCCGTTACAAACTAAAGTCGGCCAAGTTACGTTATACTTTGTCACTTGTGCGTGCTTCGGCTTGATTTTATGGTGGTTCATGTGGCTCAAATTCAATCTTTCATGGGGGACGTATTGGCAGGAATGGGGCTACCTCATGATTTTCGAAGTGCTACTCTACATCTACGCCAGTATGTTGTCAGCCAATGCCCAACTCAAACAAAACTTGGTCTCATTCGCCAACCACGATGCCCTGACCAAAACTGAGAACTTTGCCGCCTACACGACAGCTATCAATTACCATCTGACGGCGAGTCGTCAAAATGGCGTGCCACTGACAATGATGATGTTCGACATCGATCACTTCAAGCGCGTCAATGACACCTATGGTCATCTGGCGGGTGACCAAATTTTACAACACGTCACTCAGGTCGCTGAAGCAGTCTTTAAAGCCAACAATCCCAACATCGCCCTCTACCGAACTGGCTGTGAAGAATTCAACGTGCTCTTCCCAAGTTACGACTTAACCGAAGCGCGCTTGGTCGCTGAACAACTCTTTGCGGCTGTTAACCACCTGGTCGTTCCATTCAACGGCCATCAAATTCAACTGTCGATATCAGTCGGCATAGCACAATTACAGCCGGAAGATACCACCCCAACTGAATTTTATCGTCGCGTCGATGACAACTTGTATGCGGCCAAGAAACATGGTCGGATGCAAATCGTGGCCAAGTAAGACTTCATGAGTACATTTTCAAACTGAATCAGAACGAAAAGTCCCCTGACAATTGGCACGAACTGCTAATGATCAGGGGACTTTCTTAAACTTGTTAACATTTTATTCTCAAAACTTCGTTGGACAATTATGGCCCTATTGCGCTGCAATCGAAACGCTACGGATATTCGCCATCGGAACGCTATGCGGTGTTTCTAAGTAAATTCGAGCACGCTGCCAGTCCAGCTTCAATAATTGGCTGGTGACGGACTGGTAGTAGCCGACGTCATCGTTGAAGTAATCCAACACGACGACCGGTAATTCTGGCATCGCAGCTAACTGCTGCAACTGTTCCGTCACCGCTTGTTTGGCCGCTGCAGTTGGATAATGCTTATGCGCGTAGATTTTAGCCCGTTTTTCAATTAGTTCGTTATACCCGGTCAGCGCAGCGAACGGCGCAAATTGTGCCGCTCGGTCACTTTGAGGCATCGGTAAATGATGTTTACTGACGGGCCGCGGTGTTGTGATAATATCAGCGTATTCGCTCGTATCGTTGAACAATCCGGCTGGATTAGGTTGTGCGGCTTCTGAAGTCGTTGGTCTAGATTCTGACATTAGGCGCGGTGACCTCCAATCTGTTCATTGCGTTCAATCGTCGTCGCGTCGGCTTTCAAATCAGCCAACCGAATCACGACATTCTTATTGCCCGAACTCGCTTGTAAGTTTAAAATCGTCTGCTGCAGTTGTCGGTCTCGCTCACGGCGTCGTTGGTCATGTTGCTCACGGTCACGTGCAACGGCTGGGTTTTCAAACAAGTTGGTCTGCTCGTAACGGGGTTGTTGGGCCACTTGCTGTTCATCGACCAGGTGGTTTGCCATGACAGTCACACGACGAATCATCAATTTCCGATTAACTGCCTGCTGATAAAGCTGTTGATAAACCGCACTCAGCTCTGGTTGGGCGGCAGTGGCGATCGTTAATCGCGTCGTCACGTGTGCCGGTTTGGGCACTTGTCGACCATAGTAATCTTCGATCAGTGTCGTCTGGCTTGTTTGTGCGGTACTAGCATCATAGTCGACTCGCAGCCCAATCTGGTCGGTGACCACGTGGCGTTTGACCAAATCGAAGACTAGGTTGTTGACCATCCCGCGAAGAACTGCCTGGCCAGCAGTGTAGTCGTATGGCCGCATCAGCACCTGGCTCGCATAAATACCGTGCTCACTGGCATGGTAATTCTTGATGTCCGCCAGCGTTGCCGACTCATAGCCCCAAGCATGGTCGATCAACAATTCCGCGTTCTTGCCGAACTCACGATAGAGCAACGTTTCATTATATTGATCGGACAAACTCCCCAGCGAGCAGCGCGCAATATCACCCATCGTATTGAGTCCGAGCGCTGCCAGACGTTTAGCATAGCCGTGTCCGACCCGCCAAAAGTCCGTCAATGGCCGATGGGCCCACAGGTAACGTCGATACAATTTCTCATCCATCTGGGCAATGCGGACGCCATCCGCATCCGCTGGAATCTTTTTAGCCACAATATCCATGGCGACCTTCGCTAAGTAGAGATTGGTGCCAATCCCCGCGGTAGCGGTAATCCCAGTCTCCGCCTGAATCTCATGAATCATGGTCTTGGCTAACGCATGCGGCGTGACGTGGTAAGTTGCCAAGTAGTCTGTCACGTCCATGAAGACCTCATCGATTGAGTAAACGTGAATGTGCTCCGGCTTGATAAAGCGCAGATAAATGGTATAAATCTCCGCACTCTTCTGCATATAGTAAGCCATTCGCGGTGGGACGACCTGATAGTCGATGCCCAGATTCGGATGTGCTAACAGTTGGTCGCGATAAATCGACTGATGGCGCTTTACTTGGGCATAGCTCGTCTGCCGCCCGCGTTCCCGGTTCAAATCCGCTAATCGCTGTTTGACCTGGAACAAGCGTGGTCGTCCTGGTACACCGAACTGCTTCAATGCTGGTGATACCGCCAAACAAATCGTCTTATCCGTCCGGCTGGTATCCGCCACGACCAAATTGGCATTCAGCGGGTCCAGGTGGTGCGCGACGCACTCAACCGAAGCGTAGAATGATTTTAAGTCGATTGCCATATACGTTCGTTTCGTCGTCATCAATTCACCCTCACTTTCTCAATCAACGGCTGTTACTAGTACGACTCATTTCTCAATGGCGTGCTGGTAAGCCAAAATAAATTTCACCCCGATAGCGTATCACTTTGAAAACAAAGAACGGCCGCGATTGCGCATACGGCTGGACGTTTGCTGCTAAGCCACGCATGCTTCGAAAACACATCACGTCTTGCAGGCCATCAGTCATGTGGCCACTCTCATCCATATAAATAAAGGTAAGCTGATGCCCACTGATTAAGCCGGCAAAGTACCGATTCGGATGGTCATTCAATTGGGCCACGACCTGTGGTGATAAATCCGGTGGTAAGTTGACGGCATAAAAGATGCGTCCAAAATCTGCCAAGCCAACATCGGGCTGCTGACTATTGTGGCGGATATAGGTCCTGGGCGTTGCGACAGCTGAAATCAGGCGCATCAGGCTGTGTTTCGGTCTACCAGGGACCGGGTGAATCACGTTTTGCACCCACAAATGGTCAGTCACAGTGTTACCAGCCTGATCTTCAACGTTAGTTAGCGCCGTTACACCGCGACCATTATGATCACTGCCATAGGTCCTAATGACACCGGTAAAATGTTGCCGCGGACGGTCCATCAACGTTTTCCGCACTGCCTTCGCCCCCTTTTTGACTGTCTATCCCCTTACTGTGCCGTTTATTGTGCTATTCATACATCACACACGAACTCTTGTTCCCTTAATTATAAAATAACTCAGTCTAAAATGCCAGAATTGTTTTGTTTCAAAAAACATCATAATCGAGACATTCGGCCAGTCTCATATTTCTGCAATCCAATCATGATGCTATCACGCTCATCTTTCACCTACCAAATGGCTGTTAAGCGGTTGGACCCAATCAGTTGAGCTAGAATACCGACGGCTCAGCCTCTTCCCGTTGCGTCGTCGCTAGTCACAAGTTGAATTTTTGCTTACTCAAAAAATCGGCCGCCGCGCACCAATTCTCCGTGCGCAACGACCGATTTCGTCATTTTTATAATTGTTTACAACTACCGTCCTACTCGCGTTTCGAATCCTGTTCCAACTGAATCGTCAGTAATTCTGGATCTTCATTAACTAACGCTTGGAGGCGCGAAAAGAGCATCAGGAGCCAACCAAACGATAAGGCAAAGGCCTGAATCTCAAACGCCGTCAGCGATGGATAATTGAACCAGCGAAAACCGAAGTTCAGCAATAGGAGCAAGATGCCGACGCCGTATGACAGCCACAAAAAGTCCTTCGTGATGGCGGGTAATAGCCAACGGACGCCGACGATCAGTAAGACCAGCAATGTCACTAGGCCGCCAGCCACCAAGTCGTGCAGCCAGTGAAAAGTCAGATTATTTGGAAATAGTCCGACTGCCCCGAAGTCGATGGCCGTTAATGTTAGTAAAATTCGCAACGTCAACGTTCGCCAAGTCCGGGGATAAATCCGGCTCAGTGAAACGAAGAGGTAGTCGATCAAAACGACCATCAGTAACGCTGAAAAAATCAACGTCAGGTTAAACTGCCACGCATTTTCAGCAGCATGTGTCCCGAGAAAGCTCAGGTTATGTTGCCACCAGCGCCGCTGACCATTGGCGGCCATTGAGATGACACAGCCACTGACGATCACGACGGTCAGAATCGAGGTTAACGAACGGGCATTAATCGTCAGGGCCGCCCCAACCATGAACGCATCCGCAAAATACGTAAACATCACGATGAGTAACAGTGACGTGAACCGGTCAAACACGACATCTGGAAATAGCAGTTCTAGCACCCAGAAAACCCCAACTAACGCAAACGCCAAAATCATAATAAAGGCGATCGTAATCACCGGGAAATTCCGCCAGTAAATGTGCCGTGAAAAGCGATTTTCAGGATCGTTTCGCGTTTTGAGAAAGAAACCGATAAACAGGAGTGCGCCCGTCACTACCCCAGCAACAATCGTCACACTCCCGATGGATTGGGCACCGGTTAGCGGGACCGGTCGCACCTTTTGAAACCACCAGTAAGCATAACTGGCAACGCCTGAGATTAAGGCGACGATCAACGGCCAAATAATCAAATATTGTTGCCACTGCGGCTGACGCGGTTGGACTTTTTCTAACACTAGCGCGTCATTTTGCACTTTTAATTGTAATTGATCATCACGGTCGATGCCGGCTCGCTCTAACGCGGAGACCGGAATTGAGACGCGCACTTGTTGCTCTTGCCCTGTCATTTCAAACTCCTAACACTTTCATTATTCAAATACCATTTGGTTCCGATAGAGCTCGGCGTAGAAGCCATCAGCGGCTAGCAGTGCTTGATGGTTGCCTTGCTCAATAATCTGACCATCTTTCAATACAACGATTTTATCTGCATTGAGGATGGTTTTCAAGCGGTGCGCGATGACAAAGCTGGTACGGCCTTTAATCACGTTGTCCATGGCCGCTTGAATATTGGCTTCCGTCACCGTATCAACGTTAGACGTCGCTTCGTCCAAAATCAACAGTTTCGGGTTAGTCAAAATCGTCCGGGCAATCGACATCAATTGTTTTTGGCCCGCAGAGAAGATGCTCTGTTCGTCAGAAACCTGCGTCTCATAACCGTCCGGCAAGCTCATCACGAAATCATGAATATTCGCCTGCTTGGCCGCATCGATCACACGTTCCATCGACGCTGTTGGTTCTCCATACCGAATATTGTCGGCAATCGACCCGGTGAAGAGCTGCGGTTCCTGCAACACGATGCCGACATTTTGCCGTAAGACTTTCAAATCAAACGATTGAATGTCCACGCCATCAAAGGTGATCGCCCCACTATCCACGTCATAGAAGCGGTTAAGCAAGTTCATCACCGTCGTTTTACCAGACCCAGTCGGTCCAACCAACGCGACCATTTCACCGCGGTGCACATGGATGGAAACGCCATGCAGAATTTCTTTGCCCGGTTGATAACTGAAGCGCACGTCATCAATCAAGAGTTCATCTTGAATACCATCCAACGTCCGACCGTGTTCAGGACTGACTTCATCGGGCTGATTACGCACTTCATCGACCCGGCGTGCACCGGTAATCGCTAACTGAATCATACTATACAAACTGGTCAACGACATAATCGGTTGATAGTATTGTTGCGCATAGTTAACAAACACGACCACGAGTGCCAAGGCTGCCCCCGTCGACATACTGCCGTTGAGCGCCAACCACGAACCAAAGAAAATCACGATGGCCGTGTTCAGCAGCGACATTCCCTGCATCAATGGATTCAAAATACCAGACCAGATCTGACCCGTCAATGCGGATTTTCTGACCTTGCCGTTATACTCGTGAAAACCATTCAGGGAATCCTGCTGTAAGCCATTAGTAATCAGAACTTTTTGGCCGGTAATCTGTTCGTTGATATAACCGTTTAGCTGACCGATATCATCCTGTTGCTGGTTAACGGCGACACCCGCCTTATGCATGACAAACGCCGCAATGATCAGGGCAATCGGCGTCGAAGCCATTGTGACCCAGGCCATTGTTGCATTCTGATTGAACATCACGATGAGCAAGCCGACAAACTGCGCCACCGCCAATAGAATTTCCAGCAGCGCCTGGTTCATTGCATTAAAAATATTATCCAAATCTGATGTAAACCGCGCTAAAATATCGCCATCACTATGCGTATCAAAGTACTGGACTTTCATTCGCTGCATCTTACGGAATAGGCCGACACGCATGGTCCCAGTCGAGAAAGCCGTCACCCGCGCCAAAATCAAACTGGCGATAAAAATCGTACTAGCATCGCCCACGTAGAGTAAGACGTAGATGATCAACGTCCGGTTAAAAGGCTGTAAACTAGCCTGTGCCCGGGTGGCCTGATTCGTCCACTGTTGCAAGTATTGCGTCAACTCTTCAACGGCGCGTCCGAGGTAAGTCGGTGCCACCACGATACACCAAGTCGAGATGGCAATCAGGATGACACTCAGTAAAAAGCCTAACCAATAGCGTTTTAAATAGTGCCAGTAGTACTTACCGGCATTGCGTAAATCACTCATGTAAGCCCTCCTCTCGTGCCTTTTGCGTCTGATAAATGGCCCGATAAATCGCACTTTGCTGTAACAATTCTTGATGGGTCCCGCTACCAGAAATCCGACCATCGTCCAGGACTAAAATTTGGTCCGCACGAATAATCGAGGCGATTTTTTCGGCAATCACGACCGTCGTTGTTGAAGTGAGTTCACGGTCTAACGCCTCCTGCACGAGCTTTTCTGACCGTGCATCCAGGGCCGATGTCGCATCATCTAAAATCAGAATTTCAGGATTAGCAATGACGCCCCGTGTAATCGCGAGCCGTTGCTTCTGTCCACCAGAAAAGTTCTGTGACCGTTCTTCAACGGGCGCATCATACGTTTGTGGTAACCGTTCGATGAACTCTGCTGATTGGGCGATATTTGCTGCCCATTGCATGTGACTCGGCTGGGCATCTGGCTTCACCTGACGCAAATTGCCCGCAATCGTCCCGGAGAACAGCGTCGAGCGTTGCAGCACATAGGCGACCGTGGCGCGTAACGCCTTTTCCGGCAATTCACGGACATCGATGCCCCCGATTGAGACCCGACCACTGTCTGGATCATACAACCGCGCAATCAGTTGCGCCAAGGTCGTCTTTCCAGACCCCGTCGCGCCGACGATTCCCAGCATTGAACCGGCTTTGACCGTAAACGTGACGTCCTTTAAGGTCGGTTGGTCATCACCAGGATACGTGAAGGTCACGTGGTCAAAGTGGATGTCCCCGGCAACCGGCGCATCATCACCGTCCACGTACGACATACTAGGTGTCGTCGTCATAACTTCATTGATCCGGCCGAGCGAAATGACTGCCCGTGAGGCAAAAGTCATTAAGAAGCCCCCGTTGATCACGGCAAATAAAATCTGCATCAAATAAGAAATAAAACTCGTGATTGCCGCCAAGTAGGACGGATGGGTCGTAATCGTCTGACCAACTAAATAAACCGCTACCCCCACAGCGACGTTCGCGGTTAGGAAGAAGGCTGGCATCAGAATGGCAAACCAGTATCCGATTTTGGCCGTCACTGCCGTCAATTCGTCAGAGGCGGACGCAAACTTTTTGATTTCATTTGGTTCCTGAACGAACGATTTAACAACGCGAATCCCCATTAAGTTTTCACGCGCCACCGTGTTCACGTTTTCAATATCCTGTTGGGTCTGAGCAAAGTAAGTCGTCATCCGGCGCACAGCTAACAAGGCCACCGCCAAAATAACCACCATCATGACCACGATGACCCACCACTGCTCTGGCATCGTCATCACGGCTAGGATTAACGCCCCGATAAATAGCAGTGGAATCCGGGTAATCTGTTGAAAACCCGCCATCACAATCTGTTGCACTTGATTAATATCATTGGTCATTCGGACCACTAAGTTGGAAGGTGAAAATTTTTCGACATCGGCATACGCCAACGACTGCACCTTCGCGTATAGGTCCGCACGCAAATCCGTTGCGACCCCGAGCGCAACGCGGGCCGCATAAATCGTATTGACGATCCCGCCAATGATTCCCAGCACGGCCAATCCTAACAACATCAACCCTTCGCGGAAAACGGTCGCTTGATCATTTTTAATGATCGCTTCCATAATCACTTGTAACAACCGCGGTTGCCATAAGGTCGCAAATACCAGCACGATCACTGACAACATCGCAATCCAGACGTCCAGCCGATATCGTTTAAAATATGGCATCAAAATCTTCATTAAAATCGTTCCTCCTCGTAATTGTGGTCTTCTTTTTAGGGTACCTGATATTAGCGATTAGGACAATCAATATATCATATCTTTTGCAAAATCAGATTACGATGATAATCTTTTGGGATATGTGGGATTAATGTGATGGACAGCTTGATTTAATTGGCTGATATTCACTTACTAATAATTAAGCAGTTGCGGTCGTCATCTGGTCAATTTGCCATTTAGTGGTGAAAGCAATCGTTTAGATAAGTTACGAATTATCGACAATTCTTTCGCCGGCGACAACGCCTTGCTATACTGATTAGTGTCAAGAGACCTCCTGTTAACAGTCGCTATTAATGCCAGCGCCATAACGTTGCTGCCTTCCTGTCTGCCAGCGCAATCGTCGTACGCCACACTAGTCACGATAATCGGATTGGGGGAATCCACCATGCTAATTTCTAAACCAGTTCTAACGCTATTGACCGCTACTATGGCAGCTAGTCTGGGCGCCGTACCAGCAATGGCCAAACCGACTACGGTCAATCATCTCACCACCAGTTACAGTGCACAATCACACGCACTCACCGTAAAAGGTCATGCGACCGGTGCTCAACGGCTAACCTTGACTTACAAGGGGAATGTCGTTAAATCCGCTCCGGTCAAATCAGGCCAGTTCAAGTTGACACAATCATTCAAGGGCTACGGCACCTTCCAACTGAAGAATGGCCGCAAAGTCTTGACCACGATTCGGTCACAACAATACGCGACGCCTAAAGTCAAAGTCATCAGTGCAGAACGGACGACCAAGGGAATTCGATACACGTTTGCCGGGCCACGCGCTGCGACGCTTAAAATCGCACAAAATGGCCGTACGATCAAAACGCTTAAGACGACCGGCACGACCACTAAGGTATTCATTTCAAATGCGCAAATCAAGAACAGCACACGTGGGTTAACCGTTACTCAGCGCGTTGCGGATAAGAAAACAAGTCAAATTGTTAAACTCCCACCTTTGAAGGCCAATATCAAACAAGTGACTAACTTCTAGGTGCAATTGGAAGCGGATTCAAAAAGTGCCTTACCCTAATAAATCCAACAGTAGCCACCGCAAGTCTGAAATCCTTGCGGTGGCTATTTGTTTGAGAGTTGAGCTCGAGATGATTGGGCCGTTGTACACTGTAATCAAGACGTGTGACATTCGGCCCCAAATTGACCAGCCAGTCCGCAGCCTCGACTATCTGCACATTTCAGGTCACGTCACATAACCGGTCAAAAATCATCAGTGTGAAATGGCAGTCACCGGAAAGTTCGAATATTAACTAGTTCGGTATCGACCGCCGAGCGCAGCAATCCCCCTACTTCCGCTACTTGATGCTAAACTAAAGGTAGTGTTGGATCAAACGGCTGCCAAATTTACTTTGGTATTCCTGTTTGATACCCACTCGCCAAGACAGAAAGGATGATACAGGCATGCGCCTTCAAGACCAATTAATGCAACAACTGACTGCCGCTGAACCCGAGATGATTAAGATTCGACGGCATTTACACGCCCACCCCGAGGTTTCGTTTCACGAAAAAGCGACCGCGGCGTATCTCAAACAATTCTATCAAGACTTGGGCCTGACCACGACTGATTATGGTGATGGCTACGGGTTCGTTGTGGACATTGATAGCGGGCATCCCGGCCCCCAACTGGCCTTACGCGCGGACTTCGATGCGCTCGCTATTCAGGAAGTCAACGACTTACCATTCAAATCGCAAACGCCTAATGTCATGCATGCGTGCGGCCACGATGGTCATACCGCGTACCTGATGATTTTGGCAAGAACGCTCTCAAATCTGAAAGACCAGTTACACGGTCGGGTGCGCATCATCCATCAGCCTGCCGAAGAAGTCTCGCCCGGTGGTGCCAAATCAATGTTAGCCGCGGGCGTTCTCGACGGTATCGACCACGTCCTAGGGCTCCACGTGATGAGCAGCATGCCGACCGGTTCCATCGGCTACCATTTGAATGCTGCGCAGACGGGCCGCGCCAATTTTACAGTTACGTTTACTGGCAAGGGTGGTCATGCGTCTATGCCACACCTTTCAAATGATGCGATCGTCGCTGGGAGCTACTTTGTGACCGCCTTACAAACCGTGGTCTCCCGCCGCATCGACCCCTTCGATACCGGGAGCGTCACAATTGGCTCGTTTGATGGCGTCGGCTCATTCAATGCCATCAAAGAACAAGTCCAGCTGAAAGGCGACGTCCGCCTGATGAATGAAGACACACGCCAAACCTTGCGCGACCAGATTGCCCAAATCGCAGACGGCGTCGGTGCGACGTTTGGCGTGCAAGTCGATATGAATTACGACGACAACTATCCGGTACTGATGAACGATGCCGCCTTGACGCAACAAGTGATTGACAGTATCCGTTCCGCCGATATTCCTGAAATCACAAAAATCTTTGACTGCGGTCCACAAGACCCTTCCGAAGACTTCGCCTACTTTGCTCAGGCCAAACCCAGCAGCTTCATCTACGCGGGTTGTCAAACGGCGCCTGGTGAAAACCATCCGCACCACAGTCCCGACTTCATGATGAATGAAGATTGCCTGCTGATTGCGGCTAAGGCGATGGGCAGTGCGACGTTGGGGCTGTTGATGGCGCCAGAGGATTGAGATTTATGATTTAGAACACACAAAAGACGATGCCTTCAGCCGCGAGCGTTTATGTCGTAGTACTGGAGGTATCGTCTCTTTGTTGTTCTTAGCACATCTATATGCCCTAGATAATTTTTCAAAATTGGATAGACAATTTCATCAGACTGTTTTCTAATTAAATGTTAGAGAAGTTTTAATTTCATCTGTTTGTCCACTTAAAATTGATTGAATACCCAATTTATCCTGCAAGTTTCGAGGCTGTCCATATAAATCAGGTAGACCCTTAAAAGGCTCAACACACACAAATGGTGCATTTTGATTTTCCGGTGACCAGATTGCTAAATATGGAAAATCAGCAAGTGAAATTTCAATCTGGTCGACGCTAGAAAGCTGCGATAGAATTACACTTTCTAAGTTATCTGTATCCACTATTACTAATCCCTGGTTCAATAGTGAATAACTAAGTGGTAAGACGCCATTTTCAATTGTTTCCAACGAACTAGATCCATCTATAAATGGTGCAGGAGTGACCCGCAGTCGCTTAATTTCTTTAATTCGTGGTTCAAAAATCAGCTGATAATTATCCAATGTCCCATTAATATTGAACCCCGGATGCAATCCTAATGAATAGTACATCGTTTTATGGTCCTCATTTTCAATCTGGTAGCAGATTTCCAAACGATTATCCACTAATTGGTATAAAACTTGAAAACGATAGTCAAATGGATATTTGGCTCGCGTTCTTGTGTTAGAAGCGCTCTGCAATTTCACAAAGTTGTAGTCACTGGCTATCACCTGGAATTCTTGATCCCGCAAAAATCCATGCTGGTTCAACTCATATTTTCGACCTTGATATTTATACGAATTATCATTTAAGCGGCCAATAATCGGGAATAGAATGGGAGCATGCCGTTGCCAATATTGCTGATTCTCATCATTCCAAATAACATTTACGCCACTTTCAAGTAGCTCTACAGACTGGATTTCTGCACCTAAGGTACTAATAACAACACAAATTTTTCCATTAGTAATTTTAATTGTCCGCATTTGCCATTACCTCATTAACTTCGACCATGTCATAATATTTTTGATATTGGTCTGGATCCACGCACCCCGTCTTTTCTTGCATGGTGTTTAACAGTCCCATGGTCATACCGTTTTTCAACACATCCACTGCTGGTGCATTATCATTAAGCTTCATCGCTAACCCAGCCAGCGTTGAATCGCCCGAGCCAACTGGATTTTTCACTTTAATTTTGGGAATACGCACACGATAAAAATTGTCTTGATGTTTAGCAAATGCACCTTTGGCCCCTAATGAAACAACAATCCAGTCAATACCCGAAAAAATCGACTTACTCAATGTCTTTACAAGCATAGAATCATTAGTAACATCAATCTGTTGATTAACAAGCGTTTGTAGCTCTGCTTCATTTGGTTTGATCAACATTGGTTTTGCGGGCGCTGTTATTGCATTCATCAACGATTCTCCAGATGAATCCAGTAAAACTTTACAGTGTTCCTGCTTACCAATTGTAATCAACTGTGCATAGAAATCACTTGGCAAGCCTTGAGGTAACGACCCTGACATTGTTATCAATGAATAGTCGCACAGCATCCTTTTGAAAAACTTTTTAAATGCGATTTGATCATTTTCGGAAATAGTTGGTCCTTGTTCTAATAATTCTGTTTGGTCACCACCATCATGTAAAATTGCAATGGAATTGCGTGACTCCTGTTTAATCATGTAAAACTCATTATCGATTTGATCACTATCTAAATGATCTTTAATATAGGCACCAAAATGTCCACCTAACATTCCAGTTGCAACAACAGGCTGCCCCATCGAGGAAATTACTCGAGTGACATTAAGCCCCTTTCCACCTGCAGTTTTATTCACTTTGCCTACTCTATTTACATCATTCAAATTCAGATGATTTAATGAATATGCCATATCAACTGATGGATTCATGGTTACCGTTAAAATCATTGCGTTCACCCCGTATTATCAATACCAAAGAACGTCTAACAACCTTAGTTATTAGACGTTCATTCTAAGCGTCTAGATATACTGCATTACAGCAATCTTATTAGTCCACGGCGTTGCAGTTTCCGACAACACCCGGTTCAAGCGCTCAATATTTTTCTTACCTTCAGTCTGTAGCCACTTGCGCCCTACTTCGTCACTTTCATTCGCGAATAGCTGTGTGCTCTGCTTCCAAGTTGCACGTCCACATAAAACACCATTAAATTGGCAATCTGACTGGCTAGCAAATTTTAGTTCTTCAAGAAACATTTCATTTGAAACGCCTGCACTCAGAAAAATAAACGGAAGATTCGTGGCATCACTTTCTGATTTGAAATAGCGAGCAGCCTCATCTTGTGTGTACACTGCATCGATATCTTTATCCGTATACCCTGCGACATAGGCCATATTTACAGGAACTTCAACTTTTAGCACAGTAACACCATACTTAGGGTCGGAAAACTCCTTAACGGTTTCGATAACCTTGTGCGGTTTTACTTTCGCATATTCAGCAGATTTTACATCATCAATATTTGCATCATATGTGAGTAGTTCTAAGAAAAATGGTAAATCATTGGCTGCTGCTTCAGCGCCTACACGCTCAACAAATGCTTGTTTGCGTTCATTGACTGTTTGACTTTCGTCAACATCATAATATAATAAGAATTTAACAGCATCTACACCTGCTTCTTTCAAGCGTTTGATCGACCACTGTGTTAATAAATCGGGAAACCGTCCCGGCTCGGTGACATCATACCCAGTCTTTTCGTACGCCATTAGTAAACCTGCATTAGAATCCCGCAATTCTGATGCTGGCAACCCATATTCCGGGTCTAATAAAATTGACGAAGCAAATGGTGTGAGTTCTTCAGAAATAGCCTTTTTAAAGTTAATAACATCATTTGTAGTTGCTGGCTTACCGCTTTTAGTGGTAAGCATTTTTTTTAATGATCCCCGTTGATCAATTGCTAATGCAGCAATGACATTCTGATCATTAGACAAGCGTTGTAACGCATGGTACTTATTTTCACTTACAATTAAAGCCATTATTTATCTACTCCTAACCCCGTGATTTCCCACCAGACACATTGACAGTTTGGCCTGTCATATAACTCGAACGGTCAGACAAAAAGTATGTCACTAGATTGGCAACTTCACTCAATTTCCCGCTTCGACCTAACGGAATAGTTGATGTCTTAGCATATCCTGCCCGTAGTTCTTCAACAGTTTCATGTCGTGAATATGCCAAGCCTTCCTCGTATGATAAAGTCCTTAAAGCAGTAGCTTCTAACACCCCTGGTGCGACGCCCACAACTCGAACATTGTATTGGCCTAATTCCTTAGCCCACGCACGTGTAAAGCCATTGATCGCACCTTTGGTTCCAGAATACATGCTTGCACCTTGTGAACCCTCAAGACCAGATTCAGATGACATATTTACAATCACGCCATGTTTTTTATTTACTAGAACCTTAGCAACTGCTGACGACACTAAAAATACGCTCTTGACATTAACATCGAACATTTTTTCATAATTTGATTCATTAATTACATACTTACCGTCTGGATCGGTTGGATCCACCAAAATACGCGGAATGTTAATCCCTGCATTGTTGACAACGCCATCAACGGTTCCAAAATTTTTAATTGATTCAGAAACCATATTATCCACTGCATCTTTCGATGTAACATCAGTCTGTACAAAAGCTAGATTTTTATCTTGAATCTTACTTGGATGTAAATCTGCATCCACGACCTTGGCACCAGCATTGAGCAATGACTCAACGATTGCGTTACCGATACCTGACGATCCACCAGTTACAATAATCACTCGATCTTTTAATCCAAGCCAATCTTCAGTTTGCATAATATAATCCTCCTATTGTTCAGTATTATCTTTATATAATCGACTGCGTTTGTATGAAATATACGTGTAGATAAAAGCGCTTACAAACAGAACTAAAATAATCACAAACCCAATGCTCATCTCCAGGGTAAAGCCCTTAGTCAGTAAATAGGTAATTGGACTGCCAGCTTGATCTAGAGAAGAAACTTTTTTGCCAGCTGCTAATACGCCAGTTGCTCTTCCTAGCCTATCTTGTAATGTCCACATTTGATTAGAGATCCACAACGTGATGGTCATGATAACAGTCCCAGAAATTAAGGTTCTGAAAACATTTCCATGATGCACACCGGTGGCGATTGCTATAAAGAAACCAATTGTCGCCAAATCTCCAAACGGTAGAATCTTATTACCAGGCATAAGCATTGCAATAAGAATAGTCAACGGAACAAATAACAAGGATGTTGCAATCACATTAGAGTCTCCAAGTAATAAAGCAGGATCCATACCAATTGTAAAGTTGCCACCCTTGAAGCGCTTATCCATAATCTTTTTAGCGCTTTGGGAAATAGGAATAAGACCTTCCATGATATATTTGACGACTACTGGCATTAAGACCATAACAGCAGCCATTTGAATCGCCAGTTGCAATGACTTTCCAATTGTAAACTTTGCGAGTAATCCAATTACAAATCCTAGAAATGCACCAACAATTGATGGTTGGCCCAGCACTCCAAGCTTTTTCTCCACAGTTTCCGACGTCAAATTAATCCTATTTAATCCTGGAATCCGTTCAATTAAATCATCGATTGGCTTAGCGAAAATCCCCATATAAGCAGATGTACCGTGTGGAATCGAAATTCCTTCTAGACCAAAATAACCATCTGTAATTGGCTTAAAAATATCACCTAATTTGTAAGCAATTGCTGCATGTACACAAATACCTACAATTCCCCAAACAAAGCTTCCAGTTGCAATTTGCACAATTGCACCAGTAAATGCCATATGCCAAATATTCCAAATATCAACATTTACCACTTTAGTTTGTCGAGTAACCAACATTAGTACGTTTACACCAATAGCAACTGGAATTGCAATCAGTCCCATATTTGATCCCCATGCCATTGGCGATGTACCTGGCCAGCCAATATCAATAACATTTAATCCCAAATTGAAATTTTTAGCCATTGCTTCGGCTGCCTTGCCTAAATTGTTGGTCAATAATGAGATAACAAGGTTGATTCCTACAAAACCAATCCCAATTGAAATTCCAGACTTTAATGATTTACCAATTCCTTGACCTAACAATAAGCCCAAGATGAAGATCACAATAGGAATCATGACACTCGCACCTAGATTAACGATATACTGTATAACTTGCATTATTCCACCTCATTTCTAATTAGCAACTTGAATATCAATCCCACTCTCTTTTAATTTTTCCCCTTGTTTCGAATCTAAATCGTCAACAATTAGTGTATCAATCTCATCTAGATCTGCTATTCGATTCTGATAAACCAAACCTAATTTAGAATGATCAATGCCAACTACAACACGTTCACATTGAGCAATTGCTGCCCGGCTAATGGCGGCTTCTCCTCGATGATGATTGGTCAATCCACTCTTGGCAGTCAGTCCGCTCCCAGAAAAGAATCCAATGTTGAAACTTAAGCTTCTAATTGCTGCGATAGCAACATCCCCATAAAGTGATTCTTCGTTCTTACGCACATCACCTCCTAAAACAAAAACATTGATGTCATCGAATTTATACAGATAATTAACAATCGGTAGAGAATTAGTGACAATAGATAAATTTTTGTGATGACTAAGTGCTTTTGCAATTTGTAAGCAAGTCGTACCGTAGTCTAAAAATATAGTATCTCCGTCATTAACAATTCCTGTAGCCGCTTTTGCAATTGCCTCTTTAGCAAAAATATTGGTATTTAAACGCTTAGCATAAGCAGTTTCGTGGTTAACCATGTCTAACACGGCACCACCACGAATAATCTTGATTGCAGCTGACTGTGATAACTCATATAAATCTCGACGTGCAGTTTCTCGCGTAACATCAAATTGCTCACTTAAATCGTGAATTTTAACACTGCCATCTTCACGAAGCATCTTATAAATCTGATTTTGTCTTTCCTTACCATTCATAACGTGGCCACCTCTAATACTTAATTCGAAAATATTTTCATAACTAAACATACCACGTTTGTCAAAAAATGCAACACATTGCAAAATATTTTTTTGCAATGTGTTGCATGCAGATAAAGAAAGCGCTATCATGTACCTGAAAGTTAATTCTGATTTATTTTAGAAAAACTTTATCAAAATAAATGGAGATGATTGTATGGCCCATGATTTTATCAACAAAAAATTAATTTTTCCAAGAATGAAATTTAGTGACCGCACCGCTGCATTGTCCTTTCTTGCCAATCAACTAACAGATAATGATTATGTGAAGGCGTCGTTTAAACCAGCCTTATTAAAACGTGAAAAATCGTTCCCAACTGGCTTACCAACTGGAAAGGTCAAGGTAGCAATTCCTCATGCAGATTGGCAAAACGTTAATTACTCAGGTATTGCAGTAGCAACCCTAACAAAACCAGTCAGATTCAATAATATGGCAGATCCTGAAAGTGAACTTGAAGCTTCAATAATTTTCACACTAGCTATTAATGAACCACATGGACAAGTCAAATTACTCAAAGAGTTAATGAAAATCGTCCAAGATCAGTCACACTTAGAAAAGTTATTAAGCTATGAAAACAATGATGATCTGTTCATTGATTTAAAAAACACTTTTTCGGCACTTAACGTTTAGATTTAAAAGGAGAGTAAAATAAAATGAAAAAAATTCTTGTTGCATGTGGATCCGGAATTGCCACTTCAACCGTTGCACGTAATAAATTAGAAGAAGATCTACAGGCGCGTGGTATCAATATGAATAATATTTCGATGGATCAAACTTCCATTCCACAAATTCCATCAATGGCTTCCGATTACGATTTAATTATCACCACCGCACGGTATAAAGAAGATGTAGGCGTCCCTGTTATCAATGGATTATCATTTCTAACAGGAATTAATGAAGATCATGCTGTTGATGAGATTATCGAAACACTGAACGTAGAATAATTTTCCAATATAATAATATTGATAAAACACAAAAGACCTAGCTATCCCAACTAGGTCTTTTGTGCATCTCATCTTTTACCCTAATTAATCACACCGCCACCAGTCACCCCATAAATCTGGGCGGTAACATAGCTCGCGTCGTTAGAAGCCAGGAAGACGTAGACTGGCGCCAGTTCAGCTGGCTGTCCAGCCCGTTTTAACAACGTATCCTGACCGAACTCCGGCAGTGCTTCAATCGGTTGCCCCTGATCCAACTGTAATGGTGTCCAAATTGGCCCTGGCGCGACGCCATTGACCCGAATCCCTTTTTCGGCCGCTTCTGCCGCGAAGTTGATCGTCCAGTTTTTGATGGCCGCCTTAGTCGCCGCGTAGTCCATCAGGTGCCCACTTGGCGAATAGGCTTGAATCGACGTGGTCGTCACAATGCTGCCCCCAGCCGGCATGTGTGGCAGGGCCGCCTGCGCAATCGCCATCATCGCCACGATGTTCACCTGGAAGGTCTCCTGAACTTGCTTAATTGGCAATTTTTCAAGTGACGGCTGTGAAATCTGTTGACCGGCATTCAAGACCAGCGTATCCAAGCCACCAAAGGCCGCAATCGTCTGGTCGACTAAATCAGCCGCGACGTCATCCTGCTTCAGATCACACGGCAACAGAAGCGACTTGCGCCCCGCTGACTCAATCAGCTTGGCAACTTGCTTGGCATCCGCTTCTTCACCTGGCAAATACTGAATCGCAACGTCCGCGCCTTCGCGTGCAAACGCAATTGCAGCGGCGCGCCCGATGCCCGAGTCGCCGCCCGTGATTAGGACACGGCGATTCAATAGCTTATCATGACCTTGATAGCTTTCTTCGCCACAGTCTGGCTCAGGTTGCATCTTCGTCTGTAATGCGGGCGTCGGCTGGTCCTGCTTCTCAAAACCGTCTGTCTTGTATAACTTGCGTGGATCACGTAAATCTGGTTGTGTCATTGTGTGGGCCTCCTTTATTTGAATACACACACCATACCGGAAATTAAGTCAAAACGACAGCCAAATGCATAAGTTTATACTAACAATCTTTATTAGTGTATCTCTTTACGTTCAACTAAATTCTTGTCATAATACGGCGTTGTAAAAGTTGATTGTTGCCCGCGGACTCTTTGAAAGGAGCACTATTGTTATGATTGACCACTACCTGATTCAACCTGATGGCGTTACGACCACTTCTCGTGACAACGCCAACTGGATCGTCCTCCAAGATGCGAGCGACGACGAAACTCAGCAAGTAATTGACACCTATGAGCTGCCCGCCAATATTTTCGACAATGCCAATGAGGGTGTCGAAGTTTCAGAACTCAAAAAGCTGAAGCACACGCGTTTTGCCACTAGTTACTCGCTCGTCCTGACGAACCTCTCCGCTGCGACCGACGACAGCATCGAAGAACGATTGGAACCACTCTCGTTTGTGGTGACCGACCAATTTTTAATCACGTACGTCTGTCAGGATTCGACCTTTATCGAGCGCCTGCTTGAGCAACATGCCACCGAAATCACCTCGAATGAATTACTCGTCAGTTACGCCATCCTCGAGATTTACGAGCACTACGTTATGGAATTGACAGCGCTTAAAACCACAATCGACGAACTCGATCAAGCGGCGCGCGAAACGACGCGTAACGATGAGCTCTTCCGCCTGGCCAACACCCAACGAACGATGGTTTTCTTAGACCAGACCTTACAAGACCAGGCGAAAACGCTTAAAGCGATGTTCAATAACGACGACTATATACAAAAATTGAATAACGAAGCGCTACAGTATGATATCGAATTGCAACAACGCTATGCCGATAAATTGGTCCGCACTTATCGAGATTTGCTTGAAACGATTGGCGAGCTATTCTCCGACATGATGGACAATCGCCTCAACCACCTGATGAAATACCTCGATTCCGCTGGGTTGATTATTTCGATTCCGGCCTTGATTACTGGAATTTGGGGTATGAATACGGGCGGTCTTCCCGGCGAAGATAGCCCCATGACTTTCATGATCGTGATTGGTCTGTCAGCCGTTCTCGCAATTGTCGCTGGTGTGCATTTAAAAAACAAAGACTTTTCAGAGTAGTATCAGTTAAACAAGCTTTTTGCGTCAGCTAGCACCGTGCACAAAAAATCCGCCTGCTAAGCGTGTTCTTACCACTTAGCAGGCGGATTTCACTACCGTTGATGCCGATACCACCGATAATAGATCAGCATGACGGCCCCACCAATCAGTAATGCGCGCAACACCCAACTCACGGCCCACCACGTGATGAAAACCTTAATAAGCGTGATACCATCGTTAATCGTCATCACGATGCGCCCCCGCAAGTGCCGCAAACTGGTTGAGTTTACGCTGAAAGTCCCGCTGCATCACCGGTTTAATTAATGGCAATGGTAGCCAACTCGGCGCCTCTTCCAGTAAACTGACTTGCTCATCGACCGTGGTCTGCCCGCTCGCATCCGCAGTCAGCGTAAACGTGACTTGATACGCAAGCTGGTCGCCGACACCCTGGTAGATGACCTGGTTATCATGCGTCGTTACTCGCAAGCGCTCCGACTGATTGATTGCTGCGCCAGCCCGCTCGAGCGTGTAGCCGTTCGTTGCAGGCGCGACAGTGGTTACCGCAGTCGCCCACATTGGCAAATTCAATGGATCCGCTAACAAGCGCCGAACAGTTGCTAAACTGGCATGTGCCAAAATGCGATTGGTAAATAAAGTCTTTGTCATGATGTAACCTCCAAAGACGGCAACAATGCTTGCATCCCATCCGCACCAACCACACTTGATGAATGTGACGCCCACTGACATCGTCCCGCCCGTTTTGTTAGTTGGTGGTTACACTGTACGCGCGCCCGTAGATGATTGAAAATCAGTATACTGATAAAAACGACTAGACTATGCGAGAGATCGTTGAGAAATTAGTGGGAAACAGTCTAAACCAGCTACCTGTCCCTTAAAAATTGGCACGCGCGAACCAACTACTCATAATCAGCACACGCCCGCAATCTCAGAATTCATCATGCACTTGCTCATGGAACAGTTCGCGAAACACCGCTGAGCGCTCGGAAGCTTGTTGTGCTGCAGTGGTGTCATTTGTTTCCAGGGCTAATTGAGCAAGTAGCTGATAACAATTGGCCAGCATATAATGTGAATTATGAGCAGTCGCAAAAGCAATCCCAGCAGTCAGACGGTTCATCGCTAATTCGGGAGCGTGCTGTTGATAAGCAACTAACCCGGCCAAATAGTAGACGATATTCAGGTTTTCTTCATATGGGCCGGCTTCAATATCTTGTAGTGCCTGTGTCACTAGTGTTTCAACGTGGGCGGCCGCGTAATGGGCTGTTTTGAACACTGCTAATGAAATCAGCGCCAACCGTGAAAGCGTCGTTAACGGCGCATTCGGCGTTGCCATTCCGAGCGCCAGTTGGATGTGTTGTATCGCGTCAGCGCTCATCGCATCGACTTGCCAGCACGCGATTCCTAAATAATAGTAATAAGCTTGCGTCTGCTCATCTGTTTGGACGTAAGTTAAGGTCGCCGGAGCCAGTAGAAAGTCCTTCAACGCTTGATACTGGTGAGCGTTACAAAACATTTCGACACGGTGATTAAAACTCGCATCAGCGCTGATGGCGAAATTATCCGCCAATTTCAAAGCACTGACGGCGACGTTCAATCGCTGACACAACGCTAACAACAAGCGGGCGTTTGGCACATAGCGGTCATGTTCAATGGCCGACAACATCGACTGGGCACAGATGTCTTGTGCAACTTGGTGCTGGGTCAGGTGTTGCGCTTGACGCGCGGACTTAAGTGTCGTTCCTAAAGTTTGCACTGATTCATCACCTCCACTTTTTGATCACCATCCAACCAGGTACGGCCGCTGGGGATACGAACGTTCAGCCAATGATGGTTATTAGACCTAGTGTACTAAATCAGGCCAAAAATCAGTCAAAAAAAGCACCGCTTCCCGACCCCCTTGGCCAGTAAACGATACTTTGGAATTTCACTTAATTAACATGCCGTTCGCGCACTTGGTACCAGATAATTCCGGCGACCCCGAACACGATTGGTCCGACCAGCATCCAAATCGTATTTTGAAACTTGCCTGTCTCTAAGATTGGTTGGATCAACGTAAAGACGTTGGCACCCAACACGACAATAAAGACGACCCAGCTAATAATTTTGGTCCAGGTCAATGATTTGTAGACTTCAAACGGTTTGATGATATTTTGATTTTCCTTGAACTTCGGAAACGCATAGAGCAAGAACAAGTATGGTAACGTCATTGAAACGTTCGCCATCAGCGTCAAAACGTTATAAAATGCGGACGCATCCGTGGTTGCGAAGGAGGCGACCAGAATGATCACGATGACGATCACACATTGAACCATCATGGCATAACTAGGCATCCCCGCTTTGTTGAGTTGGGTAAACTTCTTCGGCCACAGTTCCTTAGGCGTTCCCAAAATCAACGTTTTCAATGGTGAATAGGTCAACGTGAAGAAGGCCCCGCTGTAAGCGAGGAACATTCCTAGCCCGGTGTAGCGTGCAAACCACAGGCCTAACGTCTTGGCCGCGGCCGCACTTAATCCCAATGATTGTCCCAAGACATAACCCAAGTTTTGCATCATGACATAACTAATATTCCCCAGGTTGGTCGTTGGGTTCGATAATACGGCTTGCCAGTTCGTACTAATCCCCCAGCAGAAGATACCCAGGCCGTAACCTAACGTAATCACGATTGCTGAAATGATGATGCCCCGTGGAAATGTTTTTTCAGGATTCTTAGTCTTATCAACCATCCCACCGAGCACTTCTAGGCCCCCGTAGGCAAAGATGGCGAAGACTGCGAATCCGAGTAACCCGACTGGATGTTGATAGCTCGGGTTAGGTGACGTCAGCACGTGCTGTAAGGGTTGCGCGAACTGACCATGGTTTAACGCCAGAACGACGCCGGACACGACTAATAGGATCGCAGTCAAGCTGGTGACCGCCAAGCCCCCGAGACTGGTGACCCGCACAATGCCCTTCATCCCTTTGATTGAAATGAAGGTGACGAGCACCATCCATAAACAGGATAAAATCCCAATCATTTGCGTGGCGTTTAGACCAAACATGGCAAAACGCTGAGTTTGGTCACTTCCAAAGAAGATGGTCGTGAATGGAATCCACACCTTTGCAGAGGTCGACACCAACCAAATGATGTACGACGCAAACCACATGAAGGTCCCCACGAACGCGAATTTCGCGTTAACACTCACTTCCAACCATTTGTACATCCCGCTGCTGTCAGATTTGACCGCGGCACCAAATTCCGCCATCATCAGCGCGAACGGAATGAAGAACAGCACGGCAGCGACCAGGTAAAATAGAATAGAACTATAGCCCATTAAATAATACGCAACCGTACTATTGGCAAAACCAAAAACGGTGGTGAAGATCATCATTACTAATGCAATTAGCGTAATCTTCTCATTATCTTTTGTTGCCATTATTGCACTTCCCCTTTTATACTGTTGTAAAGCTTAGCTCATTTTAAGATTACCGTAAGCATGCAATAAAGCGCTTTAGTTTTCCTAACAATCGGATGATTTTTCCATGTGATAATCGGTCTAATTATTAAGTTGTTCCGTCGAGAAATAATTATTGGCGCTAACTATTTCAACGAGGAAATATTCATTTAATAACTAAGTAACTTGGTTTTAACATAACTGCAACATAATTAGGGTATTCTACAGTCATCAGGTTAATTGAGTGACGAAATCAAGGGTAAAAACGGGGTATACATACATGATGAAGAATTTTAGGTTGAAATCAATTTTATGGCTGGTACTGATTGGCTGCGCTTTCGGGATGATGGTCAACGTTGCTAGCAGCTGGATTCCACAAACGACAATTACCGCGCAAGCCTCAAAAAAGCTGACGCAGGCGCAAAAGATCAAGAAAATCAACGCCAAGCTTTCCAAGGCTAACCGGGCCGCGAAGAACTGGATCGCCTATCGCGAATCTGGCTACAGTTATACCGCGCGCAATGGTAAATGTTATGGCCGTTACCAACTATTGCGGTCATACTTACATGGTAACTTATCCCCTGTTAATCAGGAAAAGCGGGCCAACACCTACGTTAAAGGCCGCTACGGCACCTGGGTCAAAGCCAAGAAATTCTGGCAACATCACCACTGGTACTAAACTCAAAAATTGAATCATTCAGACTAAAAACCGCGCGTTTGGCAATGAGATTGTGAATCATTGTTGAACGGGTGGTTTTTGCCTTTATTATGTATCGAAGCGTATAATCACTAGTTTAATCACATTTTATTAACTGAGTTTTGGATATCACACCTGATACCGCCTACTCAATCACTAGATATTGTGAAAAATATCATTATTTTCGTCAAACCTATTGCAAACTGTAATTATTGCGACTATAATTTGGGCTGTAAATTAGTAATGATAATAATTACAATAAAAGAAGGTAATTGATATGACTGAACGTAATTTTGATTTCCTAATGCCTAGCGTGAACTTTTTTGGCCCCGGTGTGATTAGCAAGATTGGCGACCGTGCCAAGACCCTGGGGATGCACAAACCCGTCATCGTCACGGATAAATTTTTAGAGAGTCTCCCAAATGGTGCCGTTGCCCAAGTCCGGGCCTCACTCGACGCTGCTGGGATCGACTATGTTATTTACAATCAAGTCGAACCTAATCCCAAAATTCATAACATTCAAGCCGTCAAAGCACTCTACGAAAGCAATCATGCCGACTCACTGATTACGATTGGCGGCGGTTCTGCGCATGATACTGGTAAGGGCGCGGGAATTATTATGACTAACGGTGACGACATCACCAAGTTAGCCGGGATTGAAACGCTCAAAAACGCCCTGCCACCACTGATTGCGGTCAACACGACTGCCGGAACCGGGTCAGAACTCACCCGCCACTGCGTTATCACCAATGAAGCCACCCATTACAAGTTCGTGGTCGCATCATGGCGGAACATGCCGCTGGTTTCGTTCAACGACCCAACGCTGATGCTGGACGTTCCTAAGGGATTAACCGCCGCTACCGGGATGGACGCTTTTGTTCAGGCGATTGAACCCTTCGTTTCCGTCGACCACAATCCGATTACCGACTCGCAATGTATTCAAGCTATCAAGTTGATTGAATCTTCCTTGCGCGAGGCGGTTGCCAACGGTCATAATCTCGAGGCCCGGACCCACATGGTCGAAGCCGAAATGCTCGCCGGGATGGCCTTCAACAACGCCAACTTAGGCTACGTGCACGCGATGGCCCATCAACTCGGTGGTCAATACGATGCGCCACACGGGGTCTGCTGCGCCCTATTATTACCTTACGTTGAAGAATATAACCTGATTGCTTGCCCAGAACGCTTTGCCGAACTGGCCAAAATAATGGGTGAAAATACCGATGGCTTGTCGACCCGCGATGCCGCTGAATTAGCCATTAAAGCGATGAAACAACTCAGTGAAGATGTCGGGATTCCGCACTCAATCAAGGAAATCGGCGCCAAAATCGAGGACTTCGAGCACATGGCCAGCAACGCCCTCAAAGACGGCAACGCCTTTTCAAATCCGCGTAAAGGCACCAAGGAAGACATCATCAAGATTTTCCAAGCAGCTTATGACGCGAAGTAAAACCGTGCCTACTGACTGCCCCAGCGTACAAGATTGCTAAAGCTAGCCGCTAGCACTTAGATGGTAGCGGTTTCTGAAACGGCTTGGTTCATCGACTCATCTCTAATGGCCTCGCTCATTAAATGCCTACCGATGACTTTACATGTTAAATCATCGTTGCAACTATTCATCAAAGCCGGCAACAATACCATCGCGGCATCAAGTCCTAACGATGGGTATCACGCCGTTTAACAGCTGTCAACTGCAATACAGTCAATAAAAAACAACACCGTAGCCAGCGCGATTTGCGCTAGAGTTGCGGTGTTGTTTTTGTGCTTATTTCAATCTGTTAACGGCATCAGCCTGAAGCTTATTTGCCAGGCACATAGTCTTCATCAATAATCAAGACTGGTTTGATGGTCTTACCACTACCAGAATCGGCATTGGCTTGATTGATATCTTCAAACTTGTAGAACTTTTCAGTCTTTTCAAATGGGAACATACCATGTTGATAGAAGTCAATCAACCGTGGGATATCAACGCCAGGAATAGAATCACCCATGTTGACCCCGATGACTTTCTTGTCGTCCACGCAAAGGTCATTCCATGAACTGATGGTAATGTTCTTAGACGTTACGGCGATCAAAGCAGCGGTCCCACCTTGTGCTAAGGCATGGATTGCGGATACCATTACTGGTTCAACACCGGTGGTATCAACGGCGAAGTCAACCCCATAGCCGTGCGTCAACTTCTTGATGGCTTCGACCGGGTCTTCTTCTTTACTGTTGATGGCGTGCGTTGCGCCTAATTCCTTGGCTAATTCCAACCGTGAATCCACAATATCAACGGCGATGACTTCAGTACAACCTGAAATCTTACCAGCCATCATGGCAGCTAAACCAACGGCACCAGTCCCAAAGACCGCGATCGTTTGGCCAGGACGTGGTTGGAGACTGTTCAAGACGGTCCCACTACCAGTCACGTAACCACAGCCTAAAGGTCCCAAGCGCCGTAAGTCTAATTCCTTAGGCACTTTAACGGCATTGCGTTGGTCAACCACCGTATGAGTCGTGAATGAGGATTGGTCGAACATGTCACTGATATGCTGGCCGTTTTCTTGGAAATGGTCAGAACCATCTGGACGGGTCCCGCTCAAGTTGTAGTCCGCATAGTTCCGGCACTTGGTTGGCATCCCTTTCAAACAGTTGTCACAAGTTCCGTCAGCGTAAAATGACAAGATAACGTGATCGCCGACTTCGAAATTAGTGACTTCAGAACCAACTTTTTCAACGATCCCAGAACCTTCATGTCCTAAGATAACGGGATAGCCGAGTGAGGCATCGCCGCGCCGAATCGCTTCATCAGAATGACAAATCCCGGATGCCACGATTTTAATTTGTAAATCAGTGGGTGTCATTTCCGCCAAATCAATATCATCTTTAATGACAAATGGATCATTAACTTTATCAACTACTGCTGCTTTAATCTTCATAATCAAACCCTCGTTTCAAATAGTATGTAAAACGCTTACAATTCATATTGTTACACAATCTACAATCAAATTCAAACGCTTTCATTCTCGCTTACAAACGTTCAAATCCTATTAATACCGGCTAATTGCCGATTTCACCCTAACGATATGATACTTAATTAGTGTAAATATAATACTCATTTGCACCGTCTTGTGAAGTTTATCGGTTATTTTCAATCATTCAATGCGACTTTCATGTAAATAAAAACCGGCATAGTGCCTAATTACAGGCACCACACCGGTTCACTTGATCAATTTAATTGTTCGTCAGTATCTCGCTGACAAAATGCGTCGCGCTTTAAGCTGGTTGTGCTGCCGCCGTACCCAGCTTGGCCTTGTTGAGCAAGACTGAACTCGTCACGACTGACAACGAGCTAAACGCCATCGCTAAGCCCGCTAACTCAGGACTCAACGTCAGGCCAATCGCGTAGAAGACCCCCGCAGCGACTGGAATACCGAGCACATTGTAGACAAAGGCCCAGAATAGGTTGAGCTTGATCCGATTAAACGTCTTCTTGCTCAAGGCTAACGCCCGGTCAACGTCGCACAGGTCATTCTTAACGAGCACAATGCCACCCGCATCGATGGCGATATCCGTTCCAGAACCCATCGCAATACCGACGTCAGCAGTGGTCAAGGCAGGCGCATCATTGATGCCATCGCCGACAAAGGCCACCTTGCCCGTCTTTTGAAGGGCTTCGACGTGGGCAGCCTTGTCACCCGGTAACACGTCCGCAATTACATCATCGATACCCACTTGTGCGGCGACCGCCTGCGCGACCCGTGGATTATCCCCCGTCAACATGACGGTCTTTAATCCGCGTGCTTTTAGACTCGCAATGGCCGCTTTGGACGTTGATTTAGCGACATCCTGAATGGCAATCAACCCAATAATTTGATGATTGAGGCCGACGTAAACCACCGTTTTAGCCGCGTCCTGTAACTTCGTGGCGGCTTGGGCCAAGTCATCGCTGATCGTCTCGTCCATCAACAGCTTATGATTGCCGACAACGGCAGCTTGCCCGTCGATTTGCGCAGTGACGCCTTTACCTTCAACCGCTTGAAAATCAGTAGCTGTGGGTGCTTTAATCGCACTATCCTGGCCGCGTTTTAGAATTGCAGCTGCGAGTGGATGTTCGGAAGCAGCTTCGAGGCTAGTGGCGACCCGTAAGACTTGCGCCTCATCACCAACAATGTCCGTGACTTGGGGCTTGCCCACAGTAATCGTCCCAGTCTTGTCAAAAACGACCGTCTGAATTTCGTTAACGGCTTCCAACACTTCACCGTTTTTGATCAAAATTCCGAGCTTGGCACCACGACCGGTTCCGACCATTAAAGCAGTTGGTGTCGCTAAACCGAGTGCACACGGACAAGCAATCACAACGACCGCCACGGCAAAAATCAAAGCATTCGCCAAACTAGCGCCGAGTAACACGTACCAAGTGAGAAACGTCAAAATGGCAATAATTAAAACCACCGGTACGAAAATATCAGAGACCTTGTCCGTCAGCTTTTGAATTGGCGCGTGACTGTTCTGAGCCTTTTTGACCAGCTCAACGATTTGTGCCAGCATTGTTTGGTCACCGACCTTGCTAGCTCGAAACTGGAAGGTCCCGTTACTATTGATCGTCGAACCAATCACGGCATCCGATTCGTGCTTTTGAACCGGCATACTTTCACCCGTCACCATCGATTCATCAACGGTTGACTGACCAGCCGTAATGACGCCATCGACTGGAATTTTCTGGCCAGGTTTGACCCGAATAATATCACCAACCACCACTTGATCCAATGGCACTTGCACAAACTCGGTGCCGCGTAAAACTTCCGCTTCTTTGGCTTGCAAACCAACTAATTTGGCAACGGCGTTCGAGGCGTTATGCCGCATCCGTTCTTCAAAGACTTGGCCCAGTAAGACGAAGGTCGTCACGAGCGCCGCACTTTCGAAGAAGACCGCTTGACCCGTCGCCATCGCATATAAGCTATAAAAATAAGCCGTTGCGGTCCCGATTGCAACCAGTGTATCCATGTTGGCGTGATGCTTTTTAAACGATGCCCAGGCACTTTGAAGAAACGGCCGCGCTGACACGAGCATGATGACAGTCGTCAGTGCCAGTTGCGTCCAGTCACCCCCTGGCAGCATCCACCCGAACGGCATCAAAATCATATTTGCTAATAACGGTAATGAAAAAATTAATGAAATCCAAAACCGACGCGTCGTCGTCATCCTTGGACCACCACTTTTCCACTAACCATGTCCATACCACAACTGAAGGTGAATTCACCCGCTTGATCCGTTGGAATCGTGACCGTTTGCGGCTGATTGATTGGTAAGTCCGTCGCAAATCCTAAGTCGGTCGAATGAACGTGTTCCAAACAACCTTGGGTACTCGTCCGGGTAAACGTCAATTGGGCAGGTACGCCTTGTTTGACCGTCACTTCAGCTGGTTCATATTTACCATTCACGTTAATGTTAATATTTTGTTCAGTCATAATCTGATTCCTCCGTTAATTAATGTTGTATTTATTTAATGATGACTTTGCCGTGGAACATATCCATCCCACAGGCCCACTGGTATTCGCCTGCTTTACTAGTGTCAATCGTGACCGTTTGCGTTTGATTCTGTGGGAGTTCCTGGTTGATTCCAAAATCGCTGAAAACGACGTGATCCAGACAACCTGACGCATCCTTACGCGTGAAATTGAGCACGGCCGGCACGCCCTGCTTGAGGACAACTTGTTCCGGCGAATAACCACCATTGACTTCGACATCCACTTGTTGCAAGTCCGCATCACCATCCGCAGTTACCGTCGCTGTCGTGTGCTTGCCGAAGAACCACCACAAAATAAAACCAATCGCAGCCAATCCAATGATCAAAACTAATGCTTTCGTTATCATCCAACCCATCTCCCAATTTGCATTGTCGTTTACATTTGTAATTTATATGAATAGCTTACCGCCATCGTTTACAATTGTCAACGATAAAAGTCAAAAAAATTTTAGTGTCCGCACGACAGTCGTTTTGACACATCATTACGCTAACCTTTCATATTGATTCTGAGAACGTGTTATCCAGTATCATCACGTCAATGTTCTTGGCCGTGCCCGCCACACTGTTACGATGTCATACAAAGCAACCACAAAAAGTGGACCTTCAGGAATGCTAGCACGCATTCCCAAAAGTCCACTTTACTTAACGTTCAGCACAACGACCGGTCACAACCATCCAGCCGTTTTGCCTTACTCGATTATTCCCCAGCGTGGTCACTACCCCAGTTTCCACTCATATTTCGTACTAATTCTAATCAAATTACGACATAGATTGAATCTCCACCCACAACAATACCGCTTACCAACCATCATCAGGGGGCTAATGCCGCAAGCCAGCACTCACCTCATACTCAAGCGCGCCGGGTATTTTCTTGCCGGTATTCCAGTGGCGTTTGCCCGGTCTCCTTCTTAAACCGTTTGGAAAAATCAGCCGCGTCGTAAAAGGACAGCTCGGCGGCAATCACGCGAATCGTGTGATCAGTCGCCAGCAGCATGTGCTCCGCCTCCTGAATCTTTTTGGCGTTGATATAGTCGCGAATCGACATGTGCATCTCTTGACTGAAAGCGCGCCGCACCGTCTCTGGATTACACCGCTGATTGACGTGGGCTAGGACTTTTTTGACGGTCAGATGGTCATGCAAATGCGCGTTGGTGTAATACAGCACGTCTAAGGTCGATTCCAGATGCGCGCTATAAGTCAGGGCATTCGGCTGTGCGATGGCCGCAAAATCGCGAATGATTTGCACAACTAACGGCTGATATCGCTCGGTCGTCACTGGCAACTTATCGAGCCAATGATGGTAATCATTACGAAGCTGTACAAATTCGTAGATCTCCGCATGGTTTTGCATGCCCTCAAAGGCGAGCACATCCACTAGTGCGCTCAGTTGGAGCTGCTTTTCTTCACTCGATAACTTATTTAATAGATCACGCGAACGAGTCAGGTTTTCTTTCACAAATCGAATGCCCTCCTCAACTTTTCCAGCCCTGTAAAAGCGAATAAAATCCCGTTCCAAATACCCCAATAAGATCAACCCCTTAGTGGTCGGATGTTGATCGTTGTAGTCACGCATCTGATGTAGATATTGTACAAATTGTATTTCAGTCCCCATTACGCTAATATCCCCTTTGCATGCTCAGTCGATATTAATTAACCTAAATTGGTGCCGATTTGCTGTAACTGTCCACTACCTCTTCTTTTGCAGCTCAAGTTAACGTTTTATAATACCAACCAATTCTCTTGTATATTAATGATTCTATCAAATGATTTTGATTAAACAATCAATACACTTATCAGAAATCAATAACTGACAGTTGCTATTCACAATGAAAGCATTGATACCATTGACTTTCCAGACACATTCAGCATTGATTATGAGATTTATTAGATTTTTCACACTATAATAGTGTCCACGATAATCGTCATCACAAAACGCTGATTCCCGTCATGACAAAAAAGTCCGGCCGCAGCCGAACTTTTTCTACCGATTAAGCTTTAACCACCATCAGGCACTTTGCCCACCGTTTATGAAGTGCTTCACACTAGGCCAAGCTTTTGAAATATTGCTTCAAATCCTCGCGTGTCTCCGTTGGCAGTTGCGTATAAGGCTTGTCTTCAATCGCACCTTGCAGCGAATACAACAATTGGATACAAGCGTGCGGATTAACTTTCTTAATGGCCGCAAACGCATCCTTGCTACCCATGGTCGAGAGTTGCTCAGGCGACGTAATCGCGACTGCTTCTAACTGCTTGGCTAAGGTCGGTCCAATGTTGGGTAATTTGGTTAAGGTTGCCATTTGACTCATTTCCTTTCAACTTCTACTATCAGTTTATCGCAATGGACGCTAACCTTCAACAATCAGTTCCGCCACGAAATCAGTGTCTTCAATGGCATAATTGACCTGTAATTTATCGGTCGTCAACTGTTCAATACTGCTTAAGCCATAACCCAAATGACCAGGTTTGGTGGTAAACCGACTCTTTTTGATCACCGACAAATCCAAAGTCTCATCATTCGGAATTTGATTTTGAACGATAAAACTTACCGTATGCTCGTCCTGATTGGTTACCGTCAGCTTGACTTGCTGGTCCGCCCGCAATGCGGCATCAATCGCATTATCAAGCAAGTTGCCCAGAATCCGGACGACTTTAATTTGTGGGACGTTGGGTAATTCAACATCTTCTAAAATATAGACCAGCAGATTAACGTGTTGCGTCATCGCCGCATCGTGCTTGGCATAAATCAGGCCACTAACGGTCGGCATGGCCAAGCGACTCAGGCTTGCGAGTTCTGATTGTTGATTCAAGCGGACGCTGCTCGGCAAGACTTCCGTTTCAAAATACTTTTTAAGCCCCGGCATATCGTCATTTTTAATAAACGAAGACAAGCTGAGTAAAACGTTTTGATAGTCATGCTTGAAGAGGTGTAAGTCGCGGTTGTGGTGACTAAGTAATTCGTTATAATTGGAGACTTCTAATAATAATTGGGCGTCATTCAAATGACTGTTTTTATTATTAATTAAGTATAGGCCGATGATGCCAAAAGTGACGCTGGCGGCAATCGCCATGTAAGTCTGCGAATTGACTGTCCATTCCATCGCAAAAACGTACGCAATCACGTAAATGATGAAGAATAACAGCACAAGCAGATAATCACTCGCGTCAACCCGTGCCCGCTGCAAAAAGTCAGCTGCCGAAACCCGCACTAACCAGCGATGCGCCATGAATGCCAGAGCCAAAACAATTGGCAAGTCGACAATCACGGTGACCAAAATATTTAAATCCGCCGTGATGTCAAAGCCAATCGCCTGCCGTAATAGCATCGGTGCGGTCGGTGCCATCAGCGCTTTAGCCGCAACCGCAATCACGGCACTAATCAGCCGTTTGACCGCGTTTAGAAAAATTGCAACCGGTAACATTAGTAACCATTTTGTATATAACAGCCGTGAACTCATGAACGTATTCACCGCGACTAAGGGAATGATCCAGAAAAAGACCAGTGGCACGTGCGGAAAGAGCAGCGTGCACCCCTCCCCAAACGCCTGCACGAGCCAAATCAGGAGGACCCAGACGATGCTGATGCGCCAAGTGACATATTCTCGAAACGCAATCATTAGAAATAACATTTCAAACAAGCCAGAACTTAGGGACAATACGAAGAAAACTGTTGCCATACAACCACCTCTCAATGGATTAAAATCTATTTGTTAAGTGAACTTCCGAACGTCTAATGTCAAAAAAATATCACAATACTGCTTATTATTGTAAGCGTTTTTCTAAATTTTGGTCAGTATGGGCGCTCATTAGTTACGACAATCTCTCGAAATCAGCATACACGAGCAACCAACGACGGTGGCCAACTATTTTTTAGCCTACCGTTCACGGCTCAGGATGTCAATAACCAAAAAGCGCTCGAACACTGAATTGACAATGTTCAAGCGTTATTAGTTGCAATTGAAGCAAGCATATTTTTTCAGATTTAGTAGCCAGATTATCGTCTGATCGATTCAACACCAACTAGCCGTGCCGACCACGCCCGCCACACCGGTATCCAATTCATTGTTTCGCACGCGATTCACTTCCTGCGACTGCCAAAAATCAACAGTGAAATTTCCCCGGTGGACGCTCACCAAATCAGTACCTTCATTAATCGACAGGGTCCAATTAATAGGCGCACTGTAAAATCACTCACGGCGTATCCTGCAACGTCCAATTAACGGACCCACTATAACTATCGACTTGAACGCTAGGCTGGACGTCTAGTAAAATGCCTTTGCTGGCTGACCAGTCGCTGGTGGCAGTCGTCGCGGTCTTGCCCGCCACTTTACTGCCGGAAGCAACCGTCACGGACGTATTCGCCAAGACTTGTTTGGTACTACCGTTTAGATAAATCAGATTGCCGCTCAGGGTCCTCGTCGCAGATTTCATCGCGGTCGCCGTTGCGCGGAGATACCAAGTTGAGCCAGTCTTACGCGTATCGTTGACGACAATGTTCCAACTACTCGTCGGCTGATACAGGGTCTCCTTGAACGGAATCGTCAAACTCCCAAACGTCAGGCTCGCTGGGGGTGTGCCGAGACTCAAAGTGCCATCGCGCATGGTGACGGTAATCGTCTTGGCATCCGATTGTAGTCCGGAACTCCCCTTACCATAGACGTTGATGGTGGTACTGCCGCCGACTGCCAACGCACTCAGCTTGCTAGCCAGGCCCGTCTCCTGAGCAGCATACGTGATCGTATCAGTCGCACTATCCGGATTGGTCGCGACGATCCCCGCTTGTTTGACCAACCACGCGACCACTGCCGAGTCACTCGTCAAGGAATCTAAATCACCTGGATAGACATCCACAGCCGTCTTCGAACTCGTGATATTGAGCTTCTTCGGCGTCACAGTGGCTGTCGCCGTCCCGTTATCACCCGTCACCTCATCCACTTCAGTCACTGTCACTGAAGACAACGAGCCTAACGCCGTCCCGAGATTCAAGGTATACGTACCGTCACTACCGACCGTCGTTGTCACGCCATTAACGTTACTGCTGATGGTGTTGCCGGGGGTCCCAGTACCTTTGATGACCGTATCAGTAGAATAGAGCGTCCCGGTAATTTTAGGCGACAGTGTCTGGGCAGAAAACTTACCGACTTGATACGTTCCTTCTTGTCCATTAACGGTAATCCGGAAGCCGACATAAATCGGGAGTGCGGTCTTGATATTTTGAAAATTGACCGCTAACGTCTGGGTTTGTTTGGATGAACTGATACTGAAAGAATTACCACTCCCAAGACTCGCTGGCGTGGTCGTCATTAACGTCGTCCCGGTAAAACTGTCACTCGCTGGCTTGGTCATAATGTCATAGTACGCCTTAGTTATCGTTGATTTACTGGATCTTAAGCCAATCGTCCCACTCATGGTAACCGTCATCTTGGTCGTCTGCTTCGTGATTCGGCCATTATCGGCATAATTGGCGGTAATCGCTGACACGGACGGATAAGTCGACAACCCTTCATCGACGTTACTGCCGACAACGTTCCCATTTGGGGTTACCTGAAAGGCGGCATTCGACTTCACATCCGTCATCTTATCCGTTAGGGTCGCCGCACCAGCATTTAAACTCAGCCCACTTAAGATTAGAACCAGACTGAAACCAACTAGCCATAGTCCTTTCATAATTTGTTTAAACACCAGCGTCACCCCCAAACTGTTCCTTTAATTGCCGGTAAAGTACGCCCAGCAGCGTTCCGGCTAATAAACTCATGCCAGCGAGTAATCCCCATAAACTGGCGCGCTCACTGGTTTGCGGTAACCGCCCACTCGCCAAGGCTGTCGGCCAGCCCGCAATCGTGTTCGTTGGTTGACCTTGACGCGAAGCACCGGTCGTCGGCTGCGTCACAGGAGATCGTGTTCCTGGCCGCTGTTTCGTCGTTTTGAGAACATAGGGCCGTCTGCCATCCGGAATATCGCGCGCTGGAATAATGCGGTCAGCGTCATACATCGTCTCATAAAAACCGACACTGATTTCAGTTCGCCCCTGTGTGCCCGCCTGAGCGGACAGTGGCCAGCCTAGCATCAGCACAACGCCTACTATTAATCGCCATCGTTTAATCGGCATGACCCTTCCCCCATTTCCATACACTTTAAACTATGCACGCCGCCGTTTACGAATCTTCAAGAAAATCAAGACACCAATCAACCCAATGATCAACATACCTAGCGCCCCAAATAGAATGAACCAGCCGACGTTGATGCCGGAATTATCCACTGACGCTTGGTTGTACTTATCCGCAGCGGCCGTACTGATAACAAAATTCTTGTCAAAGACCCAGCGATGGTCCTGATTCTGCGCCACTAAATGAACATGGTAGGTGCCGGCCTGTAACCGATTCGTTCCCGTCAGAATCGGCACTTTGTAGACGGAATTAGGCGCTAACTGCACGTCCTTTTGACTAAAGGTCTTCACCACTTCACCACTTTACCGCTATTCTTACTAGTCAACTTTGCTTTGAGCGTCAGCTTGGGCACGATCACCGCACTGACATTACGTAGTTGTGGAAAAATCCCTCGCCGGTAGTTTTGCATCCCGGCCGTGACCGTATCTAGCTTCAATTGTGGCGCCGGCAATTTGCCCATCGTGTACTTCAGACCGATAACGTAGGAGTACTGATTGGCAATGTTCATCGATCCCTTCACGTGTCCCGTGACTTTATTGCTGACGCGTTTGAAATACCAACCACCGAGTACCACGCCATTAAACGCAGCTTTCGGCATCTTGATTGTCGCCGTCACAACTTTGGACCCATTCGCTGGAATCGTGACCGTCTTCGGGCCGTCAATCGTCGTCAATTGTGACATCCGATATTTCAGTGAGGGGTCAAAGCTTTTGGCTGGCGTCACGTATTCAATGATCCCATTACCATTCGTGTAGGCGGTATGAATCGCCGTCTGAACTTTGATTTCAGCATTAGTCACGTTATAAATCGTCGTTTGAATTTTTTGTTGGCGTCCCGGTGTCATCTTTAAATCAAAATACGATTGATGCTGATCAAGCTGATTACTGGGAATTTTAGCAGCGACACTAAATCCAATGTCATTGCTTTGACTCGCTTGACTACTAGACTTGCTGCTGGCATCCCCCGCCGCAAAACTCGTCACGAGCCCAGCTTGTAACCCCAATACCAAGCAGGCCAGCGCGACCATGATTCGTTTCATTAATTGCATCCTTTCACCCCCGACACTCGCGTATGTACATGGGGCGATTGTCACCGTCCCATCGACCCAGTTATTCAGCTGGTAAATCGCTCAACGTCCAGTTCAAGTTACCGCTGTAGGTCTGAGCTTTAACCGTATTCGCTTTGATATTCAACGTTAAATTGCTTGGATTTAATTGACTGACGGTCACCCCGGCACCGCCGCCCTTAGCTGCATTCAAGACGGCACTCGAACCAACTGTCCCGTTCAATGCCACTTCAGAAGCAGTCGCAACGGCACCGTTTGCATCGGTACCACTGTTGGAAACGTCACCCTTAGGCAAGCTCAGCGTCGCACCTTTCGCCGTTGTACCGTCGACACCAGTCAAATTAGACCCCGTTACCGTCAGCTTCCAGCCGGCATTAGTCCCACGAACGTCCGAAACTTCGACAACCATGTTGCCCTTCCATAAATTGGTGTTGGCACTCGTCAAATCCGGCGTATACTGTTGGTCATTTAAAACGTCGATTTCATGCGTCCCATATCCTAACGATTTGGAGACGTAAATCAAAGACAAGTCTCCACCAGGTGTCGCACCGTTATTATCATCACCACCGGTACTTGGTGTGTTCGGGTCGGTCGGGTCAACTGGTGTGACGGTCGACGTACTCTTCGTGAATTCCGCTTGCAGATTCGTGCTCCCACTCCGGTTTTCGGCGGCGTTTGCCACAATCGGCATGCTCCCTGCAACTAATAAGGTGCCTGCCATTAATAAGTGTCCTAACATTGACTTCATAATATAAAATCCCCCTTTTTCATTTACCAGCGCTTGTTAAGCTTTCATCAACTAAGAACGGTGGTCATTATAAATGCGACTGATGTAATTTGATTGGATAACTAACTGGCACTTAACTTCGTGGCAACCTCCCCCAACAATCACTAACCATTAATTAATTTATTTAAATGCCGACTCCTTTGACCACATTTTCATTATATCGAGCTTCAACACCAAGGCGCTAATAATACATAACGTTAACTATATTTACAAACCGGGCGGGTTCGTGTAAGCGTTATCCTGAGTGCTTTTATCGGGTTACTTAGTCGAACTTCCTTTGCGAGGGTTGGCGCGAGATTAAATCAATAATTTTGTTTTTGGGCGGTGTGCTGGTTAAACAGATTCATAATATTGGCGGGGCGTGACGCCTCAGTTAGATGCCCAATCGTGAGACGTACAAGCTACCAATCTCAGTGGAAAATTGGGCGCGACAAGCAGGCCACACCAACTAGCCGTGACCTGTTCAAAGGCTAGCTGTAATGCTGGCATATCACCAATAAATGGACTGAATATCGAAAATGGCGCTGACAGCTTTTAGCCATCAACGCCAATGATCAGTAACACTTTAATTAAGCTTTATCTCACGACAACCGATAATTTTCGGCCACACTGGGTTCAACCGCGCTAAGTCCAGCAGTCGATTCAACTCTCATCAATCTGGTAACAAAACAAAGCGCTGGTGCCCGTCCTGACCGTCTTCCAGCCACTGGTGGCAGCGCGGGGAATCTGAAAAATGCTGCTGACTAACTTGGTCGTCTAGCAATTGCCCGGCGCTAAAAGCTTGGTTCAAGACTTCTGCCGCCCGCGCCAACTGATCAACAGTGGCATGACTAATCACAAAGCCGTTAATTCGCTTCTGCGCCATGTAAAAGGCCCGCACGCCAAACGTGAATTGGTCATCTTTCGGCGCGGTAATCAGCGTGACTTCACCGCCCAGTCGTAGCAAGTCCAGATTAGTCGCCAATGCGACCCGGCCCGACGTATCGATAACATGGTCAACCGTCCACTCATCACGCACCAGCTGGTCTTCAAAGCCAGCTTGATAATCGTAACAGGCTTGACTCCCAAGTCGTTGGCATTGGTCGAAGTCGCGGGCTGCGGACGTTGTGACCACCGTGACACCAGCAGCGGTTGCTAGTTGAATCAACTTGCGGCCGACATTTCCAGCAGCCCCTTCAATGAGTAACCGATGACCAGCTTGAACCTGCATCACATCGTGCAGGACAATGGCCGCGGTCGCTGCCGAATGCACCGCCGCAACCAGTTGCAAGCCATCCACACCATCTGGCGCATGGTACAACCGATCAACTGGCACCGCCACATATTCAGCCGTGGCACCCATCCGACCCTCGTAGCCCATTGAGTTCGTCCAGACTCGGTCACCAACTTTAAAATCCGCCTGTGAACTTGCGACCACGCGACCAACTAAATCCCGCCCCGCAATATGAGGTGTTGCTAACGGCGTTTTGAACGCACCGCTGCGCACGAACGTATCCACGTGGTTGACGGACACCGCGGTCACCCGTACGAGGACGGTCTCTGCGATTGTCGTGGGTCGTTTCACCTCAGCGACATGCAACTTGTCCGGACCACCAAAATCATCAAAAACAACTGCCTTCATTACTGGTTCCTTCTTCATTATCTGCGACCTAACAAGTCAAATTATCTGCTGGTACCCCTTGTTCAAACGCCGCCAGCACTTCGGCGCCCTTGGCAATTTGCACCGCATTGTCCAGCATGTGCGCATTATCCTTGATGGAGATGCGCCCCTGGTCGTAGTCCATTTGAATCCCGTCATTAAAGAAAATCAAGTCATACGCGGAGGTCCACAATGCCAACTGCTGGTTATTGTCTACAGCGACATCATACTCTGGATCCGGCTGGTCGAGCACGATCAGCGTGAATTTCGTCCCAATACTGCAGGCGCCACCGTGCAACGAATACTTGCCCCCACCATCGTCAGTCACTAAGACGAGCTGTTTATCCGCAAACCCCTTAGCAGTCAACAATGCTTTCAAACGCGCGCTAATTTTGATTTGTGTCATTGTGATGATACCCCCACGATTATAATTTTATATGCGATTTCATTCTTTAATTATATGCACAACGTCTCACAAATGACAGCCATAAGCCTGAGAGCGACAACTTATTTAGGAGCAATCCGATACCGCAAAATCGTTTTCAGCCGCTCAGGCGCCACCCGCCGCGCATCTGAGAGGTAGATTTCCCGATGGATTTTGCTAATACGCTGTTGATTTTCAGCCGCCACTAATTCGTCAATCTTGGCAAAACTAGACGGTTCATTATCGTAAGCCCCTACATGCAGAATCTGTGCGACCGACATGGCGTCAAAATGCAAAATCTGAATCTGCTCAGTCGGCAACTGTTTCTTCGCTTTAACGGCCGCCAACGCTGGTTCAATCAAGTCTTCAGGAACAAAATCAGGAATCCGAATCATGATGTCATAACTGAATTCATTTTTATCTAAATGGTCGAGTTGCTGCCCCTTTTCAGTTAGCGACCAGACACCTTCGAGTGGAAAGACGACGTAATCGTCAAACTCGCAGTCCTGCGTTTGGGCGTATTGTTTGTACGCACTTTTCAGGCCGTATGCCGCTGGATACAGGGTCTGTAATTGTGCCTGAAACGCCGGACCGTTCGGGTTCCCAGTCCCGTGTAACGACATAAACGTTTGTGCTGGAATCGTCAGTAATTGTGCTTGTTTTTTCGTCGAATACAACGTCTTTTCTTGCTTCCGCCATTCATACTTCATCGACACTCACATCCTTTTGAATTAACTACGCTACCATTATACTAATAAACCGTCCTCAACGGCCGCTAACCTGAGTTCCTTTTTTGCTGTTCTTCAGTTACAAAAATCTGCCACATGGCGCTGGCTAATTTGCTATGAATTCTGATTAAAACGTGCCGGTTGGTGGATTCCTGTTCGTCAGCCGATGCGCGCCTTAGTCCGACTTCCGGGGCCGGCTGACAACGCTGGAACAGGGCGGACATCGATTTGAACTCACGCAGCAACCCACTGCGCAATTTCAAATACGAGTCTTCTTCTAGCCCGGGAAGTTCACCCGGACAAGAAGAATCTCGCCCTTGAGCATTGTCCGCCAGCCCCTCCAGTCGGGAACCCGCTCGAATGGCAGATGAACGGCCACCTATCTTGGAACAGCTGAACGTTTAACATTAGGTGACTGAACCTTCATGCAAACTTTGAACTAGCATCTATGACGCTTTATTGAACTTCAATACCTATCCAATATAAATACTGATATGATTCCTGAAGATTATTGATCAATTTAAATGGACACTATTCTTGAAGTTAGCTGACAAATTTGTCATCTATTAAAAATTTATGACATTTACATTTTAAGTGACTAGAGAAGATTCTGACAACGTTCAGTAATGCTGTTGACTCCTATAATTAGAACACGAGTATGATAGGTTCTATCAGAAATTGATCTCACAGTCTATTGCCAAAATGGCTGTTTACTAAGAATCAACGATCCTCTCATCAAAAATTGAGTCCACACATGTCCGCCTTTCGAATACTGTCCCGGCTGGAAGGTATTCTGGGCAAGGCTCAGTGATTCCCAGAGTGTGCGGTTCAGACGGGTTGAGACTGAGGATTAGCCTAGCTAGAACGTTAAGCGGCGAACTTCCGCTTGGCGTTCTGGCGTAGCTAACCGGAAGTCCCAGTCTGACCAGAACACGTTTCATCCATATCGCAGGCAACGTGTAAGACCAGTATTTAAGACGTGGGTTGTCGGCTTAAATCTGTGTCCACCACGTTCCGGCCATTGCCTAAAATGCCTGAAAGCCGGCGTAGGACGGCGCCACGACTGCAAGTTTACGGTAACTTGCACTGTTTCCAGCGGTTCTCAGCTGGCTGATTTTGACCTTGAGCCGAAAAAAAGGACCCGGTCAACTTGGCCGAGCCCTTAATATTTACCGTTTATCTTTAAGTTGTGCTTCTAAGCGTTTGATGCGTTGTTGTTTGCGATGAATATACCAGGCAACTAGTAATAACAAAATTAGTAAGCCACCCAAGCTGAGCCACAATTGCCAATTCGTATGTGGTTCGATGACCGCCGTTTTATTTAACGTGCGGGCCGTCTCGCTCGTGATTTCAAAATCTTTCGTGAAGGTCCAGTGTTGCTTTTTGGATGTCACTGCTAACTTCGCCGTATATTTACCCGGCTTCAAGGCATCGCGGCCGACTCGTAATGGTAATTGATAGACCGAACTAGGGGCCATCTGACCATGTTGATTCTTCTGTTGATACAGGACTTTTTGACCCCCGCGCCGATAAACTTTGACCTCGGTCGTGACCTGATTTAAGAAGGCCGCGGTGTGATTCTGTAATGCTAAGCTGATTAGATTATAACCATTATTTTGCGTCGCTTTGATCTTACCAAGTGTCAGCTTGTTCTTAGTCAGCGCCTGCTTACCGTGAAGGACCACGGCAACTGAATAGGCGTACTGATTTTTGATGGCCATTGCACTCTTGCTTTGTTGCTTAGCGGCCTTTTTCAAGAAGCTCAGGCCACCTACCACAACACCATCATAGGCGTGTTCCGGCATTTTGACCTTAAAAGTGACGATTTTGCTCGTCCCCTGAGCCAGTGTGACTTTATCACTGGCAGTCGTAATTAACTGAGTCACCTTGGCAGGCTCATCAATATTTTGACCGTCAGGCATGGTTTGATACTCCACAACCCCATTAGCGTTGGTGGTCGCTGGTGCGATCGTCGTGTGGACCGTAATTTCTTGTTTACTGGTGTTTTTGATCCGAACGGACAGGTCCGTTTCTTGACCAGGCTTTAATTTTAAATCAAAGTACGGTACGGCTTTGTCGACCTGGTACTTGGACGTCACTGGTAAGACGTCAAACCCAACCGAATTAGCTGAGCTGGTCTGAGCCCATCCCACACATAATAACCCCATCAACAAGCCTAACCCTAACTGCCACCATTTCTTCGTCAACATCATTTCCCCCTTAATTATGACTCGGAAAAATGATATTAACTGGTCATAATCAATATTTTTCCGATGAATCTAGATTATTTATTTGCTACAGTTGCGTTTAAGCTCCAAGTCAAGGTCGTGGTGTAACTCCCTTGAGCCCGAGCAGTCGTATGTGGCACCATCAAAGTTGAAGCAGCGATGTTAGCCGCGTTCTTCCCATTACCTTTACCAGTTTCGGCGCTCATAACTGGCTTGTCAGCACCAATCGAATCTAGGGCAACACCCGTGTTAACCGTGGCGTCCGCACCAGTCGTTGAAGCTGCTGGGTCCAAGACACCGTTTAAGGTTAAGACCGCACCAGTCAATTCTTTGTTAGCTGCAGCTGCGGCATTCTTGAAGACGTCATTTTGCTTAACGTTCAATTTCCAACCCGCAGCAGTCCCACGTAAATCGATAACGGAAATCATTGCGGCTTTGTTCGTGTTGTTGTAGTTGTCATCTACGCTAGAATTAGTGATTTTGTTAGTCCCAAAGTCCAGGCTAGCACCCTTTAAATCAGTATCCCCGTTATCGATGGTCACATCGCCACCTTCGAAACCAACCGTACCATTAGAAATTTGTGGTTCATCCGCAGCGCTAGCGGTCAAACCCATCGATGCAACTAATCCTGCTGAAAATAAAAGTCCTAATAATGTCTTCTTCATAATAATGAACTCCTTTTTTTTAAGTAACTGACTAACTGACAACCAATTAAGATCACGAGCAGTCCCAACCCAACAATCGAAGCACTTAGCCACCACGCTTCACTCGTTTGTGGTAACCAACCGCTGACCGACGTTTTCGGTTCTTGTACAGTTGGCGGTTGAACCGTCACGGTTGACTCTGACTCATGATGCTCATCTTCAGTGACATGAATTGTACCCGGTTTGCTCTCGCTACTACTGGATTCGCTGACGGATTCAGATTGACCGTCAAACCGGATTGTTGCCTGGCTATCCGCCGTACTAGCCACACCAATGATTGGCGTTGATAACCACCCCCACCAAAGTAGGGTACTGATAACGACGGCAATCATTCCCCTGCGTTTCATCGCTCACTACCACTTCCTCATCCTAAACATTTACTGACAACTAAATTGTGACCGCCGGTAATCGGTTAGACACATCAATTATCAGGGTACATTGTAAATATACATAACTAACTATTTCTAAACAACTAACTGCTCTTACAAAGATTATGTTAATCTTTTATAATTTTTTTGTTACAGGTTGGCGACCGTCTGCCCCAGCGTCCACGTCACGGCTGCCTGGTAGACATCGGTCAACACTTGATCCGTCGGCACTTGCAAGTACAAATGACCAAGCGGTGTTGCTGAGCCGAGAACACTGACACCTTGATTTGAAGTCGTCTGGTGGTTTTCGACAATCATGACCGACGCACCCGGCTGCAACGAAATTTCTTGATTAGTTGCGGTCGGTTGATAGCTTAAGGTGGCCGCTAACAATTGGCCAGTCTGGTCGCCCCTAAAGCCTTCAGCTGCCAAACTAGCCATTAATGACCAGCTGCCACCACTTTCTCGGCTATCAGTCACGACTAGCCCATCACTATATTTAGCGGCATAACGTTCTGACTCACCGGTAATCGGATTACGGCCGAAATCAATATTTTTCGGCACTGATGTGAATGCGACTTTACCAGCACTGTACTTAAACGTCACGGTCTCATCTTGATCCTTAAACTTCCCTTGAATGCCATCTGGCTGTTCTGGCACGTATCCTTTAATTGGGATCGGTTTGAGATGATAATCTTCTCCAATTGCCCCCGTTACTTGTGTTTCAGGCGCTAAGACGTTACCATCCTCATCAACATACCTGACCGTAATCGTCGGGCCAGTTGCCCACTCGAACTCACCGACGATTTTATTACCATCATAAGTCGTCATCAATTCGGTCGACGTGTAAATTTTGTCATTATTCAAGCTCCGCCACTTACCGATATACGGTGATTGGTGACTAGGATCAGGCAGGCCCCACAGCTGGGAGTTAAAGAAGTTAAAGTTCTTCCCGAGCAATAGTCGTTTAGGCGCCTGACCGTCGGAAAAGACATTGTAATAATTTTGCGCATTACTGGTATTCCAGCCGGTCAAGTCTAATTTATCGAGCTTAGTGCCATTAAAAGCAAAGCCAAAGTTAGTGACATTAGTCGTATCCCAAGTCCCTAAGTTCAACGATTTCAGCCCAGAACAGCCCATGAACAACTGCGAAAGGCTCGTGACGGAACTCGTATTCCAATTCTCAATCGGCAGACTCACCAGTTGCGGATTACCAAAAAACGTTGCTTGCATGTCGGTCACACTGCTCGTATCCCACTTGCGAACCGGGATATTCGTTAATGATAGGGCCCGATTAAAGGTTCCGCTCAGTGTCGTCACGTGACTGGTATCCCAATCATCAATCGGCAGGTCCGTCAACCGATCCATTTCGGTAAACGTCAGCGCTAAATCTTGCATCCGCAAAGTTTGCCATTTTGAAACCGGCAAGGCCGCTAAGCTGCGGCAAGCCCGAAAAGCTGAATTCAGCGTCGTCACATTCCTGACATCCCAGTTTCCAATAGGTAAGGACGTCAGGTTCGTATCATTTTGGAACGTCTGCAACATCGTCTGGACTTTGCCCACTTGCCACTTATCGATCGGTAATGACTTGATAGCTTGCATGTATGCAAACGTCCCCTTGAGCGTGGTCACATTGCGCGTATCCCAGTTCGCCACTGGCAAGTGCGGCAACGTCTCATCTTCATAAAACGTCATCGCCATGTTGTCGACCCGACTCGTTTGCCAATTATCAACCGGCAAATAGACTAGCTTGGGCATCCGCATAAACGTTGCTTCCATCGAAACGACGTTATGGGTGTCCCATTTGGCAATATCTAAAGACGTCAATGAGGCACAGCCAGCAAACGTCCGCAACATATTGGTCACATTGCTCGTATCCCATTCACCAATCGGCAAGTCAGTCAACGAGCTCGCGCCATTGAAGGTGTCGATTAGGCTGGTCAGTGATTTCGCTTGCCATTTGCCAATTTGCAGCGACGTCAACTGCGAGCAGTTGCTAAACATCCCTTGAATATTATTGAGTCGCGACGTCTGCCACTGATTCAAATCCAAAGTCTTGAGTTGCGTATCGGCGGCAAACATTCTGGAAGCATTTGTCAAACCGGGCGTTTGCCACTGCTCAATGCCAACAATAGTCGTTAGCGCTGAACAAGAAAAGAACATGCCTTCAAAGCTAGTGACCGTTGAAAAGTCTAGTTGGCCAAAGTCAATCGCAGTCAATTTATGATCATCTTTGAATAAATAGGCCAGGTTCGTGACCCCTTTTAAATTAAGATTGGCCAATCCTTCAATCTGCGTCAAATTACGAAGTCCCGCAAACAAGTAGCGGTAGTCAGATTGATTTTTAACCGTAATTGCACCGTCAATCACCAGCTTAGTCACTGAATTTGGGTTGAGCCCACTGGCAGTTAAGGTCTTGGCAATCCAACTCCCCGAATCACCGCCGACTGCCGCGACGAACGAGCCACCGCTTAAATGTAACGTCCCATCAGCATCCAAGGTCATTTGCACCGAGCCATTGGTCATCGATGCGCGCGTTGAACGGGTAATTGCAGTTTCAGAACGCGGCCGTTTGTTGTCACTTTCCAGCATTGTACTGGATGAACGTGCACTGTGACTGGCGCTAATTTCAGAGGTGGACGTTGTTGCACCCACCTGCTCAGTAATTCCGATTGGGTCGGGTTCAGGCTCGGATAGTCCCGCTGCACTCACCTCTGAGTTCAGGCGTGCTACTGAATCGTCTGAAAAGACCCGTTGACTAGTTGCGACCGACTGTTTGAGATCTAACTGTGTTCGCGGTTCTGCTTGTACCGCTGCTGGTGGCGTTCGCCATTCGATGACACCAATCGTCGTCAGTACAATTCCGACAGCACCCCACTGCCACAGTCGTTGATACTGCATAATGATCATTCCCCCTTATTGTACAAAAACTTGTCTTTACACAATATCATTTTACCGGGCAAATGACTAGTCGTCTGAAAAAACGGCTTACAATTTTCATTATTGTTTACATACAAAATTGTTCATTATACAGCACCTTTCAGTTAGTGCGATGGGGCTAGTCCGTGTATTTGATTGTTAAGAAACCGAACTAACTTTTTGAAAAAGCAAGTAAAAACTTTCAATTCTTAATCACAGTTACCGGTTGGCGACCGTTGCGCCCAACGTCCAGGTGACCGTCGTTTCATACGTATCAGTCAAAGCTTGATCCGTTGGCACTTTCAAATACAACGAGCCCAGTGCAGCCGATTGTCCCAACACGTTAACGTTTTGATGGGAAACCGTTTGATGATTGCTAATCACTGCACTCGCTACTCCGGGCGCCAAGACGGCCTCATTGCCAGTTTGTTGGTCCTTGTAACTGAGCGTGGCGGTCAACGGCCGACTTGATTTGGCACCCGTAAACCCGTTGGCGGCCAGGGTCGCATTCAGTGACCAGGTAGAACCGAGTTTGCGACCATCCTGAACAACTAATCCAGTATCGTAAGTGGCACCGTAATTTTCTGGCTTACCGGTAATTTTATTTTCACCGAAATCAATGGTTTTAGGCGCGGAGACAAACATCAGCTCGCCAGCCGTACTATAAGTCAGCGTAATCGTCTCATCCTTATCCGTGAAGGTTCCTTGAACGCCATCCGGCTTATCCGGCGTGTAACCTTCAATCGCAATCGGTTTAATATGATAAGCGTCCCCAGTAACCCCGCTAAGCTTGGTGTCTGGTGCGAGCGAATTACCGGCCGCGTCCACGTATTTAACCGTAATGGTGTTTCCAGTAGCCCACACAAATTCACCAACGATGCTCTGACCGTCATATTTGGTCATCAAATCAGCGGACGAATAAACTTTCTGGTTATTCAAACTACGCCACCGGCCAACGTACGGCGATTCTTCACTAGGCTTAGTTAAATTCCAAGCAGTGCTGCCAAAGAACTTAAAATTCTTACCCAATATCAAATGTTTCGGCGCAATTTTAGTGCTGAACGTATTGGTATAGCTAGACGCGCTGGCCGTATTCCAACCGAGTAAGTCTAACTTATCCAACTGTGTCCCGACAAACGCCTGGTCAAATTTAACGACATTGGCCGTATTCCAAGCGCCTAAATTCAGTTCCTTCAAGCCACTATCGCCGCTAAAGATTTCACTGAGATCGGTTACTGAACCTGTATTCCAGTTGTCAATCGGCAGACTGGTAAATTGTGGATTTGCGGCAAATAGCTGAGCCATCGTCTTAACATTGGACGTCTTCCAGCTACTAATTGGTAAAGTCTTCATCTTAGGCACATTTTTGAAAGTCCCACTCATGGTCGAGACTTTACTGGTATCCCACTTATCAATCGGTAAACTGGTTAGATTGGTCATACCGGCAAAGGTCGAACCAAGGTTGAGAACGCTCGACGTGTTCCAGTTACCAATCGGCAACGACGTCAGCCCCGTACAGCCTTCAAAAGTCCCATTCATATCAAACACGTTGCTAACGTCCCAGCCACCAATTGGCAAACTCGTTAGGCCGGTCGACCCATTGAACGCATGCCGCAATGTGGATACGCCACTGGTCTTCCAGCTAGCAATTGGCAGCGTCGTCACATTCGGCAAATCGGAGAACGTCCCATCCAATGAAACGACACGCCCCGTGTCCCATTTGCCAACATTGATACTTGTCAAGCCAGGATTATCAGCGAAGGCAAACTGCATATTGATGACCCGACTCGTATTCCAATTATCAATGGGTAAACTTTTCAGATTGGTCATGCCCCGGAACACGTTCGACATGTTGGATATCATGCTGGTGTTCCAACTCCCAACATCTAAGGAAGTCAACGAAGAACAATTCAAGAATGTCCGCATAATAGAAGCAACTTTACTGATATTCCATTTGCCAATTGGTAATGATGTCAGTGACCGGTCGCCATTAAAGGTATCCGTCAAGTTTTCCAACGAACGCGTATCCCAGTTGGCGACATTCAGTGTCACTAACTTCGTACAGTTCTGAAACGTTCCTTCCATTCGAGTGACCTGGCTGACGTTCCAACTACTCAAATCTAGGGACGTCAATTGAGAACATCCGAAAAACATCCAGGAGATATCCGTGACGTTTGAGAGATCCAAGTTATTGAGCCCTTCCATACTCGTCACATTCGTCAATCCAGCAAACAGGAATGAATAATCTCTAACATTAATGGCGGTAATCTTGCCGTCAATCACCACTTTGGTCACTTGGGTCGGTTGATAACCGTTGGCGGTCAAGGCCTGTGAGATCCAGCCGACACCATTATTACCAACCGAGGTGCCAAACGTGCCCCCACTCAAATGCAAGGTGCCGTTTGGATCCAAGGTCATCGTAACCGTCCCATTCACCATGTCGGCTGCCCGAGTTGCCCGGGTAACTGGTGTTTCTGAACGTTGATCCTTATCAACGTTTTCCTGGCTTGTACTTAATGAACTACTTGAATTGCTTGAGTTACTTGAACTGCTCGAACTACCGCGTTCTGAACTCGTTGGTGCGGATGATTGCGCATCCACCTTAGGATGAGTTGGTGCCTGTGATGAATGGCTACTTGATAGAACGTGTGAGCCTGATTCCTTCGCAGAAAAGACGCTGCTTGCAGACGACATCGTCTGGTCTACTGGCAATGGCGTCCGGGGCTCCGCCTTGACCTCCGTCCGTGAAGATGAAACGCCCATCACGCCTAATGCTAATGCCAGTCCCAGACTCCCTCGATACCATAAACGCCGGTACTGCATATCTATCGCTCCCTCCAATAAATTAAATTTTAACATCCCTTAACGTTAATTATCTTACAATATTTACAACAAATGACGATGAAAAAAAGGCTTACAATTTTCAGTAATATTTGGATATTAAAGTTTATTCGGTTGGGTATTCTGTATGTTAATATTCTCAACTAAGCCGCAACGATTTGGCGGGCGTTCGATTTAAAAAATTTGGTCCAGCTCAAAAATTTAGCTCAACTCAACGATACCTTTTGATTAATCAAGCTAACTTTGAGCAAGCTTTTTTAGGCTAATAATTTCGGCTTGTCATCCACCTTGAATCAAGGACAGGCCGGGTGCCGCAACCAGTTTCTATTTTCAACACACACGATAGCTTGACACTGACTAAGGAAGCAGTTAGACTACTAGGTAGTAATACTACTTAGTGGGAGGTGGTGCAGCTTTGAAACAAACGCAATTACTAAAAGGCGTGCTTGAAGGGTGCGTGCTCGCAATCATCGCGGACCATGAAATTTATGGTTATGAATTAATCCAGGGATTGCGTGAAGCCGGTTTTGATTCAATCGTCAGTGGTACCCTCTACCCTTTACTGGCCAAGTTGGAAAAACATGGCGACCTTCAAAGCCGGCTAAAAGCCTCACCTGATGGTCCCAATCGAAAATACTATTCACTTACCGACCAAGGTTCACAATCATTGGCGGCCTTTAACCACCAGTGGTTCCAGCTCAAAGACCAGGTCGATCATATCTTAGCAAGGAGGCAATTACCATGAGCAACACCAGTGACTACCGCCAACAACTCGATCAAATCGAAAGTCAATTACACCCGAATGACAAGAAATATTTTCAAGACTTACAATTATATTTATTGACTAAAAATCTAGTCCGCAGTGATGAGCAAGCAGTCACGCTAGAATTATTGACGATGGGCCAGGATTTTTTAGACGCCAGTCAGCACGGTGAAACTGCCACTGAATTCTTTGGTAACGAGCCGGCTGCACTCGCTGATGCTTTGCTCGCAGAATTGCCTCGAAGTACACGTTGGCAACGCCTGCAATTCATTGGCATATTGGTTCTCATCAGCTGGTTCTTCCTCCTGTTAGGTGCCGGGACGACCACGGGCCTGCAAATCAATTGGTTATTGCTTATCCTGGTTCCCTTCATTGAAATTATGGCAATCGAACTTATTTTCAAAATCATGAATCATCATGTCTATGACGCTCAGCCGCACTCAACCCTTCAATATATTTTGGTATCAGGCGTGACACTGGCAACCATTGCACTGATTGTTGGCTTGACAATTTCAGTACCGCGCATTGCACCCTGGTCGGTTAGTCTACTTCCCAACCCTTGGGGAATATTAGTCCAAATCTGTCAGCTCATTATTTGCCTTGGCCTGCTAGGTTTCGTTTTGATTAAAAAACGTCGCAGGCAATAAGCTCATTCAAAAAATGGTGCCCGAGAATCCATCGCTTCTCGGGCACCATTTTTCAATATGTCATTTCAGTTTTCTGACTATAAGTCGTCGCGATGCAACAACTCGATCTCTTCACCCGCAGCTCGGCGGCGGTCGATATTGTCCTCACCCCAGACACACAACTCGTGCAGCACCACGGACAAACTGCGCCCATATTCGCTCAATCCATATTCAACTCGGGGTGGCACTTGTTGGTAGACCTTGCGCGTCACGATATTAGCCGCTTCTAACTCTCGTAACTGTTGGACGAGCATTTTCTGCGAGATTTGTGGAATGGCCCGCTCGAGCTCACTCGTTCGCATCGTTTTCTTCCGTAAGTGGCATAAAATGATTGATTTCCACTTGCCACCAATAATTTCCATCGTCGCTTCAACACCGATATGGTACGTTGCATTCGCCATTTGGTTAGCCTCCATCCATACTTACTTTTTGGTGGGTATAGCACTTTAAAGTAGGTACTTGTTATTAAGTTACTAGCTAGTATAATCATTATTTATCAACTTAGCAATAGCAGGAGGCTTATCTTATGACAAAACAGTTCAATCCTAGCTGGACGCTCTTTGCGCTCGCAATCAGTGCCTTTGCAATTGGCTCGACCGAATTTATTAGCGTCGGCCTGATGCCACTACTCGTTAGTAGTTTTCATATTAATCTGGCGCAGGCTGGTTTGACAGTCTCAATCTACGCCATCGGTATTATGGTCGGTGCGCCGGTGATGACCTTGCTCACCGGTCAGCTTAATCGCCACCGCCTGATGATGCTGATTATGATTTTATTTATTATTGGCAATCTGTTAGCTGCCAGCGCCCCGACTTTTGGCGTCCTACTGGCCGGTCGGGTCGTCGCAGCGCTAGCCCACGGCATCTTTATGACGGTCGCATCCGTAATTGCTGCCGATGTGGTTGCGCCGGCCAAACGCGCCTCGGCTATCGCCATCATGTTCACCGGACTGACCGTTGCGACCGTCACCGGGGTTCCGTTGGGCACCATGATTGGGCAATTAGGCGGCTGGCGCTGGTCGTTCATCTTCATTAGCGCCATTGGGATCATCGGGTTGCTCGCGGACTATTGGTTGATTCCACGCAACCTCCCGTTACCAAGTAAAGCGACGATTCGAGGAATTGGCCGCGTCCTGACGAATCCACAATTGGTCTTGGCTCTGCTCGTGACGGCACTCGGTTACGGCGGTACTTTCGTCGTCTACACCTACCTCTCACCATTATTGGAACAACAGATGCACTGGTCCGCGAGTGCTGTGGTTCTGATTCTCGTCGTCTATGGGTTGATGGTCGCCCTTGGTAATACCTTAGGCGGACGGTGGGCCAATGCACGGCCACTAATTGCCCTGTTCAAAATGTTCACTGGCCTACTCGTGACCCTTTTGATTCTGAGCGTGACCGGTTATAGTCACTGGCTCGGGCTACTCACAGTACTCTTAATGGGCGTCTTCGCCTTCATGAACGTGCCCGGTTTGCAGTTATACATTGTTCAGTTAGCTGAACAAAATACCCCGCACGATATTACAATGGCGTCCGCCTTAAACATCTCCGCGTTTAATGTTGGGATCGCCCTCGGTTCTGGCATTGGCGGACAAGTCACAACCAAGCTCGGTCTCGGGATGACACCCATCTTCGGTGCCATCATGGTCGCCGTCAGCCTGGTGCTCCTTTTAGGGCTGATTTGGTTAGCCCGGCCAGCGAAGCAGTTGACTAGGAATTGCACCCAAAACTAACCGTTAATTCAAACGCCACCAAACCCAGGGCTGACACTAACTTTAGTAGTCAAGTTCACCTGGTGCTTGGTGGCGTTTTTTCTTGCTGACGGTTACGTGGAAATTATCGGTTTCTACTATATAGTATGCTGTGCCAGTGACCGTCAAATCTTCGGCTGATTCTAAAAATTTAGACGTCAAAGTTCAGACGCTTATTGGCACCAGAAACAGGTTTAGTGTTTGCTGTCACGATTGAAAACTTTCCAAATACCAACAGATTTTTCATTTAGGTCTGAAAAAATTTCAATGTTTCCACACCCTTTGAAGCACATTTGACAGGACTAATCAATTGAAATCACCATCGTCTTTCTCCTCCAAAACACCGGTTTATTCGAATTTAGTGTTAACCGTTCCACCTTTAATAACGCCTAATTGCGCCCGTCAGCTGACTGAGACTTGCATTTTACCTTTCTGAAAGCTATAACGGTAATGGAGGAACTGATTACAATGATGGATTGTGAAACCAAGGCCGGACTTGGGTTCACAATATCATCGCCAGTCAATCACGCTTAAGGGGAAATGGGGACCGACATGCAACGTAAATCATTAGTTATTTTATTGACGAGTATTGTACTCATAATCAGCATCTTAACCACGGGAATGGTTAAGGTCATTGGCACCGCACATGCGACTGAACGAACCACCGCAACGACACGGCAAACGACCCGTAAAACGGCGCATCGCACCAAGTCAGCAGTGAACTCACAGTCATCCGTCATGCGAACACCAATCAACTGGCGCAAGTCATCAGAAACCGTCGCTTACCCAAATGTTAACGACTATCCTGACCTGTGGATTCACGTTTCACTGGCGAAGCAACGGATGACGCTGATCAATCATCACCACGTCCTGTACACGATGTACGTCTCGACAGGGGTACCGACTGCGGACCGTAAAACGCCGCGTGGCACCTATCATGTTCAAGCTGAGCGCGGGAAGTATTTCTATAGTTCGTCCGTCGGTGAAGGCGCGTCTTATTGGGTCTCCTGGCTCAATCATGGTGAATATCTCTTTCACGCGACGCCCGTCGACGCACAGGGTCATTTCATCAAATCCGACGCCAATGATTTGGGCAAACGGCCATCATCGCATGGTTGCGTTCATTTGAGCGTTGCGGACGCCAAATGGGTTTATCAGAATATCAAATATGGCACCAAGGTCGTCATCGATTAAAAGTGCCTAGACGAAAAACTAGCAACGTATTTGCGGTCATCCGCAACGTTGCTAGTTTTTTTCATCGCTGAATTGATCAATTGGTCTGACAGCTACTTTACAACTCAGGCGAGCACTGCGACCACACTCACCATTGACTAACCGACAATTCAGCTTGCACCTTCATCAAATTTCAACTTCTGCGGCGACCTGATTAGCCGTCCGACTGTCCATCAGCGTCTCTGATTCGACATAAATTTTATGCCACATCATGAAAGTCAGGACTGTCCACAGTTTACGGGAATTGTCGCGAGTACCCGCACGATGTTCATCGAGCAAGTTCAAAAAATAAGTTTTATCAAAATACTGCTCGGTTTGTGAGTCCTTAATGATTTGCTTAGCCCAATCATACATTTCATCCTTAAGCCACCAACGAATCGGCACTGGGAACCCGAGCTTTTTGCGATGCAGCACGTGTGCTGGGACGATTTCTTCGACGGCCTTACGCAGAATGTACTTCGTCGTCCCGTGAGCAATTCGTAACTCAGCTGGAATTTCCGCCGCCAAGTCAAAGACGGCGCGGTCAACAAATGGTGTCCGCAATTCTAGACTGTGCGCTAACGCCGTGCGGTCCGCATTGTGCAGTAAATCGCCGTTGAGCCAGGTATGCATATCGACGAACTGCATTTTTGAAATCGGGTCATAGTCAGCGGCTTCTTGATAGTAAGCCTTCGTAGCCTGTGGAAAGGTGTGATCCGCATTGTAATGCTTCATAAACTGCTGCTTCTCGGCCTCATTAAAAATAAACGCATTGCCGACATACCGGTTCTCTAGAGGCGTCGTGCCACGCATTAATAAGGATTTTCCACGGACGCCCTCTGGAATCATCGTTGCGATTCGTTGTAAAGCACCATTGAACGGCTTCGTATAGCGGAACGGTTTCAGTGATTCCGGTTCGTGATAGATCGTGTAGCCACCAAATAACTCATCCGCACCCTCGCCGGTCAGGCAGACCTTGACGTGTTTGACCGCTTCCTTAGTTAAGAAATACTGCGGTACTGCCGCCGGATCTGCCAACGGGTCATCCATACTCCAGACAAAATGTGGAAAGGCCGCCATAAACGCTTCAGGCGTAATCGTCATCTGCTTATTTTCGACTCCCAGCTGTGCCGCCGTTTCCTGAGCCACGTCGAGTTCACTATAACCCGGCCGTTCAAAGCCAACCGAAATTGTCTGCAGGTTGGGATTGAACTGTTTGGCAATCGCCACGACGATCGACGAATCGATTCCGCCTGATAAGAACGCCCCCACTGGTACATCAGAGCGCATATGAATTTTGACGGAATCAATCAGCGTTGCTTTCAAGCGTTCCGCGTATTCCTGTTCAGAACGCTTTACAGGATGGAACTCACGATGATAATACCGCTTGATTTGCGGCGCAGCGCCGAGTTTCTTAGTCAGTGAACAGCCCGGTGCCAATAACTTGATCTCCTTGGTCAGCGTCTCCGGTTCAGGCACGTACTGAAAGGTCAGATAATCTTGGAGGGCATCCTGGTCAAACTGCTTGTCCTTCAGGATTTTATAGATGGCCTTGCTCTCAGAAGCGTAGTAAAAATCGTTGCCCGCAATCGCGTAGTAGAATGGCTTGATGCCAAATTGGTCACGTGCGGCAAACAGCGTCTTTTCCTGTTTGTCCCAAATCACAAACGCAAACATGCCCCGCAAATAAGTCGTTAGTTTCTCATGGTATTTGGCGTACATGCCCAAGATCACTTCGGAATCCGAATCAGTCTTGAATGGATACCCTTCTTGAATCAATTGTTCACGCAATTCAATATAGTTATAAATCTCACCGTTAAACGTCAACCAGTACCGTTCATTGTCATACGATAGCGGTTGGTGGCCACCTGCCAAGTCAATAATACTCAGCCGCCGAAACCCCATCGTGATATTATCATCCGCAAAATAGCCTTCGTCATCTGGGCCCCGATGCACGATCATTTTCGTCATTTCATGTACCAGCTCATCATACGCGGTATTATCCGCCAGCGTTCGGTCAGTCAGGCACCCAACTAATCCACACATTATCCTCACTCCTATACACAAGCTTGACCTTAGTGACAAGTGATGAACAACATTAAAGCATGTCACGCTCATCATTGACAGTCAGCGAGTTTGGACCGGACAACAACCAAGCAAACGGTGTTTTTCTAGTATGCCGATTCCCAGAAAATACGGTTTGGGGCTAGTGTTATCTGCGGTCTTGCACTCAACAATGCTAATTATAGGGTGAAACTTGCCATCGTAACGGGTGTTTTAAGACGACCTCACGTCCATTTTGGTGCGTTTAAGACACGATTCGGCCATTTTAAGACAACGGGACTGACGATTGCAAAAAACTGGGCTAATCAGACCCTTTCACGAGTCCAACTAACCCAGTCGATGCTTTTTTCAAGTCTCTGTGCACAACCCTGATGATAGTTATCTCCTGTTGGTGTGGCAGCCGATTCTTCAAGTCAATACTTACCAATCCGTCTAGCTAGATACCGACTGGCTTGAGCAGAGCATAGCACGCGTTCCCCATCGGCCATTGTTACTTGCCGATAGCGCTTGTCCAAGGAACGAATACGCGTGAGATTCACAACGTATGACTTATGACAACGATAGAAATTATCGTTCAAATCAGGAACGTCCTTTAACAAGCCGTAATACTCGAGTTCCCCATCATCGAGATGCACCACAATTTTATGCGGGTTCAGCGAACTTTCGAAGAACAACACGTGCTGCACCTCTAACGAACGAATCGTCTCGCCAATTTTAATCTGAATCAACTCTTCTTGAGGCTGTTCTTCGGATTTAAACCGTGTTTGGGCGACTGTTAAGACTTGCCTCAACCGATCATACAATTGGTCCGGAAAGTCTTTCAAAATAAAGTCGAGTGCTTCGACCTGATACTGAAAAACTGTTAGTGACAGTTCAGTATGCGTCGTCACAAAGATAATTTTATTGCGACCACCTAAGTCACGAATTTCGCTGGCCAGTTGAATGCCGTTGATATCCGAATTTAACGCAATATCCAGTAGAAAGACCGCCTTCTCAGGCGATTGTCTGCGAACACTGGCCAGGATTTCATGCGGGTCTGAACTACTCAGGCCAAAGCCCATGTCCAGTTGGCGGTCGATAATGACTTTGCTGACCAGTTGCTCAAGCTCCTGGAGCTGCTTTGGATCATCTTCACAAATATATACTTTAATCATACCTCTTCTCGCGCCACCGTTAGCCGTTGAACAAACCGGTTCTCCAGAACGCGCGTCTCCAATATCATATTTTCATTTCGATTGACAATGGTCCCCAACCGATTCAAGCCTAATCCACGATTGGTGCCCTTCGTGGAATAGCCCACTTCTTTCAGCTGCCACAATGGGGGTAATTGTTCAAAAAGATTATTTTGAATTAAAAATACCGTGCTGTGGGCCGTCTGAAAAATCGCACTGGTGATTTCGCCATGGTAATTTCCGACCACTGCTTCAACAGCATTGTCTAAAATAATGCCTAGCGCGATATCCAGATCTAGTTCATTAGTTGCAACTCGTTCAAGCACCTGCTTGAGCTCAAAATGAACCTTGATTCCTTGAGATTGGGCATAGTTCAATTTGTTGAATAGAATACTTTTGACTGATTTAACTTTAACCCGACTCAAATCCTCAAGATTATACTGTTCATCCGCAACGCGTTTCGTCACGGGTGCAATATTTTTTTGATAATATTCTTGTAATCCCGTAAGATCATCTGTTTTTAAATACTCACTAATTGAAAGCATCATATTTTGATAATCATGCCGAAAATTACGCAGTTCATTGTAATGAACCTCAATTTCATTCATATAGCGCGTGTCATTCTTGATTTGTGCCTGTTGCTGCTGCACTTGATACTTCGCACGAATCGTGATTCGATATTCATCATAGAGCGCTACTGCCAGGCCAATCACGACTAATAAGACGACTAAATTACTGGCTACCAGTCGTAGCTCATCGTTTAGGCCTTCACTGACGATGATATACAGATAAATAACCAATAGTAATACCCCCGTGACTCGATTCAAACTTGGGCGGTTAAAGGTCGATTTAACATGGGTATTCATCAAAATAACATTGAGAATGACCAAGCTCAACAATTGTAAGCTCGCAAACGTCAGCAAGTAGCCCCCGTCGGATTTTAAGGCATACACGATTAAGTCACTCACATGATCGATCACAATCGACCAAATACCTACTTGCAGTCCAATCAAAAACGATTCGCTCAGACTTCGCGTCCGTCGCCACGCATACAGCATCACCATCAACAGTATCGGCATCGACGCATAAGTTCCGATACTATCAAAAATCCACCGGCTGATCATAATGACTGCCAGCGCATACCCGGTATCTAGATAACTGAACGTCCCCCAGTCTCGTAAGATTGATTTAACAAATAAAAATAACACGCCGGTTTGAACAAAAACCATCAGTGTCTCGCTTCGCATCAATGCTGTCATAGTGTTATTGCTGCTAATTCACCAGGCCAATCCCATCGCCAACCGCTCGTGCCGACCTGTAATCGTGGATAAGTCATCAGCAGCGCCCCTTCCCCATTTTTAACACGCTTGTTTCAAATCGTTACTAACTAGTGTAAAACAGACAGAATGACTTGAAAAGCCGCCAACGGGTATAAATCATTCAACTTAAGCTTAAACGCCCATTTTCACTGACAAGCCAACCTGATAAAACGGACAGCACGCCCATATTTTGTCACCCAAAATCCAAAACAAACGCGGCCCACTGATAGTCATCATCGAATACCAGCAGGCCGCATTGATTAAAAATTAAAGTCTAGTCGCGCTTCATCGCATCCCAAATCAACTGAAAAATATCGTCAAAACTGTACTGTGTTGCAGAATAGCGTCCCTGACTAATGTTGGTCGTATGGGTGTGAATCGTTGAGAACACCACCCCCATGTGGAGACTGACCGGCAGTGGCTTGATGACTTGTGCATCAACGGCTGCCGTTAATAATTTGACCACGATATTGTTGGGGTCGGCCACGCCGGGCAACACCGTCATCGGCTGCCCGTTGAGCGCTTTGATCTGCTGCATGATGGTCAGGCTGTCCGGATGTGCGAGCGAATAATCATAGACTTGCTGAACATATAACCGAATGCGCGTCGACAAGTCAATCGTGGCGTCACTTAAGCGTGCAATATCTGTCGTGCTCAAAATGCGAGTCGTTTCGCGCGCATAGACACTATCGATCAACGCCTGTTTATTTTTAAAGTACAAATAAACATTAGATTGGGCAATGCCGACGCGCTTGGCAACCTTCGTCGTGGACACGCCAGCCGGGCCTTCAGCCAAGATGATTGCGGCCACGGCATCTTGAATTTTTGCTTGTTTGTTCATATCTTTTTTCTTCATGTCACTAGTATAAAAGATAAGAATATCTTTTTCAAGCTTGACAAAGATAGAACTATCTTTTATGATTAGATTTGTTAAAAAGATAGATTTATCTTTAAAAATAAATTCAGTGAGGTTTTAAACTTATGAAAATTGCAATGTTAGGTTCACTAGGTCACATCAATCGAATCGTCGTTCCCCAACTCATTCAGGCCGGCCACGAGGTTACCGTCATCTCGACCAACCCTGAACGTCAAGCCACCATCGAAGCATTGGGCGCTCACGCCGCCATCGGTACCATGACTGACGGTGACTTTTTGACCAGCACTTTCACGGGCCAAGACGTGGTCTATCTCATGTTATCCGGCAGCACCGGTGATGATCTGTTTCAAAGTGCCGTGTCACAAGCGCAGATTTGGAAACACGCCATCGAGGCTGCCGGCGTGCACAACGTCGTTAATTTGAGCAGTATTGGCGCGGATGCTGGCGAAGTTGCCGGCTCCCTGCACGCCTATAATTTGATTGAAACTGAATTGCGCCAGTTACAACAGGTCGATTTAGCCTTCGTCCGGCCAACTGGTTTCTACGCCAACCTCTTCAGCAATCTTGCGACAATCAAAGCCGACCACGCGATTTATAGCAACATCCCCGCCAACATGCCGCAAAAATACGTCGCGCCTGAAGACATCGCCCGCATCGTCTTGCCACTGCTCACGGCGACCCCAGCTGGCGTGACCGTCAAATATGCCTTCAGTGATACGTTTACCGGCGACCAGTTCGTGGCTGACTTACGAAAAGCCCTCGACATGCCTGATCTGCAGTGGGTCCAAATCAGTGATGCCCAATATCAAGCTAACTTGACAAACCACGGTGTTTCCGTCGAAATTGCCCAGGCGCTCGTTCAAACTAGCCGCTATCAGCGTAATCCAGATGGGTTGTACGCAGATTTGAATGCGACCCACACCATTCCCGGTCAAGTCGTATTAGCTGACTTTGTACGTACATTTGTGGTAGCGTACAATAGTGAAGGCGGTTACCATTCGAATACCATCGCAGATTAACCGCTTACAAAATCAATCCACTCAGGAGGAATTTTATATGGCTTATCAAACAACCAATCCTTATACCAATGAAGTCGTTAAGACTTACGATAACGCGACCGCTGACCAAATCGAACAGGCGCTGGCAACCGGCCACGCCCTCTACAAGCAGTGGCGGCAAGAACCCGTCGCCTCGCGCGCAGCCACCCTCCACAAAATTGCAGCTAGTCTGCGTGAACACAAAGACGAACTCGCTAAAATCGCGACGATCGACATGGGTAAACTATTAACGGAATCCCAAGGCGAAGTTGAACTCTGCGCCATGATTGCAGATTACTACGCAGACCACGGGGCAGAATTATTAGCGCCAACCCCCATCAGTACCATCGCAACCGGCGATGCTGAAATTGAGAAACAAGCAACGGGTGTCCTGATGTTAGTGGAACCATGGAACTTCCCTTACTATCAAATCATGCGGGTATTTGCCCCGAACTTTATGGTCGGTAACCCGATGATTTTGAAGCACGCTTCCAACACGCCTGGTTCCGCAGCTGCGTTTGAAAAAATCGTCAACGAAGCCGGCGCTCCCGCTGGTAGTTTAACTAACCTCTTCCTCAACTACGATCAGGTCAGTGATATCATCGCCGACCCACGGATTCAAGGGGTCGCCCTCACTGGGTCCAAACGTGGTGGGCAAGCCGTTGCTAAGGCAGCCGGCGCCAACCTCAAAAAGAGCTCGATGGAACTAGGCGGTTCCGATGCGTTCGTTGTGCTGGCGGATGCGGATGTTGACGAAGCAGTCAACTTGGCTTGGCGTGTGCGGCTCTATAATGCTGGCCAGGTCTGCACATCATCCAAACGCTTTATCGTCGCCGCAGACATTTACGATGCCTTTGTTGCCAAACTCAAAGAACGCTTTGAAAAGATGGTCCCTGGCGACCCAATGGATCCAAAGACGACCTTAGCGCCAATGAACTCCAAGCGTGCTAAGGAAAAGTTACAAGCGCAAGTTGACCGGGCCGTTGATGGTGGCGCAACTGTGGTCTATGGCAACCAACCTATCGACCTGCCTGGTCAGTTCTTCCAGCCAACGATTTTGACGGATATTGACCAAGATAACCCGGTCTTCTATGAAGAAATGTTCGGTCCCGTGGCACAAGTCTTCAAGGTCGACTCTGAACAAGCCGCCATCGACCTCGCCAACAACTCTGAATTAGGCTTAGGTGGCATCGTCTTCGCTGGTACCGCTGCTCACGGCAAGCAAGTTGCCCAACAAATCGAAACTGGGATGGTCTTCGTCAACACCTTCCTCAGTTCACTGCCAGAACTGCCATTCGGTGGTGTCAAAGGTTCCGGTTACGGCCGCGAACTCAGCAGCCTAGGCTTGAACGCCTTCGTTAATGAAAAACTAGTCGTGACTGCGCAGAAGCCGGACTATGATAACGGTGCTGGTGGTTTGGTTGTTTTATAGACACGAATTTAGGTGACGCGCTAGTTGGTCATGGCACGGTTAACGCTCGCTTATGAAATTATCGTGGAGACACAAAAAAGGTTTTGATTTCACACTTGGTGATTTCAAAACCTTTTTTTGGTGTCCCTGTTTTTTCGCCAAGCCAGGGCCGCCACCATCAGCCCCCATTTTTGTTTGCTTACAGTGCTGTGACACCCGTTTCAATAAATTTGCTTAAGACATTGCCGACCCATTTCTCCACTTCGTAATCTGGTTTGTCCTGGCCTTGATTTCAGTTAAACTTTTCCAATCGGTACAGCTGTTCATCGTCCAAAGCTGCATTGCCGTTCTTGAACTGATAGCCCATCTTCTGATAGAATCTGAGTCCGGTAATCGACGCGGGAATTTCAATCCGCTTGGCGCGCGTAAAATAAGTATCCTGTTCCAGCTTTTGAATCAACTTGCGACCAACCCCTTGACCTTGATAGGCGGGCGCGACAAAGATATTGAACAAGCTACTCTCCACCTCACTGCCCCAGTACGGTCCAATTGACCCGACCGCCACAATTTGGTGTGTCTGTCCATCGAGCAGGACATAGCAATGAAAATGCCGTGCCCGCGCAATCAAATCTTGAGCAGTTAGCTTTTTCAGCTCATTTTCAATATAATCCTGTGAGTAGTCCTTAGCATTCGTGGTCCGCATGGTATTTGCCACCAACTTTGCGACTTCATCCGCATCTGTTTGCTCAAATCGACGTGCTGTAATCATGTGAACCACTCCTATCTCAATTATTCATCAACCGACTCAGCCATCCTGAATTCATGGCAATCCTCAATAAGCTTGTGGTTAATTATAATCGTTCGTCATTAGTTTGTCGCCCCCACGCAAAAAAAGAACCCAATTCACAATCGAATTGGATTCTCCCGAATTTAACGTCGACTCAAACTAGCTTAGTCAACCACTGCAGTGTAGTGGTAAGCACCAGAGTTTGAGACGTATTTCAGCCATTGGTAACCATCAGCTGAAACTTTGCCGATGTAGTAGACTGATTCGCCAGTGTAGTATTGGCCAACGACTGAAGCACTCAAACTAGGTGCAGTCCGGATGTTGGTCGTCGTCTTGAACGTGTAAGTTCCAGTGGCGCTAGTTGCTTTGGCAGCACTAGTCGTCGTTGCGGCCCCACCACTGATTTTAACGTAGTGTTGGGCACCACTGTAACTCGTGTAACGAAGCCAAGTCTGACCATTAGCAGTTACTTTGGCGTTGTAGTTGACCGTATTGCCTTTGTAATACGTGCCGACCGTGCTTGCGCTGTCACTTGCGGATGACTTGATGGTCGTGGTCTTCGTAAACTTGTACGTGCCACTTTGAGCGACCGTCTTGGCACTCGTTGACGTTGACTTGTTGGTGCTTGTCGTCGTTGCGGCAGCGCCACTGATTTTAACGTAGTGTTGCGTACCACTGTAACTTAAGTAACGTAACCAAGTCTGACCGTTCTTCGTGATCTTCGCATTGTAATAAACGGTGTCGCCCTTGTAGTAGTTGCCTAAGGTCTTAGCGGAATCACTAGTTGAGCCCTTGATAGCCGTCGTCTTGGTGAACTTGTAAGCACCAGATTCAACCTTCGTGACCGTCTTGCTTGAGCTTGAACTCGTCGTCTTGTTAGTCGTGGTTGCCTTGGCAGCAGAACTAATCTTGACGTAGTGTTGGGCACCACTGTAGCTCAAGTAACGGAGCCAAGTTTCGCCATTCTTAGTCACTTTGGCGTTGTAATAAACGGTGTCACCTTTGTAGTAGTTGCCTAAGGTCTTGGCTGAATCATTAGCTGAACCTTTGATGGCCGTGGTCTTAGTAAACTTGTACGTGCCAGTTTCGGCTTTAGTGACCGTCTTGCTTGAACTTGAGCTCGTGCTTGGCTTTGTAGTCTTGGCGGCACTACTGATCTTGACGTAGTGTTCAGCACCACTATAGCTTAAGTACCGGAGCCAAGTTTCGCCATTCGTCGTTACCTTGGCATTGTAATAAACCCGGTTGCCCTTGCTGTAAGTGCCGACCGTCTTGGCAGAATCACTAGCGGCACTCTTGATGGCCGTGTTCTTAGTAAAGGTATACCAACCAGAAGCCTTCTTAACCGTCGTTTTGCTGGTTGATGTGCTGGTGCTGGTATTGCTGCTAGTTGACGAGCTCGTATTGTTGTTCGTCGTCGTGGAACTCGTATCCGTCGACGTGTTGCTAGTGACCGTATCGTCGCTGGCCGTCGTCGTGACAAACGTGTTCGTGCCGGCACTGTCTTCAGTTAAACCATTGTAGTCGATGCTGACATCAATGTAACCGGTGTAGTCAGAACCAGATGGTAATAATGCAGTGTCAGAGAACTGCCATGCCCCATCACCAGTGTTCCACAAATTGTTGGCAGAAGGCGTGTATGGATATTGTGCCCGCCAAACGCGTGAAGTTCCAACAGTTCTAATAACGGCATCCCGATATAAGTACGTGTTTGAAGTATAAACACCATGGTTCGTGTAACCATATGAATTTAACGTTGACCAGAACGCATTCAAGTTTGCTTCGGCATTGACCGTGTACGTTGAGCTATCTTCCATATCAGCGAATAATAGCACTTTAGTTGAAACGTTGTTCTTAACTAAGAAACTAGCCATGTTGGTTGCTTCTGACTTAGCTTCAGTCGACGTGTTGAAGGTCGCATAGTGATAGAAGTCAACGTTCAAACCAGCTTTGTTCGCCATTTTAGCTTGGTTCAATGCAGCTGGATTGGTGTAACTATCTCCTTGAGTGGACTTGACGATGACCGTCTTAACGCCCGCTGCTTTTAACTTATTGTAATCAGATTGCGTCATCGCACTCTGATATGAGGCAACATCGACAACGTCAACGCGTGGACGCGTTGTATCCCCGATCGTCCAAATGTCGGTCGATGTGGTTGCAGCAGAATAAGCAACGGCAGCAACTTTTGCAGTCGTCTTCTTAGTCGTGGTTGCTGCGCTACTTACCGTGCTGGATGCTGCAACAGCTTTAACGGCTGCCGTACTTGAAGCAACACTAGTTGCAGTGCTGCTGGCAACACTAGTAGCTTGGCTAGTTGCGGTACTTGAAGCCTTGGTTGCAGCGGTGCTCGTTGCTTGACTAGTTGCGGCACTTGAAGCCTTGGTTGTAGCCGTGCTGGTTGCTTGGCTCGTTGCTTGACTCGTGGCCGTTGAAGAAGCACTAGTGGCAGTCTTCACTGATGATTCAGACGAAGCGGCCGTGCTAGTTGCTGAACTGGTAGCGGCACTGGAAGAAGCTGCTGAAGCTTGATCAGTGGTCTTGGTTGTTGCAGCACTAGTGGCTTGCGTCGTTGTTGTTGATGACGCATTCGTCGCCTTAGTCGTGGCATCGCTAGCAGCAGCACTTGTTGCGGCACTTGAAGCCGTGCTAGTTGCTGCGCTAGAGCTGTCACTAGTCGTCTTGGCATTAGCTACTGGCGTTGCGTCGGCATGGACATTGGTGCTGCTAACTACGGACCCACCCAAAAATGAGAAGAAGGTTAAGCCAGCAACAAGCCAAAGTTTGCCTGACTTGTAAAGCTTAAAACGTTGCGATTGACTGACATCAATCGGGTTCTGAGATTTGAAATTCATATAAACACCCTTTTTTTATTTACTAAAAGCAACTTTATTATAAGGTTTATATTCTCCTAACCGCAAGCTAATTTAGTACAATAATTGTATTTTTTGACAATTATTTTTCGATATTAATCATATACAGGGTTTATATTGCGTTTATTCATTTAATCGCTTAATAATCATTAGTGGCGACGCTTTATTCTGGACCCGTTCTCTTCTATAATAAAAAGGAATTCTAATTGTATTGGTAGTTATTGTTTATCTCAATCGACTAAAGGAGTGTCCATTTCATGCCAAATTATCGTTTTGAAGCCCAAATCCAAGCCGCCACGATTGGTAAGGGTGGTGCCTACGTGGCGTGCCCATTTGATCTCCGTGCCGTCTTTGGCAAGGGCCGGTTGAAAGTCCACGCGACCTTTGATGGCGTGCCTTACGATGGGTCAATCGTCAACATGGGTGTAAAGAATCCCGACGGCAGCATCTGCTACATCCTCGGCATGCGCAAAGATATTCGTCAGACCCTGCACAAGGAAATTGGCGATACCGTGATGGTCACAATCGATCCAATTAGTTAACCTGATTCATTAGTTAATACAGGACACCGATTAGTTGGATGGTTCGATGTCACTCTCATCAAATTCACATTTAACGAAAGTTACGCATTGTGCTAGTTAATTTGTCATGATTCATGGTTAAATCATGACAATTTCTAAGTTCAAGCGCTACCAGCTGAGACCCGCTGGAAAAAGTGCGACTTAGCGTAAACTTGCTGTTGTGGCGACGTCCTAGGCCGGCTTCCAGGCATTCTGGGCAATGGCCGTAACGTGGTGGACACAGATTTAAGCCGACAACCCACGTCTTAAATACTGGTCTTTCACTAACCAAGC